>Ga0123357_10005298_pt1 | contig 15399 bp, 10 predicted proteins | sample TergutEmb28metaG_FD_89873 | JGI IMG/M metagenome (GOLD analysis project Ga0123357, IMG submission 89873) | Embiratermes neotenicus P4 segment gut microbial communities from Petit-Saut dam, French Guiana - Emb289 P4 | ecosystem: Host-associated > Arthropoda: Insects > Digestive system > Gut ... | reverse complement strand
CTGTAATAAAAAAAAAATTAATTTTTTTTTACTAAAAAAAAATATTTTTTGGTTTTTTTTAGTGTGGGGGGGGGGGGGGGGGAGAACAGCATTAACTGATGGGTTTTGATAACCCAGAAGGAATAGACGAAATAAATTTTTATACACTTTTCAGGTTAATCTCAGATTCTCTAAAGTGTTAAATACCTCTACGTTTAGCTATGCGTAACAATTTACAATTGTGAACTATAATATATGCAACTACGTTTGAAACATTTGTAAGAATAGAGTAAAACTTTAAACTGCATGTTAAGGCTAGCTGAACACCTTTTATAAATGATTAAATCTACGTGATTTGTTATACAGAAAAGTTTATAAGCGAAAAGGTAAGTAATTTCATATTTGGAATTTAATGAACTTACCCCTCTTAACACTAAACCTTTCAAATGGATCTTTCATTTAAAGTTGCGTAAAATCTTGTCTCTGTGAAAGATCGTAACACAAAATATGATACCTAATTGAAGAAAACGATAACGGATACCACCATTAATTCCATCCTGTAGTGCCGTTACAATGCTTGACTGCACTTATGACAAGCGAGATCAGAGTAACATGTACGTCTAACACGACGCATGCATATTGCAATTATGACAGGAAAACCTCAAAGAAATATAGGCGTAGTTAAGAGATATATCAAGATGGAATAAAGTCTACATGTATTTTTGATCGGTTCAGCAAAGAGTTAAACTGTGATTTTTTATATACTATTATGAATAATCGGCTCTAAAAGAGCAGAGAAGTGTCAATAATCCTTACGGCTATCCATGTCCACGGATTTAGTTTATGAATAGAGAACCGCGCGTGAGTGTGAGTGTGAGTGAGTGAGTGAGTGTATGTGTATGTGTGTGTGTGTGTGTGTACGCGCCTGCGTGCGCGCGCTTGTTTAGGCATCGCGTATGTAGATCTACGCCTGTATGTAAAAATGTTTTTACACAAATACTGCGAGTGACATATTGGCCTGTGATATTGTGAATTAGATAGTAATTGATTTTTCATTCTGCCAATGGAAGTGGAAAGTTAATTACTGAATGTTTCCCATCTCCATCCATAATGGTTTTAGTAATGACACTGGATATTGTTCCGTGTCACGTTAGGGCAAACTGTTCGCGTTGTGTACATTTGTTCCGGTTATTCCTTTTCATTTGATATGCAACCCCAAAACGGATTCTAACGTACTACTAACGATATAATATATACGGGGATCCGAGGATATACAGTGAAGATTAAAATGGGTAAGCAGTGTGAGGAAGAAATGAATACATCTTCTGCCAGCAAGCTGAGTATTGCTTATTATTAAATGTAATGAAATACCAGGCAAATAATTCTACAAATTTATGTTGGTCCGAGTTAAATGTACGGAAAAGAGGAACAAATGCGTTTGGTTTATTGTTACTGAAGACAAAATACTTTTGTAGTCTACTAGATGTCAAGGCAAATAACATGACAGTTTCTTCTTAGTTAATTTAAAGATGTCAATCCTAAACAGTTTTAAACATGGAAGCTACATTAAGAATTAATTCGTGTGTGGACATCATAAACAGGTACTGGTTTCATCTTCCGTCAAACGAGTGTGAAGACACGTACTCATGTTTCAACAAAAGACTTGTTTTAGATCACTTCAAAACGTATGTCAACAGACTAACTCCATATTTATGCCAAGGATCAGGCTTCGCCACAACAATATTGAAAAAGTAACGTTCCCTAGACCATAATGGCTTATGCAGAAGTTAATTTATTCCACGTTACTTCCATGAAAGTATTGTTATTTGCCAGCTTAGACCATGACAAAATGAATGCACTTGTCCAACCATGGCACGAGTTCAAAATTCTGTCACGGTAGAAATTGTGTTTTGTATTCGCAACCATTCACGAATAGCCAATCCCACTTCCTCGTTATTGATAAATCGGCGACCTGCCCGAACAAACGATAATCTTAAGAGCACAGTCAGGACGAGAGTGTGGATAGCAGAAAGTTCCCCAGTTAAACAACTGCATCAAAGAATGTGCACGACGCATATTTTCGTACTACAGGACCACAACTCAAGAGAGGTGGTCAGGTCTCTTTCTGCTAATGGCCTCACGTAGCCGTCACAGAGTGTCGCAGCAGAAGTTTGTCTAGACTGCCATGCCCCAAAGCGTTAATTTGAAATGAATGAAGCCTTTTTCATCCCACAACGGACATGACATATCTCTTTCAAAGAGACTGACACACTTTGAACTTTTGGCTCTCGGCGAAAATATTTGTTGTCCACGTAGTCCAGGCCTTCTGCTTCAGGAGTGAAATGGTGCATTCATGTTCAATTGTTTGCCCTTAAGTATTCTAGAAATTCCTTTCCCTTATCTTTAAACCATCGAAGACCTACATCCGAAAAGTAGATTACTTAGCTCTTCCATCCAATACCTCGGTATCATTCAGGCAAAAACTTGGCAGTATCCCAGTTCTTCACGGGCAGTTTTGTGTACAGTTGCGACGGAAATCTCCACAGTGTACTAAATAAATATCGAATTGTGACCCATCTCTTTACAGATCAAGTTTATCTAACTTACTGCCTTCACATTCAACGTAGATGTGCGCGTCTTACCGGTCCCATATTCATGGATGTTCGTTCGATCATCTACCACTCTCGGCACCATTTTATAACATGCCGTAATTTTCTTACGCCATCTCCATACTTCTTATAATTTGGTGATGAATTTCGACAAAGAAAAATAATTTCCTTCCCCTCATAAAATAAAGAATCACACTAGGAACTTCTTAGAGAAACCAAGTTTTCTATGTCTGTGCCATTTCACATAAAATTATTTGACCTCTGCGCCAACTTTTGCACATTACCCTTATTAAAATAGAGAGCTAATGAAAACTAATATGCTTGATAGACACAAAAGTTACAGGCTTGGAAACTTTACCTATAGACCATGCGTTGTAAAATAAAACACGCAATGAATTAGGAAATATAGGCAGGGCTTCACACAGATGGCTTCTTCTTTTTTATGGTTTCTAGATGTTAAATTAATCAATACTTTTCAAAAGAAAACAAATATAATTTAATATTTCAACACACTAAGATTTCTCTATATATTAACAACAGATTTTCAGTCTACTACATCGTAAGCCGGTGATTTACAGCCATTAATTCTTGACTGTAAATGCTCATAGTTTTCAATTTATTATGCCTATGCTCGACACACAAACGATCTTTCAGCCTTAGCCCATACCTCACAGAGAACACAGTCTCCCTCAGTTATATCTAAATATGAATTACGGCCACAGATCATAAATGTACATCGTGGAAAATATCTGTTATTATTGTCCAGTTTTACCCAAACTCGACATATGACGTCACAGTCTGGTACAAGTACCAAACATGAAGTTTCACAACCCTTCATCATATGGTAATCGCTCTGTTCCATGGGAAGGGAGGGGCAGAGTGCCATGGCAAAACTAACAGACAATTGTTTTTCGAAAGCGTCCGAAAACGAAGGCAGAAAGGCAGTCGAATATAATACCATGAAACCCACTAACAATCTAAATGACAAAATAGGATTTTAAAGAAAACTGAAATTAAGATCGTATATATTTTACACCTACAGCTCTCTCCAATTTAGACAATCTAGACAATCTAGGCAACATATTGCGAGAGAGAGATATGCCTGAATAGCGTGCCAGAACCTACAGACTCTCTCTATTACTCGCTAAACTCCTCGATGATTAGGGGAATTCATATCGTCCAAATTTCCATTCTAGATTGGCTGACTGTATTAGCCAAACACGCCGTGTGTGCCGAATCCATACATTTACTATACGTGTCGGATATAGTATTATCCTAGTATTTCCTACTGGGTACTCCAAGTGGTCAATATTCCAACATGTATCACCAACACAATACAATCTACGTTTGTCACATAAATAACAGGGTTAGCAAACTTTTTCATTTCTTTTTCCTCTTCGAACTAAATGGAAAAATGAATCTACTACACATTGAGCAGGAGGCTAGGTGGGCCCCAGAACCATTGTGGAAGTTTTGAGGTAAGATATCTAGCCGTGGCTGGGACTCGAACCCAAGATAGTGGTGCACGTAGCCTAAGACACTTTACCTTCTATTCTATCACGGTTCCTTTTGGAGGAATCGGTCAGGAATACAAAATGGCTGAACTTAGCAGAAGAAAAGAATTATATACATTAACAAAATGACGAAGGAATTCCATTCTCGAATGGTGTACACGAAACACCAGATTTATTAATACATTCCACATGCAGTCTGATGATTAGGTACAAGAAAAGAAATTCAGGAGGTCTTGTCCTTTGTTAGCTACTGAAACTGCGGTTTTCCTCCTCAACATCACGCCTTTGTTGTTATTGTTTATGTAGGCAATACACTCTCAGATCAACACAATGACGAGTTTTCAAGACAAAACCACAAGTTTTTATTTAATGCGACTGGGACTGCTTAGAAAGATATAAGGTACAGACGTGTGGGTTCTAATAGCGCAATCGTTATAGCGATTCTCTACGGGATGAACGGTCTGGGATTCAAAACCCGGTGGGGGTGAGATTTTCCGCATCCGTCCAGACTGCTCCTGGAGCCCACCCAGCCTCCTATACAATGGGTACCGGGCCTTTCCTCGGGGGTAAAGCGGCCGGGACGTGGTGTTAACCACGCACCTCATCTAGCGCCAAGGTTTAAGAAAGAATATAGCTTACCTCTAATCCCCGTCTGAGCTTTCGTGGCCTCATCTTGGGTGAAACTTATGTTTAACTTTTTTGATTTAATACCGGGTTAAATTGCCATAATTCATAGAAGTTCAGATGCGCTATTTGATGGATGCTTCGCACATTATGTCAGTGAATGCAGTTGTGCTCTAAATCAATAGTAACCCTATAGGAGTTTGTTCATTTCATCTCGCCGTATTCAGGACATATGATCAATTCAACGGTATCATTTTAAACAAGTTTTTCAAAATGCAACATTGAATTCACAGGGGCTGCAGCTTCAGTCTCCCTACGACCTAGTTATTGGAATATTTCCCATCAAATTCCTACATCTCATCGTCTGTTTTAAACTCAACTTTTCATTGGACAGATACCCAATATACATAAATGTATGTATACTGATATACGAGAAGTTACCACTGCTGATAGAAATGAAAAATGTAAAGAAAGTACTAGTGCAAATCAGATGTTTATAATTACCGAAATATGGAAGGTAATTAAACGAACACAAATAAAGAAGTGATTCTTTTCGTTTGAGAGTACGAGGAAAACTGGGAAGTATGTTAGTGTAGACAGAATTTTACTGAAATTGGGCAGCATTCATAAAATCTCTTCTTGGAAGACTTACATTTCATCTCGCCGTTGACGGGATTCCCAGCATGATGGGACCCGCCACTGGACCCTTCTCCGAGCCGGTTGAATACAATCCAGATCCTCATACTATACTCCTCTAATATCTGTTTTAATGAAGTTGTGTTACTAACAAAACTGGAAAGGTCGTATATCATTTCGTATTACACAAATTTATCGATTACTTTCTTTGGATTTTAACCTGTTATGCGTAACGGTAATATTAAAATTCAGATCAGTTTTGGTCTGGCATTCCAAATTGCAGCTAACACTAAAATAAATTTTATGGGCTGTAGAGAAAGAACCATTATGGTGTCATGCAAACTAGGCGTTGTTGTGAATCAATACTGCTTAAAATGGGAGTTGTTTAACATGATTTGATTATAGCCTTTTATGTCGGATTTCAACAAGATTTGTAAAACGGTTTATTTTATTTCTTGAAATATTCCATTTACAGTTTTTAATATTAAATGGGCCTATTGTGGATGAATGTGTATTAAAATAGAAATTACCAATCCCAGTACGGGATAAGATTTTCATGTAGAATTTGTCTGTTTTTATTAAACGTATAAGAAATTCCATATATAACAGTTTCCTTTTCATAAATGGGTTTGTATGTTGGATTATTGTATTACAATGACTGAAAATACCAATTACCTAGTCTTCCACATCGAAATTTTAAAAAAATCTGTGATCGCTCTATTGTTTGTATAACAGTATATTTATAACATGAAGTAAAATAAACCATTTATTACGTAATGTGTCTGAAATCATAATACTAAATAAATTGTTCGGAAGCTGTTCCTATCGAATTTCATCAAAGTTTGTGAAACTGTTCGTGGATAAATGAAATGTACATATATGGCCTTTGTTAACTTTGTTTCATTCTGAACCATAGGGATGGAAGTCGGAAATTCCCAGCAAAGTTTGTTGGTAGTCTGTGGTATTGAATTTCAATAAAGCCTGCCAAGCTGTAGATTGGAAGCATGGAAAACTCACTCTATGTCACTATGTAAAATAAGATTTATGACAGATCCATAAGGCTGAAATTTGTAATTTGCAGACAAATTATAGTGAAACCGTGCAATATGGAATGTGGACAGAATTTCTGTGAAGGTTTAGGCTCCGCCACTGGATCACAGACAAGACACCCACCCACATTAGGCGATAATTTTGCTTTGTAAAGAAAGCTTAATATTTGAGTCAACTTAACATAATATAAATTAATGCTGAACCTAAACACCACGCCGTCAACCTGCACAAGGTACAAGGATGTACTGTTACACAAAACTACATTTGGCCACTCATTTAAAAGAAAATTTCCAGTGTCCATTTGAGATGAGATTAGGTTGACACCGGAGTCCATATAAGAGCGAGCAAAATCTTGTTACTGAATGAAATCAAGTATGTAGTTGTGACTTTACTGTATCAGCCCACACTAACTAACAATATACCCTATATTTTAATGAATGCATGGTAATATCCATCTAACTAACTAACTAATTCCATGAAGCAGCGTTTTCTTGGGAAGCTAGTCAAGAAAGTCCCCGCATTTTATGGAACCGATAGTTCATTATCGCATTTACAAGAGCCCGCCACCTGTCCCTGTTCTGCGCCATATCAAGCAAGTCCATGTCCCCTCATACCACTTCCAGAAGACCCAATTTTAATATTATCCTCCTAACTACGCCTGGGTCTTCGAAGTGGTTTCTTTCCCTCAGGTTTTTCTACCAAATCTCTGTATGCACCTCTCCTCTCTTCCATACGTTCTACATGCCCCCCCTCCATCTAGGAATAGTCATCAGACACATTTATTAATTGTACGGCAGATCGTTTTCGATTATCAGTTGAATTTCAGCACGAACATCTTGAATGCATTATCAGACCAGGTTCATAACCTAATTACGACTGTAATTGGAAAGATAACAAGTTCGTCCCGGTTATATAATAGGAAAGTTACATTTTTGGTCCGGTATATTTCACACATGTCTCTAAATTACAGAACTAACTTGTGAGCAACTATTTGCTGTAGTGGGTTACTGCAGGAAACTGCTTTTGTCCTGTGATACTCTCCCTTAGATAAATCCTGGGGGCTTTTAGCGGCGATGTGCTTCCTGAGAGTACGACGAGGAGGAGTTGGAGACAGTTTTGGAACACATTTAGCATTACGGTTTTCATTTCCAGACAAAGGAGAAAGTTTTCCGGACTCTTGAAATTAGATACTTTTATTTTAAAGTATTCGTTGAACTAGTGACACGCATCTGAGATAACCAAGCCTCATCGCCAGCAAAAGAAACCAGAATGTAATTACATTTTATAATAAGATAATTAATTTGGAAACCGTAAACTTGGAATTGATGTATAAAGAGATGTTTACACAGAAACGTAAAATGTACTCTTTATATGACATTTCGGCCTGAAGTTGTTTATATCACGTTTAATTCACATAGCTTCGAGTAAAACATGGGGACCACAATTTTAAACAATGATATGAGTTTCGAACGAACTTTCAGTTGTGTGATGCAATGCAGCCGAAATGATGTTCCCGTTTAAGATGTGCTATTTAACAACGCTGTACATGGTTAAGTTCTTATGGCATCGGTCACACATTAATGAATACAGAGAGCTTATATACTGTCGCTGATAGAAGAAACCCGAAGTACTCGAAGGAAGTCTGTCTCAGTTCCAGTTTGTTCACCGGGAATTCCACATGACTGGCTTAAGATCGAACCCGGACCTTGCAGGCTACAAGCTGGCAAAGAACAGGCTAAACCATGGAATGGTCCCCGAAATGAGGCCCCTAAGGACTGAAAATGCACCACCAGAGAATAAATACATACGTGTAGAAAAGAAATTGTTCCATAAACTGGAAAGAACAATAGGCAGTGATTTCTATAACAGATTTTATCCTGCACGTAGAATCGTAGGAAAAGAGGTAAACCGTGAAAAAATGAAAAACAGATTTGTTTGAACCGTGAAAACTTATGTGTTTAGTAAGATTATTCCTTCCAAATGACGAGGAAGTTATTTTTAACAAATCCTCCATTTTGATTCCACAAACGATAAATACTATACACTCTCTTTTCTCTTTCCGCCTCTCTACCAAAGACTGTCTTTTGTGGGAAATTTATGACCACATTAATACACAAAGTCTAACGCCACGAAGAGAAATAGGAAGACTGATCGTTAAGGAAGTAGGTTTAAAGGCTCCTTTAGAGAAGTAGGTTTTGTTATTAGCGGTTTCGAACCTCCTACAGAAGAACTTACTACGGTGGTTGGTTAATTAATTAGTTAGACAATCCGTCAAGGAGTAATTTTGATGTGCCTCTGAGAACAGTTAATTCAATTTGTTAAGAGGACATAGATTTGAGAAATTTCACAAACGAGCATTAATTTAAAATTTATGTATTTTTGAAATTGCGCTATTTAACCTATTGCTATTTACAACAGCACCCGCAGTAAATAAGGTACCTTGAATTCAAATGAGTAAGATTTTCTGGTTTTAAAGTTCTGTGTGTCTTTTAAATTTTTGTGTTTTTCGCAAGTTTCTCAGAATAAACGCGGGTAACTTACATCGGCAGCATAAACAAGCTAGTCGTAATAATTGAAGATGCGTGTGCCTTGTGTACGTTAAGACCTGATATCACCAAGATTTATAAAAAAATATTCAACCCAGACCAGGTATTATTCAGTAAAGCCATAAATTAGTCGTACTCATACTGTCAAAACTATTAAGTAAGTTTATTTTTGGAAACATTTTTATGGTCTTCGTACATTCTGCAAAATCTTTGAATAATATATGAACGAGTTTTCTACGTCCACACTGCGCAGTTACAGAACTTCGCCTTTGAATGTGCGTTAGTGTGGGGTTGTCACGTGTAATATATTCCATACACGTTCATTAGGCAACATTCAGAATTACGTATGAACCCCAACAAATGCACACGTATACAATGTGTTTTGTTACATTTTATTAATTATCAACACGTTCCGATCGCTTTTGGGATCATCATCAGTTTAGCTTTACAAGAGTACTAAGAATACAAGAAACTGGCAAATTGTATATAACACTGTCGTAAGTTCATTACTGTAGGGTTTATAGATACGTATATGTGCACAGTAATTAGAGCAGCCTGTAAGTTTGTGTTCACATTATTTTTACATGTTTACACTTTTTACTTTTTTCATATGACGACAGTTTCGCACATTGGAGATGATAATAAGGCCTTCTGAGTGTCTTGTCACTGATGATTGGTCTGTGAAGCTCGAAACATTTAGGAGTCTGCTTATTAGAACATTAATGTAATCATGACGAAGTGTGTGCATTTTGTTGGCTGACATTGTAGCCATTTTTAGCGCTCTTGTAAAGCTACCCTTATGATGATAGCAAAAACGACAGAAACATGTTGATAATTGATAATGTGTGAAAAAAAACGTGTTTTACGTGTGTACATTTGTTGGTTTGAATATGTACGTTTGAACGTGTACTTTTGGACGTGTACGTTTGAACGTGTAATACTGTCTTGTGACTCTTCAGTATGCGGCGGATAGCATGGTGCCATTCAGTAAGCTACTGTAAGCTGTCGTATAGTCAAATTTTCCTCTCGCTGTGCCTTAAATTTTAAATGAATATGAATCCTCTATACATGACTAGTTTATGCCTTTTTAAAATGTTTATGTCTTAAGTTACGTAATCAGACAATGTGTCTCAGGAGAATTAACCAACAAGTGCACATACAGATATGTAGATTTATTATATTACAATCAGCGTAGCCTCCTACATGTTTCGGCCACCTATTGTGGACATCTTCATGGAGACGTTCTTTGAAGGAATATTGCGTAGAAGGTTAAAACTGTTTACAAATATAAAATGTTAAGTTTTAGGTAAAAGATTTAAATTTTTGTTAGAATATAAAATATTGATAAAATTATTGGTGTTGAATTGCGTGTGTGGAAGGTGATAATATCGAAGCGGAGGTGGTGTAGCGTCTGCTAGTCCCATTGTAATTGTTGGTTAATTCTCACAAGAAATCATCAGTGCTTGGTCATGGCTAATTTAAATATGGGCCTCAGCCTCTTAAATGCAACCAGCAAATTAATTTTCCTTGAGACTTAAAATTCCTTCTGGCGTACAGCGTGGAATTTACTTATTTATTTTCTTTACAGCAAAACTATTGTTTTATGTTAATAAAAATACAACCAGATGCAACAATATGAAGATATTTATTTACTGCAAAGCTACTCTACATGTTTCGGGTGTCACAGCACCTGATAATGGGTGCTGAGACACCCGAAACATGCAGAGTAGCTTTGCAGTAAATAAATATCTGCATATTGTTGTATCTGGTTGGATTTTTATTAACATTGAATTACGATGCACGGAACCATGAGCTTAAAATCTATTGTTTTATATTTTACATCAGTGGTTACAGCAACAAGTCACTTAAGGAAATTTAAAGCTGTCCCTCTGCCAAAGTTGATCCACATCATAGTGGTCACTACCAACTGATATATCGCATATTTTTTCCACAACGTCTTATGGATTTCTTTCCAATAACGTTAATTAATTACGTTCCAAACGAAGAAACGGTGCCAATTCCGTCTGGTAGAAACTTTATTTGAGATATTATTGTGGCGAATTTTAGATATAGCAGGGTTAGTCATCTGCTGCACCCGTTTACATATCTAGTAGTATTTTCCACCCCTTGCATGTTGTAAGTCACTAACTATAAACGCGTGTCTAAATAAAAATAAATGAAAGTCTGTACATGTGCGCGAGCTAATGCTCACCCGTTCATCACCAGATGACAGGTTGGATTCAAGCACACTTTTTCGTATTAAGCCTGACGAATTGTCAGGAAGCGGTTCTTATCCTAGCAATCCCAGAGCCGCTGAAGGATTAGAATCCCACTTTCATTCAAGAAAAACTCAGAAGACTGAATACGCCTCACAATTTAAATTGCCTACTCGTTGTGTTAATAATCTGCCGTAACAAATTACATAATGCCAGCGAATTATTTACCGCAGCGTTCCTATTACCATCAAGAATGATTCGTGCTCATGTATTGTTTCCTTTGTTGCTTTGTTTAAAAAGTCTTATATGAATTTTATATGAAATTTATAATTTAAATTATCCGAACACTGTGAACACAACGACATCCCTATTGCAAACCGGACACTTATTTAAATACTTTAACACATCCATCTGTGTGTGTGTGTCTGTGTTTGTGTTTGTGTTGGAGTTTGCGCCTGTATTTTAAATACGTATTTCTTTAAATAATTTATGGATCTTCATGATAGTTGGGTCAATAGTTATGCCACAACAGGCCTCCCATTCATCGTACTTTCCACTTACCTATAACTGGTGTTAAAAAGACGAATCTGAGAGTTCTGAACGTCAAGTTGATAGTGGCGACAACTGACAATTTATTTATTTATTTATTTTTTTGTGGTTTCGCTGACCGTGCATCTCAGTATATTTATCTCAATAATTAACCAACTTGATGCACAAAATGTTTGTTTTACAATAAGTTTATTTCATGCCTCTAAATGTTTCGAGCACATGTGCTCATCATCAGGAGGTCAAAATTGCATTACACAGTCTCTGGTATCATCACACCTCGTGCACAGGTTGAGAGGGGATTCCTCTCTCAACCTGTGCACGAGACGGCCACCTATAGGTGTGATGATACCACAGGCTGTGTAATGCAGTTTTGACCTTCTGATGATGAGCACATGTGCTCGAAAGATGTATAAGCATGAAATAAACTTATTGTAAAACAAAAATTTTGTGCATCAAGTTGGTTAAATACTGAGATAAATGACAATTTATTGTATTATAAAAGTCTCTAACATACGCGAACGTTGATTATTTAATGTTATGAACAACTTAAAACATCAACAAGACGGCCGAGTAAAATACGTATTTGCTTGCTCTCGTAAGGCAGAAAATGTGGCATTGTCTCATTGACGAATAACCTATTCGTGTTTGAAATAAATCCTTCTTATTTGAGAATTTTTCCTTATGTTAAAAATACAGCCATTGCATTTGGAATTTATTTGCTTAACAATGTGGGATGAATTTTGGTTCAGGTAGTAAATGTAAGTGGACACTGCGCAGAACCGAGCACTAATTTTTACGAACATTAATTCATAATTCATGGTAAATTTCCTTAGAAATGAAAGCGTTAAACTTTTAAGTCAATGGTAATTTGATGAACAGCCTTATACATTGCGAAGTGTTAACAGTGAAAGCAACAAAGTAAGAAATATATTAAAAACAGAAAAAAGAAATTAAATAATATATTATATCCAAGGAAAGAATTTTTCCTGAAAACCTTCTTATTTTGAAGAGTTTAGATTCCTGTGTTTGGCGTGACTGTCAGATTGAACAGTGATCGTGGTCCATGACAACGATAACAGAATAATATTTGCAAGAAATATAAATTTAGTTTTATGTCAGGTATTAATTGAACTTAGTGTGAGGATTGATAATAGTACCTTCGAGAGGGTGGAAGAGCTTAAATATTTGGGAACAACTTTAACAAATCAAAATTCTATTGCGGAAGAAATTAAGAGCAGATTGAGGTCAGGAGGTGCCTGCTATAATTCGGTGCAGAATCTTTTGTCTTCCAGGTCTCTATCCAAAAATTTAAAGATCAAGATATATAGAACTATAATTTTGCCTGTTGTTTTGTATGGGTGTGAAACTTGGTCGTTGACATTGCGAGAGGAAAGGAAGTCGAGGTTGTTTGAGAGCATGGTGTTGAAGAGAATATTTGGACCTAGGAGGGAAGAGGTAACGGAGGAATGGAGGAGAATGCATAACGAGGAGCTAAACGATTTGTAATCCTTACCCAATATTGTGCGAGTGATAAAATAGAGAAGAATAAGATGGGCTGGGCATGTGGCACGTATGGGTGAGGAGAGGGTGTGTATAGGGTCTTGGTGGGGAAACCGGAGGGAAGGAGACCAATGGGGAGACCTAGGCGTAGATGGGTGGATAATATTAGGATGGATCTCCAGTAGGTGGGATGTGGGTATATGGACTGCATTTGGCTGGCCCAGGATAGAGACATGTGGCGGACGCGTGTGAGTGTGGTAATGAACCTTCGAGTTCCGTGAAATGCGGGGAATTTCTTGACTAGCTGCAAACCAGTTAGCTTCTCAAGAAGGACTCTGCACCATCCAGTAAGTAAGTAAGTATTAACTGAACTTATAAATATTAGTTTATATGGAATTTGAGACGTTTAGGATATATTATTTTCAATTATTCTACGAATTTTAATAACAAGCTTTAATAATTTCACATTGCTGATCAGGATACTGTCCTATAATTGACTCCTGTCAATACGTTAAGGAAATTCTGATTTCCACAAAAAAATTAAGATTTTATACAGCAGCTGAGCGACCACTAGCTTCTGATGGAGAAAGCTTCTACATGGGGCGAGTTTTTATTCTTCCGCTTTACCGAACATGTGAATGTTTGAAATTTATTCATACAGTCTATGTTTGAATAGGACGATATTATAAGGACCTTGATTCTCTTTTGGTATATCCGCGATAGGATTGATGACATAAAAACAGGTCCTTGTTGAGCTACCAGCCAGGAGACACAAATTTGGATAGCAAATGTGTAAGACACAAATTTGGATAGCAAATGAGTAAGAAGTTGCAGCAAAATATGCAGACGAACATGAAGCATAAGAATACAATGAAGAAAAGTATAATGGGTGCAATAATTGAAGGTAACATGGCGTTGAAATTGAGTAGACATTTAAAGATTCACATCTGGATATAAAACAGAAAGATAAATTAAGCGAAAAAACAGAAGATTAAGGATATGAAAGTGGATGGATGGAATGTGTGGTGATGATATGCAGCCAAGAGCAGCAGCGCACTTGCAGTACAATCACGGCAGCTTCCAAGCCAGTTGTTTATGGTTTCACGTTATTCTCCCGAGACAGCTGTGTTACCCAGGTGCTTTCACGCGAGACGCTGTTCCTGTATTATACCTACGTCACGTAATTTTGACACTGTGCAAAACTCCGTCTAGCTGATATTCCGTCTGCAAACAAATACAAGCTAGTACAGGGATATACAATTACTTGGATTGGGCCGATCATATAACCAGTTACTCAAACATTACAGGCCGCATATGTTTATAGATTCACAAGCTTTCTTCCAATTCTCCGATTTGTAAGCCTAGGTAATTAAATAACACATAATAAAATGGGAAGTAAGAAACATTTTAAATTTTTTTCTTGCATTGTTTTACAAGCAATCAAATTGACCAACAAATGCAAATAATTATGTGCGTTTGTTAGTAATTTGACTGATTAAGATAAGAATGTTTAAGCATACCAATTTATAAATCAAATGTATATTGAATGGCATTTTCAAAACTAAACTTGTACCGTCAGCCACAACACAGTTTATTAGTTCCGTCAACACATGCTACATATTTCAGCCATTACTGACCATCATTAGGCTTTAAATTGCATTTGATATAGGGCATGTAGATAATCTTATAACACCATATAAGATTACATATATTTCAAATGCTACTTACTTACTTATTACTTACTTACTTACTTACTTACTTACTTACTTACTTACTTACTTACTCCATAGAGCAGAGTTCTTCTTGAAAAGCTAACCAGTATTCAGCTAGTCAAGAAATTCTCTGCATTTTATGAAACCCGAAAGTTCATTACTGCATTCACAACATCCCGCCACCTGTCCCCATCCTGAGCCAGCTCGATCCAGTCAATACTCCCACATCCCACTTCTTGAACATCCATCTTAATATTATCCCCCATCTACAGCTGGAACTCCCAAGTGGTCTCTTTCCCTCAGGTTTCCCCGCCAAAACCCTGTAAACGCCTCGCCTCTTCCCATACGCTCTACATGCCCCGTTCATCTCAACCTGCTCAACTTTATCATCCGAACCATATTGGATGAGGAGTACAGATCATTAAGCCCTTCGATATTTAGTTTTCTCCACTCTCCTGTTACCT
>Ga0123357_10005297_pt1 | contig 15399 bp, 18 predicted proteins | sample TergutEmb28metaG_FD_89873 | JGI IMG/M metagenome (GOLD analysis project Ga0123357, IMG submission 89873) | Embiratermes neotenicus P4 segment gut microbial communities from Petit-Saut dam, French Guiana - Emb289 P4 | ecosystem: Host-associated > Arthropoda: Insects > Digestive system > Gut ... | reverse complement strand
TCTGCGCGGACGCTTGGATGTGGAGCGCATGACCTGGCCTGACCGCAAACTCTGTGGCATGCTTAAAACACAACTGGCCAAGAAACCTGAGCACGAGTTGCGCGGCGAGGAGCGCGCCCTGCTGGAAGCCTACGCACGAGGCGATGGCGCCGCCTTTGATTGGATGAGCAAGGATCAGCTGGATCCTCTTTTAGAGTGGGCACAGGAGCAGTAGCCAGCTTTCCGGTAACTGGATCGCTATACCAGGTTAAGCTTCCGGGTAAGAAGGAAGCGCGTCAGCAGGAAATAGCCGATGTTGAGGCAGACCATGAGTATCACGCAGGGCAAGAGGTTGGGCCGCTCCGGAACAGAAACCAAACCAGAAAGCACCAGAGCGGCAACATGCGACACCGCATAGATTACCGCAATAGCACCAAACGTTGCCAGCGCGCGATGCTTGTTGGATAGCTGCCCGATCGCAAGCGACACGTAATACATCAGCATGCTGCCAAAGAGCCCAAAGGCGATCAGAGTCATGAACAGAATGGTTTCTGAGAGGGGTTCTGCCACTTTGATCGAAGACCAAAACGACATCAGCGCCCCGCCTGATCCCAGCGCGAGCAAGGAGGTAGCCAGCAGGCTGACTATCAGGGATAGCACCTGCCAGACCGTCGCAACGATGATCTTTGCCCTGATGAGGCTTGCTGCACTAACCGGGAGCATGAACATCAGGTGGCCCTCGTCTCCCAGCAAGTTATGACGAAAGCGCCAGACGCTCACGACCGTGGGGAGCGTAAAAAACGCCAGAATAATGGCCGCATACAATGCAATGTAAAACGTTGCCGACAGGTCCTGAAGCTTTGGGGCCACTAATTGCCCAAACGATCCCGCCAGGCTAAAGATCAGCACCACCAGGAAAGCGGGCAGAAAACAGCGCGCTGTCGCTTTAAATTCGTGTTTAATCAGTTTGCCGAGCACGCGAACACCTCCCGGCACATTTCATTAAGGGACTGCCCGCGCTCCTCGCGGATATGATCGATCGCGCCCTGCATCATAATCGCCCCCTGATTAATGCAAATAACTTCGTCAAGTATCGATTCGATATCAGCGATCAAATGCGTGGAGATCAGCACCGTCGCCTCCGGGGCATAGCGAGCAATGATCGTTTTAATGATGCTGTCACGCACGGCCGGATCGACGCCGCAGATGGGCTCGTCAAGCAGGTATAATTTTGCGTTACGGCTCATTACGAGGATCATCTGCACTTTCTCTTTGGCACCCTTTGAGAGCGATTTCAGCCTGCTTTTGGGATCGATCCTAAGCAGAGCGAGCATCTTCAGCGCGCGCGCTTCATCAAAGTCCGCATAGAAATCTGTGAAAAAATCGAGCACCTGATCAATCCGCATCCAGGCCGAAAGGCAGGATATGTCAGGCAGATAAGACATGATCTTCTTCGACTCTATCCCCGGCGCTTTGCCATCAATCAGCACCTGCCCCTCAGAACAAGTAAGTAGCCCGCAGGCAATCTTAATAAGCGTTGTTTTGCCGCTTCCGCAAGGGCCGAGAAGCCCCACGATCTTTCCTGGCGCCAGGGCGATCGAGACCTTATCGAGTACCGCGGGGCCACGCGGCGTATAGCGCTTTGTCAGCGCCTTGGTTTCTAAAATATTCACTTGGGCTCCCCTTCTTTATTGCTGCGTCGTATGAGGGTGGCCAGATCATTGGTGCTGTAGCCAAAAACATTCAGGTCTTCGACAAACTCGTGCACGCGCCGTTGCACAAGCTGCTGCTTTGCCTGTTCGATGGTTAGTTGGTCCTCGGTCACCGTACGACCAGCAGTGCGGTGCGTGCTGATAAGCCCACGGCTTTCAAGATCGGCCAACGCATGCTGCATCGTATTGGGATTAACCTCAAACGCTGCGGCCAGGTCACGCACAGACGGCAGGCCTGAGCCCGCCGGGTATTTGCCGGTCATAATCTGCACACTGAGCTGTTCGCTGATCTGCAGATAGATCGGATGACTCGTCATAAACTGAACCATCGTCTCCCCCCATCATAGTTCATACATTGACATTGATTCAAAATGTATTACTATACTAGTTATCTAACACAATAATACAAGTAGAACCGAAACGCAATGCGCAGGGAGAAAAATGCTCGTGAATGAGCCGTGTTCCACGAGCTTCTTCAGGGGATACTGGTTTTATCAGAGGGTAGCTTGGAACATTTGCCCCATGACTGCCCTCTACTTTATTCTTATCAAGCGTGCGATATCCTCTAGCAGCAGATTATTGCGTCGCAGGAGCCCAGGCCGATGACGTCTCCGTCGCAGAGGAGGCTGATGTGGTTGGCAGGCTGCCCATTGATCGTCGCGGTAGCGCCCGTACTGAGCAGCTCCATGAAGACACCCTGCTCAAGGCGATAAATATGCGCGTGACGACGCAGAATGCACTCCTCGTCGATAACCAGGTCATTAAAGATCGCGCGTCCGATGTAAAGCGACCCTTTATGTGTTTTGAGCGTGTGCGGCGACGCTGTGCCAGAACGTAGCTCGACTGAAAAACAGCGGGCGGGCGACGCTGCGGGTATGAGTATCGAAGAGGGCGGGGTCGCGATGGCAGGCGGCTCATCGGCAACAAACGGAGCCTGGCGCCTTTTGTCGCTGGCAGCAGGCAGCGCAACGCAAGCTGCGCCCAAAGAGGCCTGACCCCTCCTGTCGCAGGCGGGGCGTTCCAGTACGGCAACAGGGGCGGTGGCCGCTGACGCAGGCGGCATGCTCCCCCGCCCTGCTACTGCATGGCGCATCCCCGCCCACCCTGGCGCCGGGGCTTGAAGCTTGCTTACGTCTTCAGTTGAAAGCGTATCGAAGTTATACAGACATTGAAAGCACGTGCCGGCCGTCTCGACCGCACGGGCTCCACAGATCGGGCAGCGTTTCATTTAGAGCTTCCTTTCTTCCGGTTTTTCCTGAATACCAACAAGTTCAACAAACTGTCCCGGCAAGAGCCAGGCGCCAGCGCACGCACGACGCTCCAACACCGCTACCGCAGACGGACACCCCCGGGGCAGCCGTCCCGGCGCAAGGCCGCGCAGGCTGCGTTGCACCCGACCGTCTGCCGCAATATAGGCGACATCCAGGGCAAAGCGCATCCCGATGGTATGGATACGACGGCAGGGCGCGATCAGCAGAACCTCGTCTGCCTGTCCGGCCCTGGCAGCAGGACCCAGCATCCCGCGCATCCGGGCAAAGGGGGTCACCGCCAAGCGCACACGCATCCGCATCCTCCTCAGAGCTCCAGAAGCGGCTGGCAATAGGCAACGACCACCGTCTTGGTCCGGCGCCAGGCGCCCAGTCCGCCTGCCCCGGAGGCAGAAGCGAACACCCGATATTTCAACGTGAACGTCAGGCGCAGGTTCTGCAGACCGGGCAGACCTTCGACCTGCGCCTGGACCTGCGCCTGATACGGACCCCGCTTACCCCCCTGATAGCCCAGGGCTTCCTGCAAAAGCTGCGTCGATTCAGACGGGCCCCGCTGATCGCTCGCCGCCACCCGCGCGACCTCGTCAGCAACACGGTCAAAGCGCGCGCACTCGCTGACAAACGAGAGGATGTTGACGATCAGGACGACTGCCAGCGCAAACGCCGGGATCACCAGGGCCAGCTCGGGCATCATCTGCCCCGCGTCGTCTTTGGCGTGCTGGCCAAGGCGGCGCCATGGTCGCCGCAAGCCCCTGCTGTCGCCGCCTTCGCTTCCGCCGCTCATCTGCTTATTCCTCAAGCTCCACATCACAGACTCCCTATCTCTTCAAGCTGCCGGGTCGCGTCAGGCAGCCAGGTTTTGACCTCATCGGCAAACGGGAGGCCCAGATCAGCTCCAAGCACCCGGGCCCCCAACTTCGACACCAGGTCGCTTACGTCAGGCATGTCCTGCGCCCCGCCGCCCAGCTCTCTGATTGTTGCCAAAAGCTCGCTGCTTCCTAACGTCGCATAGCCGTGTTTTGCCGCCCGCAGCGCGGATACAAACTCCCCCTCAAACCCAGCGGCGTCAGGGCTTCCCACCGCTGCCGTATTGACCAGCGCAGGCTGGGGATAACGCAGATCAGGCGGGCTTACCTGCGCCGAACTCAGGAGCTTGTCGTAAGCAGGTTTCATCACCTCATCAAGCCCAAAGGGCAATCCGGCAAGCTGGTCGCCCAGGCCGTTTGCGCCGCGCGCATAGACATCCAGGCAGCTGCCCCAAAGCGAACAGGCAACGGTGAAGACACCGCCCGCCGCACCGCCTCCCCCGCCGGGGTCGTCAGCCCCCAGCAGCGCGCGCGTCGCGCCCCCCAGGCCGCTGTTGCTTGCGTCATGCGCCGCCTCCCCTTGGCGCGCAAGCAGCGTGGGCAGTGTCTTTTGCGTGTCAGACGGCAGGAGCTTTGCCGCCGACAGCGCTACCTGGGGCGCCAGGCGACTGCCCTGCGCGTTGGTAAGCGGCGGGAGCGTAAACGACGGCAGGCTCCGCGTCCGGGTGTCTGCGACCACGCAGATAAAGCCGCGCGCGCCGCTGGCGCGGTAACGCAGACGTCCGCCCAGCAGATAGGACCCCGCCTGCGCGCCGATCTTGTCAAGCGCCGAGCTGCTTGTCTTGCGGATCGTGTCCTCCTTGTCTGAAAGCTGCTTGCAGGCCTTCTGGTAGCGACGCAGGGCGGCGGCCTCTGCGTTCCACTGGGCAATAAAGGGCTGAAGTTTTTGTTCCCACTGCCCCGTCGCACGCCAGTCTGTTGGCGTACAAAGTGCACAGGGCGGGTGCTCGTCTGCCCCCGCAAGCGTCTCCAGGCGCACCTGCTGGGGCGTGCCTTCTGCCCCCGCCAGACCAAAGCAGCTTGTGTCGTGGTGATAGGCCCGGCGCTGACCAGAGGGCGTCGCCAGAACATACACTGACTCATCAAGCCACTGTTGCAAAAGCGTGCTGGCCTCCAGATCGTCAGCCGGATAGTCATTGGACTGCGGGCGCGCAGCCCCTATCGTTTTTGGCACGCTTGTCTGCAGCTGCGTGCGGATTTCGGCGTAGTTCTTTTCATAGTTGGACTGCAACGTGGCCCGCGTGTTTGCATTGTCATCAATTGGCGCCAGAGCAGGCGCAGCCGGGCAAGCGCCGGAGGCAAGATCACTGAACCCGCGCTTGAAGTCATCGTAGGCATAGGCCGGATCCCAGGAGAGTTCCGAGGTACCAGCCGCCTTATAAACATCTAGCCGGAAGCATTCTGCGCGCGCGTCGTCTGCCTCTTTTTGGGCCGCCTTCGCCTCGGTCGCATCCTGTTTATTGCTGTCGTGAGCCTTCTCGACGTCTGAAAGCATCTGGTCTTCATCATCAGGAAACCCGGTCAGCTCGACCTGGCCCTCAAAGGGAAACGGCACGGCCACCCCGGCGTAGCTCCCCCCGGAAAACGACTTGATACTGCCTGCAGTCTGCTGGATTGCGTAGCTGCTGCGCGCCATTACCAAATAGGGCGCCGCCTCGTTCAGGGCCTGAGCCACCTTGTAGACATCCTGAGCAAATTCCTTGCGCTTATCACAGTAACGTTTGTCAAAATCGACCGCTTTTTCAAAAAACTCCGCGCCGGAGCCTTCGCTTGCCACCGCGACTACCCCCGCAATAACGACGACACAATGAAGCAGCAGGCCAAAAAGGTTGGCCGTCAAAAGCAGAGCGTCAAGAATCTGAGTGACTTGCATGATCTTGCTCTGAGTGTCTGCCGCAGCCAAAGCTCCGCTATCTGCGAGCAGCTGGATATCTTCTGATGAGGAGTTTGTCCAGTACCACTGCAGGCTTCCGGCAACCAGCACCAGCGACAACACGATAGCAAGAACAACCGCTAAGCTGGTCGATCCCCGCTCGTCTTTAAACCAGGCAATACGTGGCATCATACGTGGCATCATGACATGAACCTCCCTTTCATCACTTAACCTGCCCCAGAGGTGGGTATTCGTAGTCGGCGCCCTGGGCCTGCCCGGCCAGCGCGCCCACGCTGTGCGCTTCTGCAGAAAGCTCAACGGTACCGTCACGCTGAGCGCCAACCAGAAGCCCCAGCAGTGGCAGGGCTTTCTGGTTCAGCGACACGCGGACGCTGACCGTCTCTGCATGGGCGTCCCCGGACACCTCCAGGCGCAGCGACCCTGGTATCTGGAATGCCGAGCCCCGCGGCAAGCCGGCAATCTTGCCCTCCGCATAAGTCTGCAGCAGGCGATCGCCTGCCGAGCCGCCCGAGGCGCCTGACGACGAAGCGCCGTCGGTCGCGACCACCCGGCACAAACTGGCGGCCGTAGCGCCCAGCACCATCTTTGTATAAAGCGTCACAACAGGCTGGAACAAAATCAGCGCGAGTACGCAGATCGTCACCATGATGATGGGCGCTTCGGTCAGCGCCTGGCCCCGCTCATCATGCAGCACTCGCATGATGAGCGGGACGGAGCGAGGCGCCTCAGTGCATGAGAACATCAGCTACCCCCTGCAGACCTCCTGATGTGGGGGCGCCCAGCGTATAGGGAGCCCCCTGCAGCGTACGCGCCACCGGGCGACTCCCCTCGCTTCCACCCCGGTAATACTGAAGAAGGCCGCCTGCGGCAAGCACCACAACAATCACCAGCGTCAGCGCCACCACATACTCCGTTGACGCCTGCCCGCTTTCTGAAGCGCGGCTTGCCCACACCCGGGTAACGCGGCTCAGGCTCTGGCTCAGGTTCAGGCTCATGCCAGGTCTCCCAGTTGGCTGGTCACGTTTTGCCATACTGCTGCCAGTTGATCATGGAAGGCCACCGCCAGGATAATTGCAGCAACCACAATGACCGCAAGGATGATGACGTATTCGGCGACCCCCTGTCCGCTCTCATCATTCAGGGAGCAACGCAGCCGCAGCCCGCCACCGCACAGCGCGCGCCAGGCAGAGCGCCCTGCTCCTCGCAGGCCTGCGCGCGCACGACGCCCTCGGATACTTGCCTCATCCCTTTTGTTTGTTCTGCTCAGTTCCATACTGATCTCCTTTCCTGATGCCGTCTTTCGGCATCATTTCCGTCCTGTGCCCTGTCCGGGGCTTTCAGCCGCGCGTCCGCGTTTCCGCGTTTCCGCATATCTGCGTGTCCGCGTCCTGTACGCGCTACAGATGCAAACCTGCGATCATCTGCAGCAATACGGGTCCCATCAACAAGATCAACACCGCTGGTAAGACACACAAGCCCAGCGGCACCAGCAGTTTGACCGGCGCGCGCGCAATGCGCTCTTCAAGCTTTAGCTTCTGATAGCGACGCAGCTCAAAGGTAAGCGTCCCAAACGTCGTCAGCAGCGGCGCGCCTAAGTCAAGCGCCTCGTTTACCACCGTCACAAAACGCATGATGGCATCGTCAGGAACCCGATCGCACAACTGTTGCAACGCCTGATGACGGCTACAAAGCCCCAGCTGATAGCTGTGCTGCATGTGTCCAAGCTCGCGGGCAAGCGTCGTGTCAAAGCGCTCAATATACGCGCTCAGCGCCGCGTCAAATGAGAGTCCCGCCTGCAAACCCAGGGTCAGAATGTCGATCATGTCCGGCAGTTCACGCGCGCAGCGCTCGGCGCGACGCAGGTCGCCTCGCGCCTGGCGCCACGCAAACACTTGCGGCGCCAGACGGCGCGCCACGGCAACAAGGCGCTGCTTTACCAGACGCGCTGCCCGCCAGGCCGGCGCAACGGTAACCGCTGGCAGGCCGAACTCTTGCGCCCGGGCGCCCTCCAGGCGCAGGTCGGGCCAGAAGGCCTCCAGCATGACCCGGGCAAACATCCCAAAGCTGAGCGCCCCGGCAAGCGTCGCTAATGCCGCCGCCAGTATCAATACCACGTCAGAGCTCAATGTTAACCACCCGGCGTACGCCGATAAACCCAAGACCTAACAGGGCGCAGGCAAGCGCGGCCAGCACAAGACCCAGACCCGAGGATAAAAACGACCCCAGATAATCCGGCAACGTGACCGCCATGATCGCGACCAGCGCCAGAGGGATTATGACTACCAGGCGCACCGACATCCGTCCTTGCGCCGTCTGCGCCCGCAGCGAACGCAGCATCTGCAGGGACTGCCGTTGCAGCCCCGCGCTGCGCTCCAACAGCTCCGCGATGTTTCCGCCCGTGCGGTGCTGAAGCTCCAGGGCTAAAGCGACCATGCGCAGCTCCGGCAGGGGCACCTTCGCCTGAAACCGCTCCAGGCTTTCGCTGACGCTGTAGCCTAAAGACAAGTCAACGCTTAGGGCATGGAGCAGCCCGGACAGCGCGGCGTTAGGTTGCTCCTCGATGCGCAGGATCGCCTGGGACAGCGACAAGCCCGCGCGCAAGGTCTGCGCCAGCTGATCGAGCAGCTCGGGCACGGCCGCACGCATCCGATCGATCTCTGCCGGGCGGCGCAGGCGTTCCAGGACCGCCGCCACAAGCGCCGCCAGCCGCAGGGATTCCCACAAGGGTACTGCGGAGCCAGTGATCGCGCGCTGCGCCTGGCGAAGACGATGCATCTGCATGCCCCATTCAATGCCCGCGCGGCAGAGAAGGTATGCCGCCGCAAGCACCGCTGCCAGTAAGACGCCTCGCAACAACAGATCGCTCATGACGCGACCTCCCGCTCTTCCTGCGGCTGGCCCTGCGCCGCCTGCTGGCCCTGCGCCGCCTGGCCGCCCTGCGCCGCTTGCTGGTCCTGCGCCGGGCCCTCCTGCTCCACCTGATCCTGCCAGGCTTTCAGTCCTTCCTGCGTCGCAAGTCCGCGCGCAACAACCTGCCCAAAGAACCGCGGCGCCTCGTCAAAGACCCAGCTTCCCTCAGGGCGCCCGTCAGACGCCACTCCGGTCTGCGCAAAGTGCGTAATGCGCCGCAGGCAGACCTCGCCATCCTCAAAGCCTGCAACCTCGCAGACTTCAAGCACCTGGCGCTGCCCGCCAGAAAGACGACCCAGATGCACGATCAAGTCAAGCGCTGCGGCGATCTGTGTCTGCACCGCCGCCAGGGGCAACTGCGTCCCGTAGTTAACCATCGTGACCAGGCGCGAGATGACCTCGCGTGGCGTGTTCGCATGCAGGGTGGTCAGCGATCCGTCATGGCCCGTCGTCATGGCCTGCAGCATCTCAAGGGCCTCGTCACCGCGGACTTCGCCAACGATGATGCGGTCGGGACGCATCCGCAGGCTGTTGATGACCAGGTCGCGGATCGTGATCGCACCGGTCCCCTCAAGGTTGGCCGGGCGCGCTTCAAGGCGCACCACATGCGGGTGATGGCTGAAGCTGAGCTCGGCGCTGTCCTCGATAGTGATGATGCGCTCCCCCGCAGGAATAACCAGCGACAAGGCGTTAAGAAACGTGGTCTTGCCGCTGCCCGTCCCTCCGCTGACGGCAATATTGCAGCGCGACAGGACAGCCCACTGCAAAAGCGGGATCAAAAACGGGGGCAGCGCGCTACTGTCAGCAAGCTCTTCAAGCGTATAGATGCGGTCGCGGAACTTGCGGATCGTCAGCGCAGGCCCGTCAAGGGCCAGCGGCGGGATGACCGCGTTGACACGATGCCCGGCGGGCAGCCGTCCGTTGACCAGCGGATTTTGCTCGTCGATCCGGCGCCCCAGCGGCGCGATGATACGCTCGATCACCGCGCGCACCTGCTCATCATTATCAAAGCGCACCTGCGCGCGGTAAAGCTTACCTTCGCGCTCAAAAAAGACACGCTCGGGCCCGTTGACCATGACCTCGGTCACGCTGGGGTCACGCAGCAGACTGTCAAGCGGCCCCAGCCCCATCAGCTCAGCCAGGACTTCGCCAATAAGCGCGTCGCGGTCAGGGCCGCTCATCGTATACTCGACGCGCGCGTTGAGTATACGCCTCAGACGATCGACCAGCTCTTTGCGCGCAAGGTCCCCGTCGCGCTCGATAAGCGCCGCTACCTGGGAGGGAGCAATATCCTCATAGAGCTGCGCTTTCAGCAGACGCCGCAGACGCGCCGCGGAGGAAAGCTGAGGCGAGCGGGGCGGGCCAGCCACGCGGGCCGAGCGGGCCGAGCCAGCCGGACCAACCAAGCCAGCCGGGCGGGCGGAGCCAGCCACACGATCCACGCGATCTGCGCGGGACGGAGCAGCTTGTGCCGTACGAGTCATTTCCGTATCCTTCCTTTTGCTTCGCGACGCAAGGTGTTGCGCATATGGGAAAGCGAGTTAAGGTCCAGGCCACAGCTCAGCGCAATATCGTCTAAGACCAGCGCGATCTGTGCGGCAAAAGCGCCTCTCCCCTTCTGGATGAGCGCGCCAAAGTTTCCCATGTCAAGAAGTTGAGATACCTTGAGCCCGCCATCCTCAATACCGCGCAGCTCTACCCCGTCAAGCAGGACACCAACCTCGGCAAGACTGGGATGGTAGCCCCCGCTTGTATGGGTACGATTCACCACATAGAGCAGGCGGGAGGGCGGTATGCCCAACCTGACGCAGCGCTCCCGGAGCCATCGTGTCGCGCGCGCCCCGACCAGCGTCTGATCAAGCACGCACACGGCAACGTCTGCCGTATCAAGCAGCTCCGCATGAAGGAGCGGGCGAAATCCCCCCGTGTTGACGATCACCAGTTCATGTTCGACCGCGATGGCTGTAAGCAGTTGACGCGCACGTCCCGCAAGGTCTTCTGCTGCCTCTGGCTCGGGCGCGGGCGTATACAGGCTGACGCCTGTCCCTATCTGCTCGCTGAAGTTCCGGCTCCGATGGCCTCCCTGCGCCAAGGCCATAGCAAGGTCTGCCAGGGTGTAGTCATGGGTTTTCCCAAACAAAAACTCCATGTCACCAAACTGCACATCAAAGTCAACCAGCGCCACGTCAAGATCGGCCTGGCCCGCCAGCAAAGCCAGCGATGCCGCCAGGGTCGATTTTCCCGCACCGCCGCGCGCGCCAAACACCACAGCGATCGCACCGGGCTGCTCCCGATCATTTGAACCATGCTCCGACGCGGCGCTGGCGTTACCCGTCTGGGTCACGTGCGCCAGGCGCCGCAGCACCCCAGCCAGATCGACTTCGGCTGTCGTGGAAGGCAGGGTCGCGCGCGCACCAGCCAACATGGCGCGCGAGACCAGTTCCGGGCTGAGGTCATCAGCCATCAGGATGCTTGAAACCCCCGGATGCTCCCGGCGCAGCGCGTCGATCAGGTTCAGCGGAGCCAGGTCAGAGACCTCCGAGTCAACCAGCACGACGCAGGTGTCACCCTGCTCCTGATACGCCAATGCTTTCAGGCATTCCTCGCCGGTCGAAAACGTCTGCACCGCGCGCGCCAGAGCATCCTGGGCCGCCCGGCTCAGGTCCAGCGGGCAGAGCGGGTTTGAGCTGACCAAAGCCAAAGTATCTAACATCAGCGTGCTCCTTCATTTTGCAGGACCAACCACAGTTTGCCCGCCTGGGCAGCCGCGATGACCTGGGCGGCCTGCGGCGTCGGCACCGCCAGCGTGACCCAGCTGATGTCTGAGGCGCTGCCCGCTCCAAAAAGCCCCGTGCCTGACGAGGAGGAGGACGAGGAGGACGATGACGACTCAGCCGCGGCCTTTGCCTCACGGGCCGAAGTGCTTGAGGACAAAACTTCGATGTTTGCGGCTAACGGAGCGACCACGCCCGTGACCTGCGCCCCCATAAGCGTGACCCGCATGCCGTCAGAGACCTCCCCGCCTAAGGCATGCACCGCATCAGTCGAGATGGTGACCGCGCTCAGGCCCTTCTGCAAGGCGTCCAGAGGCTTGACCGTCTGCAACATCCGCGCCCGCAAAAGCGGCTCGCCCTGAGCGACCCAGGCGGTGGTACGCTTGCCCAGCACCGCCTCGCGATCACGCTCCAGCAGCGCCCCTTCGGGCGCCAGCGTGGCTGGCCACGACTTGACTTCCACCTGCCCGCTGCTTACCACCGTCCCTGCCGCCATATCTTTGCGAGCAACCAGTATCCGCACCGTTTGCCCGCCATAGCGCCTGAGCAAGGCGCGCTCGCTACGCTGCGACGCGGTTGCGCTGCGCTGCAAAAACACACCCAGCAGCACCGCCGCGACAATCGCACACGCCAGAGCTATCAACATCCGCTGCCGATTTGACATAGGAGCCCTCCTTTCTTTCCTTTCCACTGACCCCTGCGTTGTCAACCTATCCCCTTTCTGTTCACCTGTGTGAACGTACTTGGAGGACAAGTGCCGCCATGGACGAACCATTGCGGCTTTCACCGTAGCAAGAAGCGCTTACCGTCCTCTTACCGTCTTCTTACCATCGCGCCCTGCGGGAGGGTGGTGTAGCATAGAGCACGAGGTCACAGGCTTATAAAGAAAGATATGGAGAGATTATGCAGAAGGTTTTCCACCGGAGGTTTTCCACAGAATTGGGAGAGCTTGAGCTGGCTGCAACCCCAGACGCCCTGGTGGGTCTGGAGTTCATCAACGACCCGGAAGAGCAGCCCCCAGCGCCGCACGCCAGCCCCGACGCATCCGCTCTCCTTGACCTTGCTGAACGCGAAATCCGCGAGTATCTGGCGGGCACGCGCCGTACGTTTACGGTCCCGCTTGACTTAAGCGTAGGGACTGAGTTTCAACAGGAAGTCTGGCAGGGCCTGCAAGGCATTGGCTATGGCGAGACCCTCAGCTACCACGAACTTGCCTGCTGCGTCGGACACCCCCGGGCCGCGCGCGCCGTCGGCAATGCCAACCACCGCAACCCGATCAGCATCATCGTTCCCTGTCACCGCGTCATCGCAGCCGACGGATCGCTCGGCGGTTACGGCGGAAAGGTCTGGCGCAAGCAGTTCCTGCTCGACCTGGAGTCACAACACCCGGTCACTCCACTTAGCTAAAGAGGGCCTGTCCCCTTTTATCCAACCAGCCCCTCAACCGGATGCTCCTGTCGCAGGTCGCGATAGAACTGGACGTTGGTCAATTCCTGGTAGGGCGCCACAAATAATTCGGCCAGACCAGCGGTAATCGTTCCCAGAAACACCCAGAGGATAAAGCTGAAATCCAGTATGAAAAGCCTTGCCTTATAGCCTCGCATCAACTCACCGGATAATCTCAGGGCACTGTTGATGCCCAGTTCCGGATCCTCTAGCATCAGATAAACTGCCTGACGATAACGATACGAGGCAACCAGGCCGGGGAGGACGAACAAACATGACCAGAAGAGCGTGCGGATAAAGATCATAAGATAAAGCCCCAGCCAACGCCCGAAGTGTTTCAGCGGCTCAAAAAGCTGTGCTGTCTTTGGCTCATCGCCTGCGCTGGCAATCAAAGCGATGTGGCTCAGGCCCACCTGCACTACAGAAAGTCCCAGCGTAAGAAAAACCACCAGGGCAAACAGATAGGCCGCGTTGGTAATGTTTCTGGAGCCGCCGTAAAGAGCCAGATAGTCATGGAGTACCTGGCTGTTCTCCTGTGGCGTAGCAAGGCTGCCTTTGGCGGCTACCCGAGAAGCTTCATCAAGGACCTTTTGCATCTGCTGGTTTGTAGGCGCAGGCAGAACGATGAAATTGAGCGGAAGTCCACTGATAAGGCCTGCCATAATCATGAGAGCGCCCGCCATAAGAAACACGCCGCTATAGCGCACGAAGCTTTGCTTCGCCGCCATTTTCATCTCTGCGTTAGTTCTCATGCTGCAGATACAGGCGCCGCAACCGTAGAAGTTATCGGAGCAGGGAGTCCCTCGACGGGATGCTCCCTGCGCAGATCATAGTAGAACTGGACCATCGTCAGCTCCGTATAGGGTCTGAGGTACAGCCCGACCAAACCAAAGGTGATGCCGGTCAAAAGTATCCACCAGAAAAAGCTGAGCTCCAGGACGAAAAGTTTTCCCTTATACCCACGCATCAGCTCGCCGGACTTTCTCAGGGATTCGTTGATCTTCATAGTGGGGTCTTCAAGCATCAGATAGGTAGCCTGACTATAGCGATAAGCGGCGATGATCCCCGGAATGATGAAGAGGAGCGACCACGCAATTATTCGCAGGCCCATTATGAGGACAAAGCCCAGCCACCGACCAAAACGCTTGAACGGCGTGAAGAAATCACCAAACTTCGGGGCGTCCCCCGCACTGGCCATCAGGGACAGGTGACTGAACCCTATCTGGAGAATCGCGACGCAGATAATTATCACAAGACCCACCAACGACATGATCATCGTGACCATCGCTGCGGCAGCAGTTGCTGCTCCCGAATGCGCAAACTGATCAGCAACCTGGTTGAGGATCGCGGTATCTTGTGCGGACAACCCAGAAGACTGAACGGTCAGGGCGTTCAGGTTTTTCAGGTTTTGCAGGTTGTTTATTGTACGTATGTTGTTACTGTAGCTTGTACCACCATATGCGCCCCCAAGAACAATCAGGATGGCCGCGGCAGCAACGAACAAGCCCCGGTAGCGCTTGAAGTTTTCTTTCGCCACTGTTTTCATTTCTGCACGAGTTCTCATTATCACTCCTTTTCTGCTAGAGATATGCCGTTCCTATCGTATCAGAGCGCCCAGGTGCCCTGCTCAAATACGCGGGTCTCAACGCCCTCAGCACTCACGCCCACGACCCGCAGATCCGGCGTGCCGAACATGAAATCGACGTGCTCGAGCGACTGGTTCATGCCCGCCGCAAGCAGCTCCTCCTTGCCCATCTCCAGCCCACCGGAGATCGACTCGGGGTAGCTTGCGCCCAGCGCCAGGTGGCAGGCGGCGTTCTCATCGTAGAGCGTCGTGTAAAAGAGCTTGCCGGTGCGCGCGATGAGCGACTCGGCAGGCACCAGCGCCACCTCGCCGAGGCGCGCAGACCCGGAGTCAGTGGCAAGCAGCTTTTCGATGACCTCGGCGCCAGCCGCCGCCGCAAAGTCGACCACGCGCCCCGCTTCGAACGTGAAGCGCAGACCCTCGACCAGCGTGTTGTTATAGAAGAGCGGCTTGCTCGCGACCACCACGCCGTCGACCCGCTCCCGATGCGGCGCAGAGAAGATCTCCTCGCTCGGCATATTCGCGATGTAGGGGTCGCCGTGGCTGTCGGTCTCCTGGCTGCCCGCGAAGTAGTAGCCCTCCGGCAGACCGACCCGTAAGTCCGTGCCCAGCTCGGACGTGAAGTGCAGCTCCGTAAATCCCGCGGCGTTGAGCTTGTCGCGATAGGCGTTGTTGCGCGCGATGTGAGCGTCCCAGGCGGCCAGCGGGTCATCTTCCAGGCAGCGCGTGCAGAAGAGCACGTCATGCCAGAGTGCCGCCAGGCCCTCGTCAGCCCCCAGCTCCGGATACACCAGCGAAGCCCACTCGGCCGTGGCTACCGATCCGATGCACCAGCGCACGACACCCTGCATCCGCGCCTCAGTAAAGGGCTCGGTCGCCTGCATGCGCGCGATGCGCGAGGCGCTCATCTTCTCAGGGTCAAGGCCGGAAGGCGGCGGGAACTCCGTATCCAGCGCCAGAAACAC
>Ga0123357_10005295_pt1 | contig 15401 bp, 14 predicted proteins | sample TergutEmb28metaG_FD_89873 | JGI IMG/M metagenome (GOLD analysis project Ga0123357, IMG submission 89873) | Embiratermes neotenicus P4 segment gut microbial communities from Petit-Saut dam, French Guiana - Emb289 P4 | ecosystem: Host-associated > Arthropoda: Insects > Digestive system > Gut ... | reverse complement strand
TGGGTTTGTTGTGTGGGTGTGTGGTTGGTTGTTTGGGTGTGTGTGGGGGGGGGGGGGGGGGGGTTATGAGAGGTCTCCATTTCTGTTCGGAGTGTGGTGGAGTGCGACCAAGCGGGGTGAAGTGTGAAGAGAAGATTAGCGACAACCATTTGTACACTAACACCATGTATCAGCTCAGTTATTTCTCCGGGGACAGTGCGACCAGCACGTAATGTAGACAGGCAATGGAATGGGCCATTAACTGGGATGGTGTAGGAAGAGAATTTGTTATACGTAGACCTTCCGAGTGAAGAGACGTTACCAGGTTAGAACTCTGCTTCGTTTGGCATTCAGAGGAGACTGTCCTGTGGAACATGTTCTAGTAGAACGGACAGCATATTTGATGGACGAAAAGAAAGAGTGCGTGTTTCTGACGGGTGAATTGGAAAGTAAAGGTCACTGTATAATTTAGGGATATTCACCTGGAGAGGGAAACCCACATATGTGCCATTAAAGGCCTCTCCCCTGCTGGGATTCAAAAGTAACTTCCCTAATTTATGATGAAGTGAGACACCCCTTCAAATGCACAAACGAAATGCACATTAAGTATTTAATGCAGTTGCGCAATAAGGACCAACAAGATGCGCTCTTCAGTCTTAATTTATTTCCATAATCACCCTGTACATGTTTCGAATAGATTAACTATTCATCATCAGAAGGCAGTTTACCGTAAATGCAGCATGTGGTATTTATCATGCATCTACGTTGACTGGCTGCTAGAACGATCGTTCTAGCAGCCAGTCAACGTTGTAACAATATATATGGAAAATTTCAGAATAACTGATGCTCGACGATACAATGCAGGGTGACAGCAGCCGTTCAGAGGCAAACACACACAAACGCACTATAAATACAGGAATTTTAGTTACAGGCTTTTTAAGGTTTTTAACATAGAGAATTACAAGCAACAAATATTATTTTAATCATTGTAAAAATATTGTAAACCAACAAAATTGTATATTGTATATTTTAATGGGCCAACCAATGTACCGTACACAATAGTTTTGTAAGAGAAGATGGCTTTGGGTAAGGAATACGTAAGTTCTCCCTGAATATGGTGTGAGATACGGCAAAACATGTAGCAAAAGTATGGTAAAGATACGTATTAAATATATAATCTGCATTTGGTTGGTTTATTTGAAGAGGTGTCTGATGTATGAGATTGCAAGAAATGGAAAACTTCAGATTGTGATGAAATGTTACTAAACAGGTATCTTTGACAGTTAAAGTATAGTTGCTGTTTCGTATCGATTTAGAACTACCACACTCGTAATAATTTTGTCTTACAAGTTGTGACGCCAAGCATTCGGTTAAAAAGCTATAAAACAAAAGTTATTTCGGATGTACCTCCTTCCATCTTCAGGGTTAAAGAAATGTTCGTAACATAGTATTCATATTTGTGTGGCAAGGGACGGATGTGTTTGTATGACCGAACGTACAAGGAAAGTTCGAAATCAAGTTAGGTTTTTAATTTTAGGGCGATTCATCCCCGTTGTGTTCGATTGAACCTATTGTGATGCTTGTTAACATGAAATATGTGACCAGGCCAAATTTAAATGTGAAGAATGGGAAGCCACATGGCCCGAGTCTCACTTGACAGTGGCGACGAAGACATTTAATATGAATTCTGGCCGAAGCGCCGACATCTATCGTACTTACGACCAGGTTGCTTCGATTTTACGTAAATAAAAGATTTGTTCTTAATGGCGTCACAGCCCTCGCTAGCAGTGAGCCAATCCGAACATGTTTTGACCTTTTATTTTCGCTTGACCTATGGCGTCTCTTGTTTCCAACCAGGAACAGCTCTCATCTCCTTTGTACATAACCCGTTGTGGTTGGAAGACATAAGTCAGAGCAGAATTTAAAAATCTAGAGATCTACTCTGTGACTATGTTACATGCAAGGATTGGCACTTGGTAGTATATAGTTTGAACTAGAACTAACTACATGGAATACGGTATTTCTTGAAGAGCCAGGCGTTTCTCTACTTTACAAGTAATTCCCCGCATTTTGTGGCCGTGCTGACAAGAATCCGTCACTTTCTTTAAGGGTTTTCGCCAAAAATCTGTATGCCCTTTTCTCATTAAGAAAACTCATAACAGATTAATTAGAAGTACACTGTCTCAACTAGACACTTAACTAAATCCACCGAGTCATGAGGTTCCACACTCTACATTAATTATATCCACCGAGCACACTCCTTGTTGAAAAACCTGACTAGCAATAAGGTTCTTGAGAACAATGTACTGAGGAGAATATTTGGAACTGAGAGGGAAGAAAACAGTAGAACAAAGGAAACGAGGAGCTTGAATATCTGAAAATATAATGAGCATTATCAAATATTGTAGTATTTTATATTTCACATTTCGCTTTGTAAAGTGGTTATAACGGTTCGAAACTCAGCAGAGAAACGGGCGATCTTAAGTGGTGTTTTCCTCGTTTTCCTCCGTCCTTCCAGCAAACAAGGTAGCTGTCACTTTCACGTCTTTTCTATTTCATTATCCCACTGTTGTTTATACTTTCTCACCAGAGTTAAAGACAGCCTCCTTGTACAGGCACAAATATAAACAACTTTTAGCGATATGCAAGGTTATCACAGCAATATTGACGAAGGCGTTAAGCTGTATTTAACCTACTGGTATATACTTGGCGAAGCTTCGGAGGAACATATTTTTTCTATCTTCAGGGATAAACCATCCATGACCTAAATTCGGAAGGGAAATACAACAAAAACTAAAAGTGAGACTACAGATGTCGAGATTTTCGGAAAATTTTACCCGTGAAGAGCTGAAGGCATGTGTCTTGTTATGATCTTACAGCATTACTGTAAACTAATTTGCTTTCCTAATAGATAAGTGGAAAGCAGACAGTGAAAAATTATTCACTAAGGAGAAGCAGTTAATTTATGTGCGTAAAGGTGTCAGTCACAAATATTTTCAGGTGGTTTACATTAATTTCATGTGACTAAGTATTTTCGAAAGGAAAGTTTAGGTATCTGTTTTGAAGTAATTAAAAATCAATAAGGGGAATGAAAAATGCGTTAAATAAGACCACCCGTCTTTTAAAAGCTATAAGAGAAAATTTCCTACTTTCAGAAAAGTATGGAGACAACTTGCATGTAATGCAATGTTTGTGGTGTAGTTGTCGGAACATCTGTCCTTCAAAAGTTCTTTGTCCTATTTTAAGTTGAGCTTCCGTTCCATAGTGGGTGCACTTGTCCGTATGATGTGAACACTTTAAATGTCATCACCTTCAACACTTTAAACATCAAATCCATCTTCTCTTGTTGTTCTGTGATTGTTTTTCCAACTTTCAAGACACGAGTGCGAATCGAATTTGGAATCATCATACCAAGTTCTTGTTTCTCCTTCCTTTTATTCTTGAGAAGATATGGTGTGTCTTCTCCATCCTCTTTTTGCTTTGGAAATTTTCAGTTTTTGTCTCTTTTCAAGAAAATCTGATGTAGTTACGTTGGTGACATGTTGTTTTCTTGTCGATTTGTTCACAGGAAGGTGGGGCGCTAGGCTGAGTTTCTGTGGCAGTTTGGAAGAGGCGAGGGAAGTTTTCGAGAATCCAGTGAGGAGAGATATTTCTGACTTTGTTGAAGAAGTTTTTTGAGGCTGAAATTTAGACGAAATAATTGTGACCCTCAAGCAGCACTTTTACTTTCTTAACTTATCCCAACTTTATCAACATTTGAGCACGTATAACCCAGAATTACCTGTCAATACATGGAAGGCATTTCTGTAACTTCAGAGTACTCACAATGTTTGCTACGAAAACAGCCCTGTCCAGACTTCAGCAACAAATTTCCATCTCTTGTTCATGTTCATTTTCTATGTTTATAGGCGTTGACCCAGCTGTTAACAATTGTTACAAATCATTTTGAATAAGCCAGCATTTTCCATATCACGAGGCTTCAACATTGCATTAGTGTGACTCGGCAAGATCATCATTATCATTTCTTTCTTTTTTACAATCTGAAGCAGTTCTGATGAGCTACAATGTGAAGTAAGTCCATCTAAAATTAGGAAACTCGCCAGACTTCCATATTCTATAGAGTATTTTGGTTTGGATCTCGTAATCACTAGATACGTTTTTAATGTCAATATTGCCTTTTCTAAACGTTGTCCTACTTTCCACACTTTTCCAAGGCCCACCGCTTTCAAAATAGAGACAAGTTTTCAGACGTTCTTTCGTGGTACAACTTCATATGGCTGAACATATAAGAAAGTGGATTCATTAGTCTACAGTATGCTACAGTATGCTACACGCCTTAAGGATATACAATTGTAAATATCGTATGTTACGTCAGATCCAAATAAATAAATATTACTATAGCCTGACGTCTCTCCGTGCTTGCGTTTACAATCTGGATGTTTTTTTTTTTTTGCGGGAGTGGGGGTGGGGGTGGGAGATACGTCCCACTTTTCTGCACGGTTGACAGACATTTAGTGTTGCTGTTACAGGCACAGAAAGTAAAGCGACTTCCGTTACGCTGTTCTCCAAAATCGGACAAATGTCAAAAACATTCAACGAACGCACTGACACCCGATATAAATAGTGTTCTACGAATTCACTAATAAAATGGCCAACTTAGCTTACCGTATCGGAAATTTTTACCCGGTAACAATCATGACAAGTCGCCATTAATGATCTGTTTTATTCAAATGACTGATCCTATAGTAATTTGCGAGGGTTAATTCCCACTAGTCTTACGATTGCGAAATACAACATTTGTGGCATTTCTCCCTGCGTGACAACTGTCTCAGAAACCCTGTAGCAGTCTGAATGTTAGTAGTGATACCACGTTGTAAATTTCGCCATGTGCAAGCGCTTCTTTTTGAATGGCTTCCGCCAGTGGCGCTGGAGGATATAACTCTATGATGCACTCAGAAAATTACTATTCCCTATGTGTGGGTCTCCCTTCTGTGACCTCAGTATAGAGCCGGCAGCGATAATAAGTGAGCCTCATCTCCTACAGAAATTGCCGAGTGAGTAAAGACAATGAAATATCCAATGCATTCGTATAAATTGATCAGGCTATACAGGTTAAAAATGTAGAGAGATGGTGAATTAATTTTGTGTAAATGACAGGGGGTCAAAACATGACAGTTTCAGACACTATATAAATATGTGAATTCACGAAGGGAAGAGAGCTTAATGGCTACAAGCTATACCGCAACTCTCTGCTCCGTTTTACGTACGTCTGTCATCTGTCTCTACGCCCACCACGTCTCCTACAGTTAATTTGGTTTGACATGCTGTTTGCACCCGTAAGATTGCCTAGAGTAATTGTAATGAGATTCAGTGTCCATAAATTACATGATGTGGGGAAGTAGGAAACAAGTAAATTTCCGGTGTAAAGTTGCTAGGTGTTAAGGACCTAAAAGAAGGAGAGGGTGGGACCGGATATTAGAGAGAAAAGTTACAGCGAGAGTCTTCATAAATTCTGTTACCTTTGCTTCAAAGATAAATTTACAACGATCAATTCCAGAAGTGTGGAAGGAATATGTAACACACATGGACGAGATTTCAAATTACTAAAAATTTAGTCGGTAAACCTAAGGTGAAGAGACTAGTTGGAAACTGAAAAATGGATGCGAAAATAAAGAAATAGGATACGACAGCGTGAAAAGGAGTTCTCTGGTTCGGAATAAGGACCGCTGGCTGTCTCTTGTGGGTAAAGTAATGACCCTAACTTTGTCATAAGAGGCTGGAAATTTTAGATCAGCGTTAACAATTATAAATCGAAGAAAGTATGTCCTTCACGAAGTTAAATGTATTAAACATGATATACGTATCTCCTTTCAACGGTCACTGTATAAAGTGTGATTCAATTTGCGTGCGTGCATCTGTGCATGTGCGTGCGTGCGTGCGCGCGCGCACGTGTGTGACTGGTCTCATATGGAGAAGTACTAGCGAAGTAGATGTTTAAATTCATGTACATCCTGTTGCTTGCACATGCTTATACGATGCTGTACACTGCATCGCAGAAGTTCTGAAGTGTGAGGTGTGCTGCCTCTAAAAGCAGCACAGACACTCGTATTTACTGTAAGATCGTTAATGGTGCGTGGGCGGATATGGCAAACAAGTGACTTCAGATTACTCCAGATGAAAAATTCTACAGACAAGAGGTTCGGAAATCTTGGTGGTCATTCGATTTGTCCCCTGCGCCCAGTCCATCCCCTGTGAATAACTTCATCCGACCAGTTTCGCACCTCGCCAGCGAAATGAAGTGGAGCTCCATCCTGCCGAAAGTAAACCAGACATCGTACAACGAGTGGCATTTCATCCACATACGGTTCCACCACATTATTCAGCAACTGGAAATATCGTTCGGCGTACAATTCTCATCCTCATCCTCCTTCTCCTCCTCCCAGGAAAAGTAGTCCCAAGCAAGTGTTTCCATGTACTGTGCACCACACGGTTATGCTTGCGTCAGTTTGGTGATGAACATCAGCTGCGACATGACGATTATCTTGCGCCCAATGCACGATGTGTCGGCTTGCGTTTACATTTACTTGGGGACACGCGTCATCGCTAAACATGACATCGTCCACTAGAATTGTTTCTGACTTAAACCATTCATAAAATTGATATTGGTGATCTGTATCGTCTGTATGCAATTCTTGTACAAAATGTTATCAAGTACGGTGGAAATTTGTAACGTTACAAATTCGGTGTACATATGACTGTTGTAGTACAATTTTAGATCCAATATTAATTACCAATCGTTGTGGAATTACTCTTTGTTGGCAAGCACAACCGTACTGCATTCAGCATCACTTGAAATTCTCGGGCGACCTGTTTTGGTTTGTCTGAAACCCTCTCAGTCTGCTGAAATCTCGAATAAATTCTGCCAACAGAACGCCGTCCAAGTGCTGGTCTGTGACGGTGAAGTTCTTCAGCTTTCTGCCATTGGCTAGAGCCACACGCATGCAAAAGGACAATATCCACCCTATGTTGAACATTGTCTGAAATATGTCATCTTTTCATGTTACTCTACCTGCAACACCAAATGATGACTCCATATAAGATGTAACTTTTGGGACACTGCTTGTATATTCAGGAGGTGTATGTGATGTACGTTGACATATTTATTCATGTGCACATACTCGTATGAAATAATCTTGATATGTGAGTGCCTGTGTGCTATGGTCTTAATTTTTTGGCTACTAGGTGCCTGAAGTTCGTGAAACTTGTGAGAAGTCAGTTCATACCTGAGAGAAGCTGAGTGCGCCAGTGTTACAGAAACTAGTCTGTCGTGTATGTATGTATAAGGAATGGATCCACGATTACTGTGATATACACATATACACAACCGTACAGTCTATAGGAAAATGTGCTTTGAGTGCTAAAGGGAGAAGTTTATACAGTTGCCATTGTGTTTTGAAGGGTTAGGTACTACGGTATTGTAACGAACACACTGCTTTCGGTGGCTTATGTTACAATCCAGTGACAGTCAGCGGAACCCAAATCCCATTTCGAATTACGTTCACTCGACATAAAGCATTCCCACAAATTAATGTGCTGGCTTGTAATTAGTATTAACAAAATGTCCTCTCACAGAGACTCATATTTGCTGTTTTCTCTTTCTGTCTCTTACTGGAAGTACTGCAGCGTCTGTTCATGACACTTTCATTTACTACGGAGCAGTAAATTGCTAAGTATCAGCGATTGCAAGATACATTCTAACACATCTAATATTACTTGCAAGCAAAATTTCTTGGTTTGCAATAAGAGAAGCTACATTTTTCGACCGTAGTAGGTCATGATCAGGCCTTTGTAGAAGAAGGCTGTTCACTGTCGTTAAAATATCGTCATTTCCTTGAAATGAAATCCAGGCGCGCACCCAGAATATTTCGTTGGTGGTTATGGGCTAAGGCTAAAGCTGTATATATAATTTATATACGCTTTTAAATATTACGTTATAAACGTCATGTCATAAATATAACTGTAACGTAACGTCGTTTGCAACAGCATTTAAATATATATATGTATATATATTCGATGAATCACTCGTCTAATTTAGATCACAATATCTAATCTCGCTGAGAAATATTCTTTCTTTCTATTTTACTTTCTTATGGGGGAACAGCAGCCCGTCAGCCACCACTGATGAGATCACAACCTTACTTAAGTTTTACAGTATGTTAATTATGCTAAATTTGACCCTACTGCAGCTATACAAAGTATGTATTCCGAGTCATGTTGTCCCAGATTTTATGTCTACATTTAATTTAAATAATAAAATTGTTTACTGAAGCAAAGTGTTATAAAATTTTTTAGAAATGAATTTTTATGGAGTATCCTAAATTCTAATTTAAAATTTTCTATTCTACTCAACTGAAGAGTTAGATTTTGTCTGCAAATTCGATATTTTTTTTGTCTTGAGCCGTCTGCGTAGGAGGGCCTAGTTTGAGGCTCCATTTCCTTCCCTTTTTCTTCCCTTGCAAGGCTATCGGCTGTTGATTGGCCATTGTGGAAAAGTGAAAGGCATGGGCGTTGTTTTCCGAGGTTTCCTCTGTGGAAAAGATTTATGTCCCAATCACTCTTGTTTCTACTCCTGTTTGGATCTAATCGTCTTGGTTTCAACTCTCCGAATTTTACTTCTGCCCGGGGCAGGAGCGAGGAGCTCCTTCATTATCTGTTTGTTCCAAGAGGGACCTGCGGAGACGTCGGGACATGTACAGAAGGTAAAAGTATTCGTTTTGGTCTTTGCATTTTGGATTGATGTTTTCGTTTTTTTTCTTTGAACATGTCTCCCGGCGTCTGCGTAGCGTCGCCTCGGATAGGGACTAACACGGGTGTGTTTTCCCGTGAGTAACTTTCATTATTTTGTACGAGAGTCAAAACATCCATGTTCAGTTATTGCATTGCTCTTTGTTTGTACTCTATTCACGTACGGTCGTAGATGTGTTTGGCCGACTACTTGGCTTATGGCAACACGTATCTTGTGTCGGCTGTGTTTTTATGTTACGACATTGTAAGTTTACGAGGGGCCGATGTTTTACTTATTGTGCTGTAATTGCTGTGTACCGGCCGTTGTGTACTAGCAGAGGTACGAGGTAAACTTACGTAAGCCGGCGGGCTTGATAACTGTATTACGTGGATTACGACTGGCCGAATGCGTGTTTGTAAGAGCATGTTTCACTCTGTTTTGTATTCTCATTATTGATGCACTTGTTTTAATTTCATTTATGCCTTGTTATGTTAATCAATACAATTGTTATTACTGTGTTGAATTGTGTTGTGTTCTTGTTGCACTAATCATTCCCCACAAGACCCGATTATTTGAGGTTCGACGGTTCAAAGGACTGGTGGCAGAATTGTGCGGGCCCTCTGACCGACATCTAGTGACTCTGCCCTTGTGGCAAGCTACCTGGGGGCTCAGTCTTTTACCTTTTGATCTAGTTCCGTGTCTAGGATTACCGACAGTAGATGTTCTGACCTTGCAAATTTACACTCTGGATTCAATTTTTTTCTATAAAATATTATCATTGGTAAATTTGTATTCGTAATTATGTAGGTCTGTTCTTCAAATTCTCATTTACTCTTTTCCCATTTATTTATTTATGCTGTTATCCTTGTGTTCGAAATAGGCTGTCATACCTTCATTTATATTACGTTTCTCCACCTTGTTCATCACTATAAGATGAAACCGTACACGTAATTAATGTATTTTTCATTAAATATAATACCTGATGTTGTTTAAGGGGAAATTTGAAAAAAATCATTTGTTTACAATTTATATTTCCAGCTTAGATTTCTTATTGTGCTGCTCTTACAACAGTCAATATGATTTGGTTGAGTTGGTGTATTTTGAGAGAAGAAAGCGCGTTGGATCATGAGTACCAGTGAATGCCACACACAAACAGACGATATTCCGTGCTCAGCTGTTACCGCTTACACAGATTCATACTTCGGCAGTGCGTACACAGTGTTAATGTCCTTCCGAAAAGACTTGTTATTTAGTAGTTTCGGAACTAATTATGCGTAGAAACCGAAAGAGGCAGCGATAAACGACCGTGGAAACTTACTGAAGTCGGTACCGCATGGTTCACTTTCGCCTAAAACGTTCTTCGCCTGCGATATTTCAGGTTTCTAAACCTGTGTATTTGAAGCATTCGTTGTTGTGAGGTGAAGAGGCGTAATTTGGTAGCTGGTTATCGACGATTCGGGACAATCTCTTGGTGCCATTTTCAATGGTAAAGCAGTCAAAGCTATCCCGAAACGTCGGTTACCAGCTGCCAGCCTGCATCGCGTGACCTGTCCGAAGATCGAAGACCTCATTATTAACCTGTCTGTAGATAACAATACTGTTTACTTCATGTTTTAAAACTGACAAAATTCATCTCAGTATCATCCAACTCCATACTACTCTGACGACAGTATATGGCTCACTGTTATAATCTTCCTTCTTGAGTTTTGCCCATCATCTAATTTTTAATACAGCACGATAATTTGGAAGCCGGCTGTGCTTCTGTCTTCAGGTAGAGAAAGCGCCTAAATTGGTGGATCCCTTAGAGGGGGCTAGTGACTGGTCACTGAGAACAGCGCTCTCTAAGGGACCCACCAGTGCAGGAGCACTGTTTACCTGAAGACAGAAGCACAGCCGACGTCCGCAGCGTCGTATTTTGTTACAAATGAGACGATGGGCAAAACCCAAGAAAAGGACGACTATGTCTGTGGAACACAGAATAAGTTTAGTTGTTTTTTCCATAGTTCTGAATTTATTGAGGTTCTGTTTTTCTAAGTTTCTTTTGATTGGCAAGAAATTTGACATGTTCAAAGCAGCAACTTTCTTTACGATAACCGTAAGAGTTCTCCGTTAAAATATCAACGAGGTATTTGCTGGTGTGTTTAATAATTTGTAGTTCAGAAACACTTCTCCTGGTCATCCAACTGATCGACATTATTCTGTCTTTATACACGTTACGTGTAACTATCTCTGAAACATATACTGGCGTCCATAACATTCATTTTGATATTAATGTCTCAGCCATTAGTTTCAGGTAGTACTCTGTTAGGAGTTTGGTACAGATCGTAAGTTTTACATACAAAGCTGAATGCTCTATATTTACGTTAAATCGTTTGCACCAAATCAGATACAGTCTGCTTATTGCGGCTTAAGGCTCGTTGTCACAGGGATATTTTACGCGACGCTAGTGCAAGCGGTAAGTGAAGTCGACCCCTAGGAACAGCCGCACTTTCTACTTACTCGCTTCCCCGAATAGTGCCACCTCGAGTTGACGACCGCGCAACTTTACTGTCTGCTTGCCGGTCACATGATCTACGAGCAGGCATGAGAACCCCGTGGCAACACCGGCTAGCTCACTCTGCGGCTAGTATCAAGCTTCGTGTTCCCCTCGCCCTTTTGCGTGCCTGTTTTGCATTGCTGTTTAATTGAAAATGGTGTCCAAGTGGAGTAGTGAGGATGTTGTCAAGTTTTTGGATGTATATGAGGAATCTGAGGGTCTTTGGAATATCCGACATTCCGATTACAATATAATTAAACGCGATAGTGCAATGTTTCCTCCTCTTTTTCCTCACTGTTTCTCCAAGTTCTTCACTTAAAACTAAAATATCAGCATCAATAACTTCGTCAATAGCGTTTTCCCACGTTTTCCGAAAGTAACCGACATGTAAACAAATTTCCAACCCTAATGGCAATACAAACTTACTCGGTAACCTACTTGCCGCCTCGACTTACCAGCTTGTAAAATATCCCCGTGACAACGAGCCTTTAAGTTCTGCTCTTGTAACGTAGCAACGTATAGGTCAGATGGCGTTTGTTCCTCTAAGCTGACTTCGCAATTTCTATGTTGTCGCCGGTGCTGCTGGAAGTCAGCTCTGGATGATAAATGAAAAGCCTGTCTACACACCTACAGGACGGTGAAAGAATATTTACGAACATCGGATTACGTGACGCGGAAACACACGTAGCGTGGTACAGACATCGGTGTACCCGATGCAGTTCTGAACATGCCATCATTTCCCCACTGCCTATCATGTTCCGCATTAACCTCATCCTCCTGAACTGACAATTCCAATAATATCTGACGAACCAACGAAATTATACAGCTCCGCATTGTCCATTTTTTACCAGAATCGTACTGCTACCTCACTCATACTTGCAAGGAATTTAATCTTTCCCCAAGTACCCAGAATGCATGAAGACTGCAGGATTCTGAGATGTAGTATGGTACTACGTACCAGTAAGTACCAAAGTTTTGAACCGAACTTCTGCATCCATCTTCAAGCAACGTTCCGGAAAAACCTTTTGATTCCCGAAAACGGCAGCAGCAGCTTTTCCCACATATCGGCACCCACCTACTACACCTTGCGGCATTACATCCTGAAAGATTATTTTAATAATTTCTGTTGTCATCGCACTGAGAACCTGAAACCAAACTGTATTTTTACGTTAAAGCATGATTCTTATTCCATGTAACACCATCCCTGACATTAAATACCGTGATTTTACCACCAGCGTACTTAAGGGCGCCGTATGATCTCTCTATATACGTGCAATGATTGTTTCTTGAAAGAGCAAATAACCGGTTGGTCTTTACAACTGAAACTGTGTATGCATACTGAAAGGTGGAAAATGAACTCGTACACATTTGTTACACAAAATTAATGCTTCAAATTATTAATACAAGAGACCAACACAATAAAAACAACACACTCCATTCTGTACTAAAGAACGTTATTGAAAGGACTTCAGAAACAGCAGACGATAGTAGTACTTCATGGCCAGTCTTAAAGCTGCGGACAAAACATGATGGATGCTAACGACCTGTCGCGTTGCCTGAAGCAGTCTTATCTCGACACAATCAGCAGTTCCTCACCTTCCAGGCTCGCAATATTTTCACCACACTGCAGCGTCTTATAACTCGAATCCCATCCTCCTTTCATGTAAGCTGAAAGTTAATCTTGAAAGTTTGTCACTTATTGGAGCAGAATGGAGTGCGTCCCTCTCGTCATTACATACCTCGCTGTGTACTGGTTTCGCATTCCTCAGAGACTCGCAGGCCACGATTCGCGTTCCGAGACGGTATCGTAGTGGTAAACTGTCGAGTTTAATGGAGAGAAAACACTATTATTTCTGTGATCATCACTTTTCTGCGATTGTTTTAAAATGTGGCGTATACGGTTTCAGGATTTGATGGCGGGGATTGCTAAAATTGTGTTCTACTCAGTTTTTTGACAGCCGTGGCTCAGTCAGAAACTTCCTCCCTGAACAAACTTAACTGGTAGCTCTGTAGGATGGAAATGTGAAGTGGGTGTTGCCTTCGAGGTAGGAACTGAGTATTTAATTATTTATTAACTATTCTTCTTGTTTCCTGTGGCCCTGGGGTTGCCTCAGCCTCTAACAGAAATGAGTATCAGGAATATTTCGTGGGGGGTAAAGGCGGCCGGTGCTTAGGGCTGTCAACCTTACCACCTTCAAGTGCCGCTTGTCTTGACATCTGGGAGCCTCAACATACTGGAACCCTTAGGGCCTGTCCAGGCCTGTAATGGGATTGCTGTTTGCTTCGCGCCCCCCACAAACTTTCGATAAAACATGGCTAATGGGTTTGTATGAATAATCAAAATTTAAAACTTTCGGTCAGTACAATCAGTCTTACTAGCCTACCCCAGTGGCGGTGCGGTCTACTTCGTGGGTTTACGGCTGCTCGCTTGCTGTGATTATGGGTTCGAATTCTTCCGGTAGCATGACTATCTCTTGTGAGCGTTGGTTGTTGTCAGGCAGTCTCTGCGACGGGCTGATCATTCGTCCAGAGGAATCCTACCGAGTATGGTGCTTCTGAGTGTGAACGTGAAGCCTAGATGATGATGAGGCCGTGGCCCACTGGGGGCTGTCGCGCAAGGAAAGAAATAATCGGTGTTATTGTCACTGTTGTTTTAAGCAGGAAATTCGTTGTATAGGTTGAAGCGTGAAAGTCTACGAAAAGAGTAACAGAAGCAACGTACAACAAGGTTCTGTTCTATTCCAACCCATGTATATTATGCTTTCCAAACTCCAGGTTTTTATGTAAGTATCTTGGCTGGTGATACTTATGTGTGTGTGTGTGTGTGTGTGTCACACATAACAAATGGGTCATGTTCTGTGGAAGCTGCTGCAGTCATGGTGTGAGCTCTGGTGCGTAAAGGTCAACGAGTACATGACCCAGGCCACCTTTTATCTCGTAGACACAGCCCGGTCATGGCTTATCTTACATTGAATGAAAGGAGACGTTCAGTTTGTGCGTGAAAGTGAAGCCGAATATCTCATCGCAATCTCTGAGAGAAACATTATGTGGAGAATTCCCACAGAAGAAATAGAAGGTAAGGCATTCAGAACACATAGTATACTGCCACTTCAGAATTGAGAGTTTTACGCTAAAATTAAATTCACCCTTCACAGAGCAGTCGTTGTTTCTGTAAATGAAGTACTTAGGCTTGCAGTGCTGAGAATACGGTAGCAACTCATCTGATGAAATTGAAGTTCCAACGCAACAAGCTACTTAAAACAACGGAAGAGTTTTTCAAGGCAAACAGCGGCTCTGTTTTCATAGGCTTGCAGAATACCGTTATTTCTGTGACTACATCACAAAATTCCGTACGTACTGTACAAATGTTTGCAGCATAGGACAAGGCAAAGACTGACAAAGAACATATGTGAATAAGCGGCCCAAATTTGGCGGTGATAAATTTTTTAAGACATCTGACTTTGCCTAAGTTAAGTAAGACAAAACATGAGCTCCTGTAAAAACTTGGACTGACGGAAAGCGTGTATGGGATATGTCCTGTATTCATAATTATATTGTCATTACCCATTATGGATGTGTAAATCATCTGCAACTACTGACAAAGGCTCTGACTGGGCAAATTCGCCTTCTTGTCAGAGGAGGCCTGATGACGGCAAACGTCTGGTTTGGATCCCATAATGGGACTAAACACGAAGGCAAGACTGACCTCGGCATTGTACAGTACCTCAAGGGATTCAGACTGATTGCGTAATTTTAGCATGTGACTCCCTGATCCAGCAGAATTATTTTCGTGTGGAAAGGTAATCTTGGGTTTTTGATCAGAGTATCCTTAATCCAGACTGATGCTCATAGTTAGAACATTCTAAATATAGGACCTGTCACCAGTTGTTAAGAGAAATATATCTGTGAATGTTAGATTTGAAGTTCTTACCACGGTAAATGCGAACACTAACATTTTGTGTGTGGACACGCGGTGACGCGGTTGGTTGACGCACCTCACTACAAGCCGGAAGGTCGCGGGTTCCATTCCCGATGGTGTCATTGGAATTCTTCATTGACATAATCCTTCCGGCCGCACTGTGGTCCTGGGGTCGACTCAGT
>Ga0123357_10005294_pt1 | contig 15403 bp, 7 predicted proteins | sample TergutEmb28metaG_FD_89873 | JGI IMG/M metagenome (GOLD analysis project Ga0123357, IMG submission 89873) | Embiratermes neotenicus P4 segment gut microbial communities from Petit-Saut dam, French Guiana - Emb289 P4 | ecosystem: Host-associated > Arthropoda: Insects > Digestive system > Gut ... | reverse complement strand
TGGCTGGTCGGGTGTCAGTGGGGGCTGGGAGGTTGAGCTATTGTTACTGGTTTTTCAGTAAGGCCTCGAAGATTCTATTTGGGATTATGTTAAACTCGTCATTTAGGTGGGTGTTAATTGAGAATTCTTTGTAAATGAAGAATTTTTCTATAGTGTTGAGGTGGGTTCCTTTTCTTTGGTATTGCAAAACCTGCATTGTTTCTTGTATGGGGCCGAATGGATGTAGGTGTTCTAAAGCATGTTTGGCGTAATCAGATGTGTTTCTATTGGACTTAAATGCATTCCTATGTTCTTTAAACCTCTGTGTGAAACTTTGAACCATCTGACCTACATACACCTTGTTGCATTCCAGACATGTTAGTTTGTATGCGCCGGATCTACTGTATTTGTCTAGAGGTTGGGCTTTTTGCATTAGCAGGTTTTGAAGAGTGTTGTTAGTGCGTAGGGTTATCCTTATGTCTGCCTTCTTGAAGATGTTAGTAATGTATGTGGTCTCTCTTCCAATGTAAGTGAAGGGAGCCCATTTTTGTGTGGTATTACCTGGTTTCTGGCCAGGGGTAGTGGGGGGTCGCCTCAGGTTGGGGGGTGTGTATGCGTGTGTCGGGAACCCGTTGTTCATCATGATATCGTGTATGGTGTCCAGTTCTTCTTTGTATTCATTATGTTGTAGGTGGTAGGTGTTCAGTCTGTTATGTAAGTGCCTTATGGCGGTGTGCTTGTGTTGGGGTGGGTGGTTCGAGGTATATGGAATGATGCTGTCAGTGAAAGTAGGTTTTTTATATATGGAGGCTGTCCATTTGATAGGTGTCTTGTGGATAGTGATGTCTAGGAAGTTTATTTGGTTGTTAGATTCTGGTTCTGCTTTGAACATCATGTTAGGGTGGAGCATGTTAAAGTCATCCTGTATGTTTTTGATGTCTGTGTGGCTGGAGTCGTAAATTACCAAAATGTCATCCACATATCGGAAGTATGCTGTGATGTTGTGTTTATTGGAAATTTGTGCGAGATGTGTGTCTTCTAAGTTTTGCAGGAAAAATTCCGCTATGAGTCCAGACGACGGGGCGCCCATGGCCAGTCCGTCCTGTTGAATTAAGATTTTTTCGTTGTTGGAAAAATAGTTTTGGTGTGTGATGTTGTCATACCAATTCAGTAGTTCTTGTCTGGTGTGGGGTTCCACTCCATTTTTCTCTAAGGTCCTGGCGATGATATCTTTGGTGTCTTTCACCAGGACATTGGTGTATAGGTTCGAAATGTCTAGTGAGGCTAGGGAGTAATGAGGGTGGCTTGGGATGTTCTCTAGTTTATTGATTAGTTCTCTGGTGTTGCCTATGGTGTAAGTGTGGGGGAGTGGGGCTACTGATCTGATCTTTTTTGTGAAAAGCTGGGCCAGTTTGTATGCGGGGGCTCATCTCCAGTTAACTACAGGGCGGATCGGATGGTCTGGTTTGTGTAGTTTAATTAGGCCTTTGATAGAAGGGGCAGATGGGTTTAGATTTATGTGTTTCCATTTTTCGTCTGAGGGGATGAGTATTTTGCTGTTGTTTATAAATTTACTCACTTGGGTTTGGAAGGATTCTGTGGGGTTGGCTTTTGGAGGTTAGGAAGTTGTTGGATTGTATGAACTGTTCTACTTTGTTTTCATAGAGCTCTGTGGGTAGAATTATGAGTGAGTTTCCTTTATCTGCTCTGGTGACCATGGCATTGTTGTCAGAGAGTTTCCCTAGCATTCAAAGTACATCTGGTGGAACAAGAATCAATAAGAACTTTATACAGAGATAGACTGAAAGTTCTCTGACTTATTATTGGAATTCATAAGCAAATTACTATAGTACCTTTTTTAGCAGTCTTTATGATGTCTGATAAAATCCTACAGTATTTTTTATAATAATTATTTAATTTGGAGTCTTTGGAGCTTCTACAAAGTAAATACAGCAATCTTTTATGCTGACTTGATATTATTATTACTGGGGTTTTCCATTGTTTATTATTGTAATTGTGTTGACATTTTTTGAGTAGAAAAGTATGATAAAATATTCTCAAGTAAGTATTGAGAAAATTGTTAAATATAATATCTACATCATCACCGTTAAAGACATTGTCCCAAGACTCATAACTTAAATTTAGTTGGAATTCAGATATAGTAGTGTCATTTATTATACCAATAACAAACACCGATTAAAAGAAGATTTTGTACAAGTGTGAATGGATTACATACGGTGGAATCTCAAACTTCCATAGTTATGTCAAAAGACAATGACGTCAGAAACGACTGCACCATATCTCAGGCTACACCAAAACGATAAATTAAGAATACCTACTTACCAAGCTGAAATGGAACCAGCCATATTTATTATACACTCACAAGTCAAATGTCATAAAATACAATAAAAATATGATAAACTTCAAACATACGCCTCACAAGCTGTCCTGCACACTTTGAAAACGTTGGTAATTTCGGTTTGAAACAGAATACCACAGATCATTTATACTATGATTCACCCCACATATTACTAATTGTTTTGCCCACAGACCGTTTCTAAACGACCAATCCTGTTTCTCCTTCAGCAAGGACACCAACCTACAACCCACAGATCCAGCTTGCTACGAATTAAAGCACTTCAGCACGGATAACACACATATCAATTCACGCCAACCAAGCTTCGAGGATTATTTTGCGTAATGCCGTAGATGAGTTGCTATAGTGTACGTCGATCCGCGTTTCGCGTTTTTCGTGCAATATAATTTAAAACCCCAATGTCTAATGTTATAAAAATCCTCTCAGCTGAAAAGTGCAAGCAGCATCCTGTGCTGAAAAGGGCGACTGTCAAACAAGCCATGGATGTTATATTATTATGTCGTAAAGTTTGTTTCTCCTGTAACTGAATGTGCTGTTGTGTCTGAAGTAAGTTTTTAAAACAAATGTGCAGTTAAAAATGACTTTAAATTTCCGAGAAATATGCCGGTTATGTTTGGGAAAGAAAGAAAGTCTAGCGCCTCTGTTCCGCGAACAACTTCGAGATACATCACTCCCAGCTAAAATAATGAGTTTTGTTCCAGTTCTGAAGGTTTGTTGTTTTTCCTTTAAAAGGAATTGGTTCATTGTCAAATACATGCTGTGTCTAGTTAAGGGTGATGTATTTTGCGATATATATATTTATTGAATATAAATTCCCGTCAGCTAGAAAATGTTATGGTTGACGTATTGATTTTTTATGCAGTTTTCCACGGCATGTATTATAACGTGAGCTTGTACGTATTTTGAATGCTCATATATATATAAAGTGTAATAAAGTTGTAACATCTTTCATATTCATAATTCAAGTTACTGATATCAACTTAGTACTCCACACTGGGACCAAACGCAGCACTTCACTGTTGATACAGTATACTTATTACGACAATGAAGTTCGCGGCGGTGATTTTAGCTGTAAACGCAGTGAATGATGTAAGTCTTCTTTTAGCTATGTGCAGATGATGGTCTTCCAAGCCAGGTATGCCTGCGATGTTCTCAACTCGTAAACGTATCATATGAATTCAAACTGCAGTGTGAAAGTTCAGATGCAACATTACGGCAATACCTGAAATCTCATATTCAGGTAACTATAGTAGGACACAGGTGTTTGCTTCTATTAAGTTATGAATATATGGGTAATAATATTATTCCTGTCTTTCTAGAACTGTGAGGATGGAATCATTCATTCTGTCTTCAGAAGTGACAATGGAGGTAGTTGGGATTATGCAGATCAGAAAGATGAAGCAGACAGCTTTGATGATGATTTTGACCATCAGTCAGAAACTTACAGGGCAAGCAGGTTGGGATATATTGATAAGAAACAACTGTTTTGTTGTACTTACACATAGCACACTTGTAATGTATTTTATTTACTGATCATTCAGTGTCTACTAATGTTACATAGTAAAATGTAATGGAGTTTGAAGTTTAACTTTCTTCAGATCAGTTTTAAAATCTGGAACATTTTCTTGTTATTCATTGCAGTTTGAAGCATGCGAGTTCTGTTTATGGACACAACAATGAAACAAAAAATAATGAGCATGGTTCTTTAGTGGAAACAGAAGTAACTTCAATAGAAGAGAAGAGAGAAATAGCGTATGTACATTGCAAGAGTGGCAAGAAACATAGTAAGAATCAAAGCTCTTCACTTGAAAAAGAAGGAAAGAAATATAAAGATATGATTGCTTCTAAGAAAAGTGACATAAACAATGTTGGAGTTGTGAAATTGGATGCTTGTGACAGAAATGAGAAACCTTCAGTGAAAACAGATTCATTGGATGGTGGAATAAAAAGTGAGGAAGCTATCATAAAAAGAACAAAGGCGAGGTTACGAGGAGAAAAGAAGGGATTTCTTTGTCAGGACTGTGGCAAAAGCTTTTCTTATGAGCAACATTTATTATTACACCGTAGGACCCACACTGGGGAAAAACCATTCTCATGTTCCGCTTGTGGTGAATGCTTTAGCGTGAGCAGTAATCTCAATAAACATATGAGGATACACACAGGAGAAAAACCCTTTCTTTGCACCGTCTGTGGCAAAAGTTTTAGTAGAAGTGATACGTTGACAAAACACATGAGATCGCACACAGGAGAGAAGCCCTTTCATTGTACTGTTTGTGGGAATAATTTCGGTCGCCGTAGTATTCTGACAAATCACATGAGAACCCATTCGGGTGAGAAACCCTATCTTTGTACAGAATGTGGACAGAGATTTGCACAAAGATATGATCTTACCAAACACATGAGGTCACATAGTGGTGAGAGGCCGTACCATTGTACGATGTGTAGAATGTGTTTTGGTCAAAGGAATAGTTTAACAAAACACATGAAATGTCACCCAGCAATGCCATTTCATTGCTTGGACTTCTCTAAAGGGTTCTCATGTAGAATAGAAACAGGTCTACTACCTCAGTCAGAATCAGTGAAACTATGGACACAGGCATATAGATACTAGGGTAACTCTCAATATAAGCAGTCAGAATTTAGTGGACATAAAGATTATTCATAAGACACAGCAGATTCTGGTTGCTGCCAGTTAGAATGTGAAGTGAATTCGTTAGCAATAGGACTACCTACCTTACTTTGTGCTCATGTAGCCTTGAGCTGCAGTTCATACAGGGATATCAGTATGGAAAATGGCCAACATGTACAGTGACTGTAAGTAACATGTTCATCAAGTAACATGCAATCTTCCATTTGAGGCTGACCACATAGATATTTTTATTCACTTAGCTACTACTGATTGACAGTGATATAGAACATACATTTTACAACTTTTATTTACTTCTGTTTGTTTTTAAATTCTTTACATTATTCTGAGACCCTAAACATTTGTATTCCAATTTCAATCAGAAATGGGGTAACCGTAATTGTTACTCAGTTCAATTTATTACAGTTGTGAAAGGCTGTAATAATTCTTAAGTAAGTTAATTATCATGTAGTAGTAACCTGAACCAAACTGTCACATTCCTCCAAAAGTCAGACTTGACCTGCACAATGTAAAGGGCCCCCAGACAACCATCACAGTAACAATAATTGCCATAATGACCTGTGTAAACATAATTCTGAAGTAGTATATATTTGTGGGATTGTAATTAACTGATCAAACACAATATACTCTTGTGTTCAAGGCATGTTTATTCTCTTTGATATAAGTAAGTTTTATTAGTAGTTGTCATACTATGACATCTGTGTACTGTTCTGAACAGTTGTCACTGTCATACTATGACATCTGTGTACTGTTCTGAACACTCATCACCAACTGCATATGACCCATTCCTACCAGTGCTATCATAAAATTTTCCCACACTTGATCACTGAGTCTTCCACTCAATTTGTTCTACTTAAATCATCTTCCACCCCCACCACCACCACCATACAGGTACCCCACTCTTCGGGCAGACAGGACACAGCTCTCACTGCCTCCCAGCATTTCTGATAGACCTGTTCATTGTGGATATTGGTGATGGTGTTTCAATAAATTCCTTACGGTTATGCTTTTTAGCAGTGGATGTTTCTTTTGAGGTTTACTTCATTGCTGAAAATGTGAGAGGTTTCGTGTTGCTTTATGAAGTTGAAACTACTGGTTTTCTGGGATGTAACACATCACTGCACAAGTGGTCCCCAACATTCAAAGGAACGTGTCACATTCATCTTCAAGAGTTCAAGATCCAAGCTTTAGTTTCACATGTTTGGTAAGTACTGCAGTCACGCATGGACATGAACATGAAACAGTGGCCATGTGATGGCTCAAGCAGTTTATGACTGGCCTGTCACTGTAGAGGCCTGGCTTAAATCCTAGGCCAGTCTATGTGGCATTTGTGGTGCATTTTCTACATACTTCGGTTTTTCCAGTCATTATCTTTTCACCAGTTCATACACATGTACTCAAGTACCACACACTAAATAATCTTTTCAATTGATAGTGTCATTAACTAACACACTTAAAACACATAACATGCTTTTAAAATCATAACAGTACAATTTGGGTCATTCCATTTGGCCCTATATCATATGAAGCATTAGGGCATCAATACATATGCATATAGCAAGCTTGTCTGGTTTGTAACACAGTAGTAAGTGATATGCAACTGAGACTGGATCAACAGGAACTACTTACAGTAAGGAAAGAATATACAACTGAGGCTGACAGTTTCTGATGACAGTATTGAGGTAATGTTTGGTCCCAAGTGAGAGAAGCAGCAGGAGGCCAGAAGAAACTGCTCTAGATTCATAATTTGTATTCTTCGCCAAATGCCACAGCATTAGAATTATGAAACTGAGGGGGTGAGACTGGTGGGGCATGTAGAATGCATACACAATTTTGGTCAGAAAACCTGAAGGGAGGTGATGACTTGACACAGGCATACATTTTAAGGATATTAAACTATACAAACAGGAATGTATGATCCTTCAATACTGGTATTTTATTTACAAAACTTTGTAAGAGGTGCAATGGACTACAAATTGCCCATAACTTCACACCACCATCAAGTCTTCTACTGGAATATTTAATATTTGGTGCTGTTACCACCCTGAATGTAAAATTTTTAAAATGGTTAAACTTCATACAGATAACGACTTACAGTTTTTATGGTTATACAAAGTAAACCTGTTAAAATCACACAAATACTATTATATTATGACAAAAGGTATAAAATACTATAAAACCCAAGATAATTTTAAAACCATATGTGCTAGAGAGTATTGCAGTTATTTATATATTTCTAACACACATAAGTCTTAAATAGCACGGAACCAGTATTTTCCTATCCACCTACCCCCCAGCAGCATAAAGTACTTGAAATGGAGTTTCAGTACATGCACATGTGATGTGGTTGCTGGTTCAGTACTGGTAGGCTAGAATCTGAAAGCACTCTAATGGCCAACAAACAGAAGGGCACCTCCACTAGATCATTGTGGGTCATGACACATTTATTTTAGTTTTTAGAGAACTTGACACCAAAGTCACTGAAACATGTAGCAAATGGCAAAAATACACCAATAAAGAGCTGCATCAAAGTATCTGATATACACACATGGTCAGGGACTGATGGCCTCTTTCAAACAGTAATGGAATTTTGGGTCCCATAAAAATGGGAAATTTCTTGCCTAGCTGTATGAGGACTGCAATTAATGAAGTTGGTTGGTTAGAATTTATTTGTGGAAGTAGAGATTCATAAATCCCACACCCTACATGATTCACCAGTTTGATGCCTCAGCCAGGTACCTACTGAAAAACAGCTGCTGGTTACCCATCAGCTTAGTAGGCCAGCCAGCTTCTGGTTTCAAGAAATGGAATTTCCTTCTCTAGAAACTAAGTATGTGAATGTTCTAATTTAATTTCCTTCTACATGATTTAAATTTGTGAAAAACAGTTATCACTTCCTGACAGCACAAATTCAAATATATTAAAAGCTTGCTATTATCTTGTCAGCAAATCATTAGATACCTGACGATACAGATGTTTCCTTCCTTTAAATATTATTTATTTTGAATCTAGAAAATAATTTCCAGTATGTTGATAATGAAGGTCCCAAAAGAACATCAAGTGATGACATAAATTTAACTGAAATATTCCTGTAAAACAGAATTTTAAGAATTCTCTTTGAATACTTTATGTATTTTGTATTTGTGGTGATCCACATCAGTACATAGTGATATTACATAATGTTTAAACTAGACTTTGTACAGTTATTTCTTTCATGAAGTCCCTTCATATTTCATACAGACAGCATTATCCCTTCCTATGTGGTATTCAGTTGAAATTTTGTAGAGTAATGAATCAACTCATTACATTTCATGCACTGTTAAACAACTGTTTGTAGTTTCTTTCTTCACTTCATTTATGTCCTCTATTTCTACCAAATGAAGAACAAACATAACTTCATCAAATTTATGACACTAGAGAATAGGGGTCTGTGATTTCAAGCAGTCGCATTGCAATATGTACGTACCACATGTAGCTTTCCAATCAGAACTCTTGGACACAGGTTTATGGAACATATATATATATGGGCATCTTCTAGATGCCTGCCCCAAAATAAAATTTGTCCAGTTCTTCACACTTTCCACAATAAACAGTAACTACAACACACACAGTCACAATCACATTCACATTCAAATTACCATTCTCAAGGAAAGAATTAATACATTCACTGTTATAGTTTTATACAAAATATGGCCTATGTGCATGTTGTTGAAAATGTATTTCTATAACCTGCCATAGCATAATTTTGCAGCTACTGTGCATCAGGGTTCAATGCAACATGAGAATTATTTCAGTTTTCAAATCTTTTATCTCTTGGTGCTGGTTCTCTCACTGTTCAAAATCACAAGAAAAGCAGAAATCTACAGATATGGCTCATGGTACAGCAGTTGCTCAGACATCATAAATATGAACTTACTTGACATTTAAAACATCAGGCATCACAAGACCTGTGTCCCCTGCTGGCCCAATTTAAATCCCCAACACCGTGCAAGGCTTTGTCATTTAATCCACAGTGGGGCAGCTAAGGACATGACTGTCCTGCCTTAAATGACACAGCCTTTGAAGGGCAAGATCTGTAACTTTCATCTGCACACAAAAACACAAAATACAACTTACTGCAGACCATGTGTTTCGACAGAATTTTAATCTATACCAAATGCATGTCAGAGGTCAATGAAATATTTTACTCCATATTCTACATGCCTTCAAGTATGAAATTTTGCACCATATATGGTTCTTGTTGGCCATAACCTGTTTCTAAGCATTCAATACAAGCATTACAATAGGAATACGTGCAGAAATTCTACTGAGTACATTTTATTTGGATATGCATATGCTTAGTTAAATTAACATGTCTAGTTGAGAGAGGACTAGTCCTCTCTCAACCTGCACACCGGACGGCCACCTACAGGGTGTGATGATACCAGATGCTGTATAATACAATTTGACCTCCTGATGATGAGCACAGCAGTGCTCGAAACATGTAGAGGCATATAATAAAGTTATTATGAAACAAGAATTTGTGAATTAAGTTCGTCAATTTCTAAGATTACAACCCTTGGTGCATGAAACTGTCTACACACCATGTAGTCTTTCTGTGTAGTCAAGAACCACCAAACGATACGGATAAATGTATGTTAATTACCATTTACAGATGTACAATGTCATTCTTCCTCACAAGGTCAGATTTGTTTGTCCTTAATGAATAATTAAGTACAAAAGTTTACTGTTCAGACTGGAAAGATGGAAACTGCATACACTGAAGTATGAGGTAGGCCATTTAGTAATACTCAGATGAAATATCCAAAGTTTTTAACGCTATGAACATATCCCAACAGAGCAAATGTTTCTGAAAGGGGTATAGCACTGTCTGGCCACTCTGAGATGCACATGTCATGCCAACTGCAGGCAGCTTAGTTAGCATGTCGTCTGATTACTACTAGAGTTAGCAGTAACTGAAGGCACTCCACATTTACTGCCAATATATAAGCATCTGCTGATAGATTCAAGTGCCATTTCAAACATTTGTAAATTTCAAACTAATGATATTTACATGGCAAAACACAGTTTAAGTAATTTAACAAAATATAATCAATCTAGCAATGCAAATGTAAACAGAAGTACAGTTCAGTCAGTCTAAATAAGTCCTAACACACTCATCACCTTTTCGTCAAAACAGTCCACTGCATGAATTTTAGCTTTCTACACTACTGTTAAGTTTCATCTGTACAATGAGACGTTTTATTCAACTAATGTGTTTCGAATTTTCGTTTACTTGAAACAGACCATCATAAAGTTTATATGCCAATGATCTATTACTTTACAAGTTAGTGTCGTCACCAATGATGAAGCACACTTCTTGCATACGCATGTCTGAAGACTTGTAGTGAAATGCCACAGCAGTGACATTTGAGCAAATACAATGAACTCTGTGTGGGCAAGTCTAAACATCTTCTCTGTCATTACAAAATACTGAGATTGGATTATGAAATGAAGAAACATAATACTAGTCTACATGGTTTACTCCAATATGCAATATACTGCTGATAGCTCTTGGGTCCTGTGCGATCCTCCGTTACAGCCTATTGGTTGGTGTACGTGTAACTGGCCTAAATAGGTAAGTTGTGGGGGTGGATATATATGGTAATTGCTCATTGATTAATGGTGGAATCTAAATGCTGATAAGGCCTAAATCTGGCCCCTTCCTCAAACAACAACTGTAACCAAATTACAACAGCAATCTGTTATACGTTTCACCATACTACATTCAACAGACTAGATTCACAAAGTTACTGTTAAAACTAAGGCAACATATTCATTTCCCTCCTTTTGAAACAACTTTGCCACAACTCTGTTTTTTTACCATGGATGGTGACATGCCTCTAAATCTCATGAGTAGTTTTCTGTATTAACTCTTTGGCGCTGAAAATACTGCAGTCAAAACGTAGTGTGTTGCTCAGGCAACCAGTCAACTGAAGTTGTCAGCCAAGAACTTGCAAAGTAACAGGCACCACTTAAATCCCAAGTCTTTTTGCTGAGTGCACTGGACACTTAATTCTGGCACCAAAGGGTTAAACAAGAACTATAATTTACATCCAATGAAAACAAAACAAGTCAATTAAATGACTGCTTTCTAGAACACTTAGGTGTTTGTGGTGTGATAGTATCAGCACTAGAAATATATAATGTTAAAATGAACACAAAAATTATAAATAACTTCTTACCAGTGAGCATCCTTATGTCTTTTAAGAGTACTGCACTCGCTAAAATTTTTCCCACAATCACTACAAGAGAAAGGTTTCTCTCCTGTGTGTGTCCTCATGTGCCTCTTGAGAGTTCCACACTCACCAAAGCTCCTGCCACACCGAACACATGAAAATGGCTTCTCCCCAGTATGTGTTCTCAAATGCCGCTTAAGAGTCCCACACTCACTGAAACTTTTACCACACTGAGAGCAAGAAAATGGCTTCTCTCCTGTGTGTGTCCTCGAATGTCTCTTCAAAGTACCGCACTCCCCAAAGCTCTTCCCACACTGTTGACATGTAAATGGTTTTTCACCTGTGTGAGTTCTCACATGCCGTTTCAATGTTCCACAGTCAATAAAGCTCTTTCCACACTGAGTGCATGGAAATGGTTTCTCACCAGTATGTGTTCTCATATGCCGCTTCAGGGTACCACATTCTCCAAAACTCTTACCACACTGAGTACAAGAAAATGGTTTTTCTCCTGAGTGTGTTCTCATGTGCCTCTTAAGGGTACCACACTCCCCAAAACTTTTCCCACATTGGTTGCATGAGGTGTGCATTATGATATGGGTAGGTCTAAAACTGTGATGTTTGTACAAACAATATAGTAGGAACTAGGAAATAAGAAAATATATCACATTTCACTGAGCACATCTGATATGGTACCGAATCCTAGTAAAACATATTACACACATGTTTACAGTATATACACAGATATAGCCATTATCCCAATTGGAGGGAAAGTTCCACAACCACACAACATTTAGTTATGAACTTGTCTCAGATCTCTCTTCATTCAGCCTGTAACAACACAAGTAATATGATTATGTACTTTCAGTTTCTGAAACTACCTCTAGCTATTTTTTTTTTAATTGTTGCACCATGCATTTTGAAATCTACCCAGTTCACACACCAAGGAATGCACTATTTATTAATTTGGTTAAAAGTTTTAAATTTACATTAAAATACGCAATAATATTGCTCCTACATGTTTCGGTCTTCAATGACCATCATCAGAGAGCTTTATCTGTACCTAACTAAAGTTATTTATGTTACGGTAAAACACTCGGTAAAATTACATCGTCCTATGTGTTAGGTGATGTGGCAGCATGCCGCTCTACGACATGCTGCCACATCACCTAACATATAGAATGACGTAATTTTACAGAGTGTTTTAACATAAATATAACTTTAGTTAGGTCCAGATAAAGTTCCCTGATGGAGGTCACTGAAGACCGAAACATGTAGGAGCGATATTATTGCGTATTTTAATGTAAATTTAAAACTTTTATCGAAGTTAATAAATAGTGCATTTGTTGGTGTGTGAACTAGGTATACCTCTAGCTATGTGAGAATAGCGGTTATTTTTGGCATGGTCTTTTCAAAGATGGGCTTGTCATGTTGTTTCACACGTGTGTACAAGGGCATTATTTTATCTGACAACTGTTACTAGTCACATCCAGTCAGCTCACTTAACAAAGCTTTTGAATTGCAATGAACATTCTATTTCTTAAATGTGACATTTGTCTGTATGCCAAGGGCAGATATTTCTAGCACTTTCCTTAAATATGGCGAGTGAAAACCTAATATTAAATGCAATATATTGAACACAAATGCACTGTCTCTGACTCATGGAGTAAAATTAAACAGTGGTGAATGCTATGCTGCCTACTGTCATTCAACAAGTGAAGGGTGGATGGGAGTAGTCCTTTTAATTACTGTCCCTGTATACTTAAAGGTTCTGTTTTATTCCAAGATTCCAAGATGCACTTCCTTTGGAGGAATAACGCTGGTGTTAGAGACGATCAACAGCCCCTCGTGCCTCTACATGGACAAGCTCAAACCACATTATTACAAATTCAGTTTACAAACAATGACCCAGAAACAAGGAAATTCCTTTCTCATTAAACAGTCCCCCAAATGAAAAATTATTTAAGGTAAAATGATGCTGCAAAACTGCCAACACAACTGTAAGTTATTTTTAATATTATGGAATATTTTCAACAGAATGACTTAACTACCAAAAACATTGTTAATGTAACTGCAGATATAATCTACATCTGCTTCAAAACTTGTTAAAACAGTATTTGAGATTTATAGAATGAAATGTTATGAATTTGAGTATTTCACATGCATATTATCGATTTTGGCAAAAGCATGGGGGGGGGGGTTCATTTAAGTCAAGTCATATGGGAGGACCAGTTGAGTACACTGGAGCAGAATAAGTTCCAGCTCTGATCTCTGCAATTGGTCACTCAACTACACTGCATCACTTACCATGACAGCTGCAATTCTTTATGTCAGTTTTATACCTTTAAATATTATTAGACCACAACCACAACCTAACCTAGGATTTGGGTTATCCAGGATGTGCACTGCTACTTGGATAGTCTCCCGACATTCAAAGTGATGGCGAACACACAGTTAGTTCTCTTCATGTACAGTGCTGGCAATTACAATTTTACCCACTTTTACGCTGAGTACGTATGAAAAATAGATCATCTTTGAAGTTTCTTCTGACATGATAGCTTTTACAGTTCTGAATGCATATTAGGTACAGTTCAATTTAGACATTAATTGGTTATGGTTGTCCATGATGTTTCGTCAATAATTAAACCGAAAAACTTTGTGCTTGAAATGTTAGTAATGTGCTTGTTAGATCTGACTTACATTAATTTCCTGGCTATTTTTAGTCCCAACTTGTAGGTAATGAGTTTTCTTTAAAGTTTAATGATAGCAAGTTAGTTTTGCATCTTTTCCTTGTATCTACAAATACTCTACTCACGTTAATTTAAAAATTTTCAGGGCTGGGATTAGTTACTATTATGCCAGCTGTCAGCTGGTAGGTAACATCTTTGGAGTTCCCTTCTTACATGTCACTGAAAAGCATTAATATGTAAAAAACGACAGGAACTTCACGACAAAATTTTCTGAAAGACGTTGCACACGCAACAAATTAATAAAACAGTAAAGAATTCGGAATAACAGCCCAGTCAAAACACAATTCAAGCCTTGGATGGTTCTTAGATTTATTAAATACGATATACATAAACACGGCATGCTTGCACTTACATAAAATAGCCCTACTACAGGCTTCGGAAACTTCAAATTACTCAAATTTCTATCAACGTAACTGGAATTACATCGATGAACTGCAGTGTTTCTTCGAGTAGCATGTAACTCACGCGCAGTGCGTTCTTCCAGAGTACCCTTCGCATACGAATTGCGTTACGAATGTTTCAATTTCTTTGAATGTTGAACAAACTGACACAACACGGCCACCATTTTGGCAATGAGCAGTGGCAGCGGCACGGCTTTCTAGATTGATCAGCGATTTGAATTTACATCCATACTTGCGAGTGTAATGGGCACAGGAAGATTGAAGTGAAACTTTTTTTTATAACGTACGCAGGGCTTATAACACAAACGAACATAAACATCCTATACCGTGGAATATTTATAGACTGTAAACATATTCTAACTCTTACTGACCGTGCTCAAATAACACAATCCGCGGAGTAGGGCTTCGAACAGCGCTACCGTCGCTTAATACACCATGTAGCCTTATGCTCTGTGGCAGACAGTGCAAAGAACACTGTGGATAAGCAGAGGTCGGCACTTTGTAGATTCCGGACATGAAATGTAATATAACTCAATACCCCTGTATATTATTACTTTTAATCTGAATTCTTAACTCTTAGGTATATTTATATAAATACATATACAGGGTGTTTCACGACTTTAGGGCATAACTGCAGGAGGTGATTTTCTAGGTCTTTGTGATCAAAAAAAGTTCATATAAACATATGTCCGATTTTGGACGGTTAGGGAGTTATGACCGTTTTAAACTCAGAAGAGAGTTGAGAAGCCAGAAAACACACTATAAATACCAACTCTCGAGAGTTGAGAAGCCAGAAAACACACTATAAATACCACACTGCAAATACAGAGAGTTTACACACACTCCAAATATCCAGCCAATTGTGTGATATATTATATAAAATAATGTAAAGTGAAGTGAAGCTCCTACTAAGTCGTAATCTCATGAACGATACCTCACAGTTCTACGTTGGTTACTATAACAGCACCCAGGCTAAACAAGACACTAAGTACTGTAAAACCAAGAATAGTGCCAGTAGTTGAGTAAGTGAATGT
>Ga0123357_10005293_pt1 | contig 15403 bp, 11 predicted proteins | sample TergutEmb28metaG_FD_89873 | JGI IMG/M metagenome (GOLD analysis project Ga0123357, IMG submission 89873) | Embiratermes neotenicus P4 segment gut microbial communities from Petit-Saut dam, French Guiana - Emb289 P4 | ecosystem: Host-associated > Arthropoda: Insects > Digestive system > Gut ... | reverse complement strand
TGAGATTATTACGGGTAAGCACCGCATCAATAATGCCATACTCTACAGCCTCTTTCCCTGACATAAAATAATCACGATCAGTATCATTTTCAATCTTTTCAAAAGATTGACCTGTATGGTATGCCATCAGCTCATTCAGCTCCTTTTTCATCCTTAAGATCTCCTGAGCATGGATACTTATATCTGTTGCCTGGCCTTGGAATCCACCAAGTGGCTGATGTATCATAATTCTTGAATGGGTAAGCGCGTAACGCTTATCCTTTGCGCCGCCAGCAAGGAGAACAGCCGCCATAGAAGCAGCCTGGCCGATACATATAGTGGATACAGGCGATTTTATATACTGCATTGTATCATATATTGCCATACCTGAAGTAACGACACCGCCAGGAGAGTTGATATAAAGGTGAATATCCTTGTCAGGGTCTTCTGATTCAAGAAAAAGGAGCTGAGCAATAATAATATCAGCAACATTATCGTCAATTGCGCCTCCTAAGAAAACTATACGGTCTTTAAGGAGCCTTGAATAAATATCAAAAGAACGTTCACCTCTGCCACTTTGCTCAACAACTATTGGAACAAACATATATACCTCGTAATAAAAATTCAGATAACAAATCAGCTCTCAGAATCAGGTGTAAACTCAGTTATAACAGCTTCCGACTCCAAAAAAGCCACCGCTTTCTCTTCTCTCAAAAACTCCTTAAGGTTATCAATACTCTGCTGATCCTTTTGATAGCGGGCTTTTACCTTATCATAATCCTGCATTGCCTCTTCCGCTACCTTACGGATATATGCGTCAACATCTTCATCAATAATATTTAAAGATTCTTTCTCAGCAAGCTCATGAAGAAGGAGAGAACCTTTTATCTGATTCTCGGCAACAGGTCTGAACTGCTTTTTATAGCTATCCTCATTCATACCCATCATTTCCAGAGAGAGTCGTTGATATGCCAGGCGGTTTTTGGTGTTCTCAAGCATTGTTTCAAGCTGGCGGTCAACTAACGCTCCAGGGACTTCAAAATTATTTGCTTCAACAAGGGCATTAGTCAGACTTTCTCGCAAGGCCCCTTTTATACGGTCGTTTTCCTGCCTTTCATATGTATCACTAATTTTCTTTTTAACATCAGCTAAGGTTTCTTCACCAATCTCTTTTGCGAAATCATCATTAAGCTCAGGTTTTTCCTTTACCTTAATCACTTTCAGTGTAACGTCAAACTCAACAGGCTTACCTGAAAGCTCTTCACTATGATATTTCTCAGGAAAATTAAGTTTTATACGCTTTGTTTCATTGACTTTCATACCAACAACCTGCTCTTCAAACCCGGGAATAAAGGAATTACTCCCAAGTTCAAGCTCATGGTCGGTTGCATCACCATTTTCAAGTTTTTTATCATCAACAAAACCAACAAAATCAATTAGAACAACGTCCTTCAGCTCTGCACCCCTGTCATCCTCAACAGGCTTTAACTGGGACATCTGCTCTCTTATCTGCTCTATCCTGCTCTCTACAACCTTTTCATTAGGGACAAACTTCTCACGCTTAGCCTTAAGCCCTTTATAATTATTAACCTTAACATCAGGAAAAACCTCAACAGTGGCCGAATATTTGAAAGGCGCCCCGCTAATAAGGGTTTCAGTCTCAATTTCGGGGAAAGCAACAGGATAAATATTATTCTCCTGAATAAACTTAAAATATGTTTCGTTAAAGAGGTTCTTTACAACATCTCCATCAATCTGGCTTTGATAAGCTTTCATTATCATATCATTGGGAGCTTTACCTTTTCTAAAGCCAGGCATGGAAACTCTATTCTTTATGCCTTCAAAAACCTTCTCGATCTCCTTAGTTACACGGTCTGCCGGGATTTCAAAACTGATTTTTTTTCTGATAGAACTTATTGACTCCACATTTGCCTGCATTGCTGAACCTCTCTTTCTTATTTAGCCCTTATATTAATAGAATATCTCAACGTATTTAAATTGAAAAAAATAGCATGTACACAGTAAAAAAGCAACAGGACTGTCAAAGATAAACATTGTATAGAACCTTTTAAAACCTCTAACAACCTCTTTTAGCTATCAATAGGAAAAACACCTATCCATAAAAAAATATTGACTCAATTAAGTCCATCTGATATTTATTTAAACCTTCTGAGCGGGAATAACTCAGTGGTAGAGTGCAACCTTGCCAAGGTTGAAGTCGCGGGTTCGAATCCCGTTTCCCGCTCCAAATCAAAAAACAAACTTTGATACAAAAAACCACCCTTGACGGGTGGTTTTTTTATGCTGGAATTCGCGTAAATCTACATTTGTTGTCAATTAAATATACTGTCCCCGGAATTGTTTCTGTCCACAGAATACGCCGCAGTATTGCGATACTTACGCTATTCGTCAAATCAACCAGCCGATCACAACGTTCTTCTCATCGTAGGGCATATACAAAACGTGGACAATACTGCCCGGAGCGGTAAACGAAATACCGCTTTGCGGCACACCTGCCGTCACGGAAACGTCGTATGTACTGCCGTCCGGCCTCGTCACTTTAATATGCTGCCATATTTCACCGTTACCGTCAACAATGTTGCCGGTGGGCTTTGATTCAAGGATCACGCCTTTTGTCTCCACATGATTTGGGTTGTCCATTATGTCTAAGGCTTGCTGCGTAATCTGCTCGGTAACTAATATTTGGTCACCTACCGATATACCGTCGGAATTGGGTTTGGAATAAGAAATGGAGGAACCAAACGGCAAGTTAATTCTAATTCGATTCGGATCTTTGTACCATTCTATCTTCATTTCCTTCGGTTTGGCCGGATTGTAGCGCACCGGAAGGCGTAATCCAGGATGAAACTGTGCCATTCCCATTCTGGCTATCCCGATTGTTGCAAATTCGCTGGCTGTTATTTGCTGCCCGTCCAGCGTCGTAAACTGAACAAACAGAAAATGGCCGCTACCAGTGCCTGGAGATACAGATTTTAACATCCCCATCACCAGCGGATAGGGCTGATCGCTTTGAGCTTTTTTGCCAAACATGCCAAACATAATAATGTGCCTTTCAAATTTTTATAGAACAAGCGGGTGACCCACCTACTGTTGTTTCGCTGTTTCTGCCGTTTTTCTCGCTCCAAAACAAGTTAATAATCTAACCCGTCTTCTTTCATCCATTCTTTATCGGTAGTTTCTTGAATATATGTTGACAAAACCGTGCCACAATCTAAACACAAATCAGAATGCACACCCACAGGAAAATTGCTGTATTTATTTACTTTATACAACAATCCAACGCGTCCTCTTTCAGGTGCCGTTCTATTCCCTCTGCCACTTCCCCAAGCAACTCCTACCTCAATCCGCTCGCTTCCACATTTTGGACATTTCATAAAAGCAACCTCCGAAAATAATTATTAATACATCAGGACGCATACCCCAAATATATGTTTTGTTCATAGTCAGGCACATAAAAGGGGATATCCCGGGGGCAGTAATTTAATTACTTTACATTTGCTGTCAATTAAATATCCTGCCCCCGAAATTCTCCTTTACGATATCAGCCATTCTTATTTTTTGTAATCAGCGACAAAAAACATTTCTTTTGCCTTATCAAGAATCAATCGCGCCGTGGCGGATTTTGCTTCTTCTGTCATTGCTCTCTTCGCCATTGTGAACACCTCTGTTCTTTTGTTAAAGATTACCTTTTAAGCATATGTAGTTTCAGGGTCGTAATGCTCCAACTCGATTTCGTCTCCCGGTGTAAGAATCAGGGGATTAGGTGCCTTCCATTTTGCTGCGCGCTCTGCGTCAAATAATTTACCAGGTCTTATGTGGACGGGAATATTGTGCCTTGCACCAATCAGAGCGGCACATTTCGCCGATTCTTCAAGGCCCATAGTGACCATCCCACCACAGCAGAGAATGGCATAATCAAGCCCGAGCGATGCAAAATCTTTCATTTGCTCTGTCTTAGAAGTATCGCCCGAAGTGTATATCTTTACCCCGTCTATCAAAATCAAATAACCAACGCATTTTTTCGGATTATGCATCAGGCTTTTAGCCATAACGGCTTCTATCTTGATGCCGTCAATTGAAAACTTATGATAACGCCCATCCGTAAGCGCCTGCTTATTGGTGATTACCGTGCATCCAGGGTTTTGTTTGATAAGCCCTATCTTATTGTGATCGCCGTGCTGATGCGTGATAAGTATAATATCGGCGGGCGGTTCATACCCTCCACCAGCATACGGGTCAACATATACCACCCGTCCGTCCAACGCGGTTATACGATAGCTTGCGTGCCCTTGATAATATAATTTCGCCATTTTACTTTTGTCCTACTTGCATAATATTTAATTACTTTACATTTGCTATCAATTAAATATCCTGCCTCCGGAATATCCAACATAATACGCGGCGACGGCAGGATTTTAGAATTTATATGCCGGATTATTCACATCAAAATCATGCGGGGTAAGCCCTACATTTAACTTTATATTATGATATGAATACTCCTCTAAAAACTTATTATCCCAGTCAAAAGCCATTATTTTAACAGGAAGCATGGTTTTTTGATCAATATAAAGGTCTATAATGTGAGCATAATACCCTTTATCTTTTGGAAATTTAGCCTGAAGCCAGTAAGTATTCATACCGTTTACAACAGGCTTTCCTGCCAAAACAAAGCTGGCAGAAGGATCATTTAAACTTTTCTTATAATTACTCAAGGCAAGATCAAGAAGATGCCCGATATCAGCATCCATCATAGGATGCCTGTTATTTCTTAAGGCCCAATAACCTTTTGGATTTATAGAAGTCTTGAAAAATCCGAGACGTGCCCCCAAGTGTACCTGTAGCTCATTATCATATTTACCTGAAACGTAAATCATCTCAGCACCCTTGTTCTCTCCCTCCTGAACCTTCATATAAAAGCTGCCAGGCTTACAGTATTTAAAGAGAACATCATTATCTACCCTGATAGTGCCGTGAACCAACTCTTTTTTATCTAAAAGGCAAACCAAATCATTAAGCCTTGAGTAAGCCTTTACAGAGCTTTTCAGCAAAGAATCCACATCAGGCTCCCCTGCTTGTGCAACTATTACAAAGAGAAATAAAGACACAATCTGAATAAAAAGAATTAACTTCTTCACAAATACTCCGTTCACATTATTTAAAAAATTAAACATGGGATAATGGTTGTCATATGAGATTATTACAGAGGGTATCATCTTCACTGCAGTGCATAATAAATTTTGGCTCTTGCTTGAGAACTGAATGAAATTTATTAAGAATATCACCACGTTTCGTTAATTGTAAAACATCGGCAATATATTCCTGCTCTTTACTGTAATCAAAATTCAATTCAGCCATATCCTCAATAAAACTGTTTTCATAAAATTCAACCATCTTGGGATCATGGATACAAGAGAACTTACACAAATCTCTCCAAAAGGGGTAAAAAACAAGTAGCCTGAAAAAATCATCCACATTAGTAGCTATACGTCCCGCTGACCCTTCAGAACTACAATAACCTATGGAAAGCCTTGCAGGGCTTCCTGGACCGATAAAACCAAAAGTGCCGCCGCTGGCGTCTGTTGCAAAAACCCTGTACGGCTCTTCAGAGTAACAATGCCTGGTATCAAATTTTTTTAAAGTTTTATACAGACTGAAATCACAAAGGTAATCAATTTTCTCAGCAAGTTGAGAATCATTCTTTATAACTTCAAAATACTTTATGCTCATATATCACCTTAAATCTCCGCCGCAATATCAATACAACATAACTGGCATAAAACATTATTACCGCAACTCTTTATTGTTTATTGTTAATATTATACCTTGTCAAAAAAACAAACAAAGAACTATTTGTATAACACCTGTTCATCCTATCTGACAGGGACAAACGCGAAACGTCAAAGCAGTAGGCTACACTCTAGGCGCTCCCTTTAACAAGAAACTTCTCCGGGCCAAGGCTTTTAAGTATCGACATTGAAAGAAGTTCGCCATTCACCTCTCCATCAGCCGAGAAAAGGGGCTGAACATGCCCGCATTTTTCATCTTGAACAGCATGTCTCAAACATGGGGAGATGACCTGCCCCATAGCCGAAACCATGCAGCCTGTCGGAGCAACATTAAGAAAGAGATCCGCTCCATGCTCCAGACCGAGAATAACCTCTCCGACATACGGGGCAAGCTCTCCGACAGGCCTTAATGTTGGGAGTACTCTCTCAGCAGCTTTAAGATTATCCGTAGCAGAAACCGGAAGATGTAATCCTGCCGCCTTATAAAGTGGCTTTGCCACAAGACTCCTTAAAATCCATCTCAACCTGCTAAGATTTTTAATCTTCCCCTCATTTTCACTTATTAGTTTGAAACTCTCAGGCTTTCCCTCACCTCTGGAAACTTCAGCTTCTGCAAGTTTTATTTCACCGGACAAGCTATCTGTAGACTCCTCAATCATATAGTCAAAATAAGCCCATAAAGGAGCTACATCAATCTTAAACCTGCCAAAACCGAGGATTGAGAGAAGAGTATTAAAAATCTCCTCCCCCTGAGCAACCCGCATATATACTTCGCCTGTAACATGTATGTTCAAAGGCTTTAGGGAGCCATTATCAATTTTGCCATCCAACCAACGCTTTCTAAAACGTTTAATAGGCTTGACAACATCTCTTCCATCCAAACGGTAGGCAAAATACTTGGCAATACCAAGCCCGCCTTCAAGTTTTGTCAGAAAACGGCCAACAGCTCCGGGCCCGTGAAAATCACCAAAAGCTTTGAAAACATCTTCCTTCATCTTAAGAAAATCCGCGTAAAACTCCTCATACTCTTTTTTATCTCTGCAAACAGTTGAAGCTTGGTAATGTATATCCTGAAGTACGCTCAAAGTAATAACAGCCTGATATATTCTCAAGGTTGTCCATTCCTTAAGGCCTATGTCATAACCTTCAGCTTCTCTAGCTACCAGAAACCGCATAATCGCTTCATTGCCTGATACACAGCTCTCATCAGAACCGTCTTCTGGCAGATCAGACTGTTGTGGAAAACCATGCTCCTCTCTCCAAAACATCAGCTTATGAACCTCAACATACTGCCCCTGCCTGCATGGGCCGGTACCAGCATTATCAAAAAAAAGGAGCCTTGTTTTACCTTCGACTAAAGGATCATTTTCAGCCTTTCTCCTGCTGAAATCCTCAGCAGCCCGAATAAGATCGGCGTAAACCCCTGCCATAGGGGAACATACACTGTCTCCAACAACCTTACGTCCTAATTTAACATTCCTTTCAAGATCAAACTTTTCATAATAATTATCAATACAGGTAAAACCGGCGCCTCGTAAAACATTAGTCACAGCGCGATTATCGGAAAGAGTCGGGAAACAAATAACATCAGTTTCAGTATTAAGAGGGTGATTATTCTCAAGAGTTCTTAAGGTTCCGATTTCAAAAGGTTTCTCACTGCCAAGCTTCATTTTACTGTGAAGGCCGAGCTCTAATTGTCTTACATAAGTATTTACACGGTTCTCAAGATGTGCAAGTTCTTTAATAACCGCGTCAGACTGTATCAAAAGAAAAGGTCTGGTCTTCATAAGCTCCGCTGCCAGAGGGAGAGTAACACTGTCAGGGCCACAGCAGAAAGTAGAAATCTGCACAGCAGGCAACAGGTCATCAGACTCTTCAATCCTCCTGAAGAGAGCGGCAAGCCTGGGCTGTTTTACAACTTTATGTAATCCCTTCCTGGCTACGGCATCAAGGATAGTCAGAATAGCGTGGGGATTACGCCAATAAACGTGCTTAAACTCCTCATTTAATTCTATATCCAGAACATAACTGGGGATCGCAAGCATATCCTTATCTCTGAGAAGCCGCCTGACATGGCTATCGTAAATTCCGGGATTAAGCAGATATTCCCTGCCAACAACAAGAGCCACCCGCTGTCCCTGTTTCCAGGCCTCTTCCATAAAACCGGCAGTCATGGTGGCAACATCTTCTCTCAACTTATAATGAGCATTAAGAGCCTTTTGAACCGCCTGCAAAAGCTCTGAAATATCTGGCTTAGCATTATAAAACTCAAAAATAGGCTGTATCCGCTGAAAAAGCTGATCTGCTATAACACCAGACTCAAGATTCTCGAAATCAAGATTTAAAAGGTGAATCCGTGCATCAGGAACCTCTGTCATAGCAATACCGCGAGCAACAGCAACTCCACCCTGGTTAAGGGTACATGTTCTTCCTATACTCTTACCGTAAGTGGGAAGTTTTTCGATCTGGGTGGCCAAAATATAGCCGTGAGGCTCCCTGGCAAGCCTTAAAAATTGCCCTACAGCCCCCATATGTGGAGCACAGGAATCAATATCAAAAAACGGCTGGGCATCACTTAAATCATGATCCTGGACATTATCAACATGAACAGGGATACCTAAAGCCAGGAAAATTTGAGATAGAAAATAAGCCCACTCAGAAACAACAAAACTTCTTGGAATAACAAGGCGTTTGGGATTATCACTTTTGGGATTATGACTGTCAATATAGTCCCATATCTCCTTATACGAATCTTTGACAGGAGCTTTTTCCCTGCTTTTCTCCTTTGCTTTCGCAAAAAGCTCATTAATCGCGGAACAGCCACCAAGGGTGAAAGAAAACTGCTTACCGTCAGCCCCCTGGCATTTGAGATTAGTACGGTTGCATACAGCCTCCGGATCGCTGCACGCAGCTCCGCGGCATTGGATAATACTTTTCTCAAAATGAGCATCAAGAAAATCAGAGAGCTTCATAACCTGACACCCGGCAGGAACAGACTGTTGCATACTTCTTATAAGGCCTATACAAGCCCTGTGCCCCGGATATGGGGGGACAAGAGAATAAGCCGGCGCACCAAGATAGTCCTGCAAACGGTGAGTAACAGCAAGAGGGAGAGGATCAGAAAGCATAGTCTGACCATGAAGCAGCACAATACTGTTACCGGGAAGCTCTACCTGACTCCAGAGGGTACGTGCCATATTCTCCACAATAGCCCAGTTTGCGGAAGCAAGTATTTCCTCTCTGGGAACACCCTGAGCCTGAAGTTTCTGGGCATTTTCCATAAGAAAAACAGCACAGGTAGCATTAATCTCAAAACTCTTATCGGCCTCCATGGCAGCCTTACTGGCAGCACCAGCTCCAGGAATACCAAAAAGTGCGCTAAGAGTGTCCATAAGGCTGCCGGTGCCCGCTGAACACTTTATATTCATGGCGTTATTAAAAAGTTCTGCCTCTTTAAGGGCAATAGTAGAAATTTTCGTATCTTCACCACCAATATCAACAAGAACACAAAAATCCTCGTTCAACCCCTTAACGCCTTTCTCCTTAAGAGAGATAAGATGCTCCCTTACCCTGTCAATAGAGCCATGAGCATGGGCATAATTTTCAACCAGAACCTCAATACGGGAAGAAAGGTCAGGATAAATCCGTGACAAGGCCTCCTGCACCTGGTAACGGGCAGAGCCGGTAATACCTATGGAACGGACATGGAGAGAATTGATATCTTTCAAAACAAGCTCGGAAAAAACCCGCTTAACAGTAGCAATAGTATCTCCGGCGTTACTATAAGCGTCGAGAAACAGAATCCTTCCATTATCATCAGCCATGACAACCTTTGCCATGGTCGAACCGACATCAAGGCCTATATGAACAGGAATTCCCTCCATATTGGGAACAGAGATAATCTCCTCTGAAAACTCACGGCAGTATCGCAGATCATCAGGAGCGGAATATTTCTCAAGAAGAGAGGAAAAAGAAGGAAACTCGGCAGGGTGGCTCTCCTTAAGGAAGGAATGATCCGGCTGGCTGAGAGTGGAAACGCCAGTCTGATTAATAAACTTGTAAAGGGAATCAAGAACAGCGCTATTCTCAGGATCATAATCAAAATATTTAACACCAACACTCTTAAGGTAATCTTCAGCGCAATCCCTTACAAACTGCCATTTAAAAAAACGCCCAAGCATAAGCACCCGGTCAAAACCTTCAGGAAGCTTCCGGCAGACCTTGAGCACCTCTGACTTAAGAGTAGTAGCAAGAGCAACTTCAAGGGGAATCCCCTGATTCTTATCTGAAATAGTGGCAGAAGCGCCAAAAACGCCGCATCTGTCAGCACGGACAGCCATATTTAAACGCTTATTGCGGCCAGCCTCACCAAGATAATCGGCAAGGATACTGTCTACATCATCTCTGTCAAGCCCGAGTTTTTGCAGAACACGGTCAAGATTAACTCCTGTACCAGCGCCACAACGGGGATTAACAGCTAAAAGATCATCCTTAAGCTCCCCATTCTCATCTATTCCAACAACAGAATAGCCTGAAGCGGAAATCTCCATAACAGCAAGGGGACAGCTTACTCCTTCCTTCTCTGCAACAGATTTTTGGAGATCCTTGGCAGTAAGCCATTGAACAGCAGAATCAAGGAAAGTATAACCATTTCCCAAAGCCTGCTTAACCAGCGCGGCAAGCTTACCAACAATAAAAATCGGAGCATCTGCAGTAGTCCCAAAACGCTCCTGGATATGGTGTTCCTTAAAAAGCTCCTTCAGATCCCGGTTACTTGGAATAACATCATTTTCCAACTCATTTCCGTTAGTATCCAGAACACGAAGGCGTATATGGCTGACTCCCACATCAATATAGAGCTGCGTATTCATGTTATTAACACTATTAATCAAACTATTATCCCTCTTCGGCAATACAAAACTTAAAACCTGTATCCACCATGATTTGTAAAGTAAATTTTATAAATATATTAAAATAACAGCTACATTACAATAACATTCGCAAAAGGGGGTATATGTCTAATTGGATAGGAATAAAAAAAGGAGAGAGTATACAAAAACCTGTGAAGTCAGGCAATACCTGAGTTCACAGGTTTTGAGTAAAGAAAATAGCTTATGAAAAGGCTTTATAGTTACCTGTCTTCTATTCTTTTAAACGTAAAAGATCACAAATCCAAAATCATTGCTATCTCGTCGCAATCAGGAAACTTCACACATTTCAAACAGTCACTCCAGACTTTATGGGGAAGCTCTGACTTATCAACCACTCTAAAGCCAAGTTTGCTGAAAAATTCAGGCTTGTACGTAAGACAAAAGAGACGTTTAAGCCCAAGTTTACGCCCTTCATCTATACACGCGGTAACAACTTCCCTGCCTACCCCCTTCATTCTGTCCCCTTCGGCCACGGCAACAGAGCGTATTTCCGCCAGATCGTCCCAAAGAATGTGGAGAGCAGCAACTCCAATCAGCTCTCCATCGGCTTCAATAATATAGAAATCCCGCAATGACTCGTAAAGCTCAGAAAGGGAGCGGGAAAGCATATCCCCTTTATCTGCATAGTGGGACAGTAGCTTTTGTATTGACTTTACATCTTTTATTGACGCTTTTCTTAACATATAATTCGCTCCCTGAATATGTGACTTCGGCTTTTGGTCATATGCTGCATTAGCCTCGTCGCATTATTCCCCTCTATGGAGGGGTGCCCAAAGGGCGGGGTGGTTTACATCGGGCGGCAGATTGCCGCCCCTACATTAAATTATTGCCTAATCCTATTGCTTCTAATATAATTAGGCAATATCAAAATTTTACTACATATAACCTCTATTGTCTATAAGCTCATGTAATACCTGAGCTTACAGAAACAGCATATGAAAAAATCTTTTAAAGATGCATTGCCTAATAATACAACTATAAATACAATTAGGCAATTTTTTTTACTATCACTTGTTGGGAAACGAAAGGTAACAAAGTAAAGTATTTTACCTAATGCCACAGGATTTTGAGTTATCGACAAGGTCATGTAGGGGCGACCTGCGGTCGCCCGATATAAACCACCCCGCCCTTTGGGCACCCCTCCACAGAGGGGAATTTACAACCCTTTATTTAGCGGGTTTAACTCCACACTCCACTCTTCACACTCCACACTGGGTTTGTTAAGCCAAAAGCCTGCATCACATAACAGAAGCCTCCGCTATCATCTCCTTCGCATGTTCTCGACTTTTGTCAGTAACCGAAATCCCGCCCAGCATTCTTGCTATCTCCTCAACTCTGCCGTTCTGGTTAAGGTCACTGATTTTAGTAGTTGTCCTGCCTGATTCAACAGACTTTTCAACCTTAAAATGATGGGCAGCAAAAGCCGCAACCTGCGGAAGATGGGTTATACAAAGAACCTGTTGTTTTTTCGAAACATTCTTAAGTTTTTTACCAACCAGAGCTGAGGTAGCGCCACCTATACCTGCATCAACCTCGTCAAAAACCAGAGTCGGCACATCACTTTCAGGGTGTACCTGCTTAAAAGCCAGCATAAGCCTCGAAAGTTCCCCTCCTGAAGCTATTTTAGCCAGAGGTTTTGGCTCCTCTCCAGGATTCGCGGAAAAGAGAAATTCTACCTTTTGAAACCCTTTCTCCCCAGGACTCTCCAGATTTTGAATATCAACAACAAATTTTGCACCTTTCATAGCAAGTTGGTTAATTTCATATTGAACCCCTTTTTGAAGACGTTCCGTACCCTCCCTGCGTTCATCAGTAAGCCTGTTTCCTAATACGTCAATCTCATGCAACAACTCTTTCAGTTTTTCTTCTAGTTCAGCCTTTGACAGGTTACGGTCCTTAAGAAGTTCAAGCTCCTCATCTATCTTGTTCTTATATTCAAGAATATCACCAACAGTGTCGCCATACTTCTTTTTAAGATTCCTCATAAGGGCCAGGCGCTCATCAATCCACTGTAACCGCGCTGGATCAAGATCAATACCTGATATATAATCCCGTAAAGAGAGCGATGCGTCCTCCAATTGCAAGTATGCAGCTGACAGAGCCTCAGATACGGGAGAAAGAGAACTGTCAATAGCTGCAACCGACTGTAGTTGGGCTATAGCCTGTTGAAGAGCGCCAAGAACTGTTATCTCACCATTATATAAAAGATCATATCCGCTGCTGCTCGCTGCAAGGAGTTTTTCAGAGTGAACAAGAATATTCAGCTCCTGCTCAAGATTAACCTCCTCTTCAGGAGCGAGCCCAGCTTTCTTTATCTCATCAGACTGAAAAGAGAGGAGATCAATACGTTGTCCCGCGTCACGCTCCCCCTCGTCAAAAGCCTTAATCCTTTTCAGAGTTTCAATATATCCGGCATATACTTCTCTGTAGCTTTCAACCAGACCACCCAAGCCTGAGCAGTCATCAAGAAGATCCAGATGCTTTTCAGAGCGCAAAAGCGTCTGAGATTCGTGCTGGCCATATATATTGATAAGTTTGGAAGCAATATCACCCAAAATAGAGATAGTTGAAAGAGCGCCGTTTATAAAAACACGGTTCCTCCCGGAGCGGTTAATAATACGCTTCACTAAAAGCTCGTCTTCACACTCTATCCCCTGTTCTCTTACTGTTTCTATAACAGGAGAAGAGAGTTCAAGAGTAAATAAGGCTTCAACAGTAGCCTCTTCAGCCCCAGTACGGATAAGATCGCCACTTGCCCGGCCGCCAAGAACGAGGTTCACAGCGTCAATAATAATAGACTTCCCTGCCCCTGTCTCTCCTGTAAGGATATTCAGCCCTTCATAAAAAGAGACATGCAGAGAGTCTATAATTGCAAAATTTGTAATGTTAAGGTCTGTTAGCATATATATTTCTGACTTCGGCTTTTGGCCATATGCGATGTTGCCTGCGTCGTGTCTTATTTCCCGTAGGGAATGCCCAGTGGGCATTCCGAAAGGCCGGACGGCCAATGGCCGCCCCTACAAGCCTAGCCTATGAACCAAAATCCTGTGTCATTAGGTAATATGGGTTATTGCCTAATCCTATGCAATTTGTACTATTAGGCAATAATAGTTTTATATCATTCTTCCTGTTAGCTGAGGTAATACCTGAGTTAGCAGATAATATAGTATTTTACATTTCTTGCCTAATTTTCATTTTTTCATACAATTAGGCAACGTTTATAAAAACATAGCGGGTTTCGATTTTTGTTTTCCAACAAGGCCGGCAAGGAGTAGGTCACGAGACGTATGTAGGGGCGCACAGTGTGCGCCCGAAACCACCCCACCCTTCGGGCACCCCTCCACAGAGGGGAATTTACATCAGCGTTCGCCCCATTTAAGTTTTTTTCTCAGTATTTCAAAATAATCCCGCTCTTCTGAAACAACAAGCTTTGCACTATGCCTTGCCCGCTTTACAGTTACAACATCACCGGATTTAAGTTCTGTTCCTACCTGGCCGTCCAGAGTGAGATATATATCCTCATCATCAAGAGAGGTTACAGTGACGGTAATAACAGAGCTTCCTTCAAGAACAATAGGCCTGTTAGTAAGGATATGCGGGCATATAGGCGTAACAATCATGCAGTTCATTGTAGGATAAAGTATAGGGCCGCCGGCAGCCAGTGAATATCCTGTGGAGCCGGTAGGCGAAGATATAATAAGGCCATCAGCCTTAAAGGTAGTAAGTTCAAATTCGTCAACCATTGTAGCCAAGTCTATAATCCTGGCAAGAGCTCCCTTATTTATTACAACATCATTCAAAACAAGGCGGGAACCCATATCAACCCCATTTCGCGTAAGTGTTGATTTAAGCAAGACGCGATTCGAGACCCTGAAATCTCCTTTAAGACAACGTTCCAAGGCGGCATACATTTCTTCAACGGTAACTTCAGTAAGAAAACCGAGGCTTCCCAGATTGACTCCCAAAATAGGGAGATTTCTCTCTCCAATAAGCCTTACTGTTGAGATAAGAGTTCCGTCCCCCCCCAAAACAACGGCAAGATCAGCCTCTTTCAGAATGTTTGCTGTTTTGGTAGCGGTAATCCCAAGATGCCGTGCCAGATGTGGCTCCACCAAAGCCTTAATCCTTTTCTTTTTGAGCCAGTCAACAAGCTCTCCGGCAACCCCCTGGCATCGCGGATTGTGAACTTTGGCAAAAATCGCAATTTTTTTCATTGGACTTCACCCTTTTTACCCATATAATTAATAGGTTAAGTAGCATAAATCAACATAGTGTGTCTATGGAAATTAAAAATGGCAAAAAATATTAAACCTGAACCGGCAGTTGAATTAGATCCTACAATACAGATCATAAAATCATTCCTTGAACATCTGGAATACACTTTGGGAAAAGATAAGTATTCTGCGACAGAGACAGATGCAATGCAAGCCCTGTCGTATGCTGTCAGGGACAAATTAACAGAGCGGTGGCTTGATACGCAGGAGTCCTACTATAAGAAAGACTATAAACGGGTATACTACGTCTCTATGGAGTTTCTTATAGGGCGGACTCTTGAAAATGCCCTTATAAACCTTGGTATGCTAGACGATTTTAAAAACGCAATGGAGCTGATAGGGTATGACTTTGATAAAATCGCAGAGATTGAGGCTGACGCAGGTCTCGGAAACGGCGGATTAGGGAGGCTGG
>Ga0123357_10005292_pt1 | contig 15403 bp, 14 predicted proteins | sample TergutEmb28metaG_FD_89873 | JGI IMG/M metagenome (GOLD analysis project Ga0123357, IMG submission 89873) | Embiratermes neotenicus P4 segment gut microbial communities from Petit-Saut dam, French Guiana - Emb289 P4 | ecosystem: Host-associated > Arthropoda: Insects > Digestive system > Gut ... | reverse complement strand
GGCGAAAGAAGTCGTTGGCTTCGACCAGAACAAATTGCATGAAAAAATGGCAGGATGGATCTGCGAACTCAAAAAATTAGACAAAGATGTGACTAAGATTGGTTATTGCTTCTCTTATCCGGCAGCCTCCCGGTTGAACGGCGATGCCATACTTCTTCGCTGGACGAAAGGAATCGACATCCCCGACATGATTGGAAAACCCGTGGGAGAGCCGCTTATGAATTTTTTGAACACTTACAAAGGCATCAAAACAAAATTCACGGACATCAAAGTGATTAACGATACAGTGGCTTGTCTTTTTGCAGGATTGAGCGAAGCCGGTTACGATTCGTACATGGGCCTGATTGTCGGAACGGGCACCAACATGGCAAGCCTAATGCGTTTAGACAAGATTAGCAAATTAAAAAAAGACGACAGCGGATCTATTCCGGTCAATCTCGAATCCGGTAATTTTTATCCTCCGTATTTGACTGTCGTTGACGGTTTAGTCGATGCCATGTCGAACAACAAAGGACAGCAACGTTTCGAAAAAGCTATCTCAGGAGGCTATGTAGGTGAAATATTCAAAACGGTCTTCATCAACGAAAAAATTGCTTACGACTGCGACGGAGGTACTTTAGCCAAAATGATCAGAAAACCGGAAGCAAACGTTGCCGAACATGTCGCTGTTGCCGGTTGGATTTATGAACGGTCGGCAAAACTTGTTGCCGCGTCTTTGGCCGGTCTGGTACAAGTTTTAGTTGCTCAAGACTCGTCTATCCAAAAGATTTGTCTGGCAGCCGACGGCACTGTATTTTGGGATAAAGATAAAAACAATGATCTTTATTACAAAGCAATCGTTGAAAAGGAACTTAAACTCTTATTACCTGAAGGAGTTAGCGTTACAATCAGTGATAAAAAGGAGGATCCGAATTTGATCGGATCGGCGATCGCTGCGTTGTCTTGACCGCCTTGCTATCTCATGCCCCTTTGGGGATTAATAACGGAATATTTGATTTCTTTATGTGCCTCTTTAGACATCTTGAATTGAAATTTTTGACTACTGTATTTAAAAATAAATACTACTGTATTTAAAAATAAATACTACTGTATTTAAAAATAAATACTACTGTATTTAAAAATAAATACTACTGTATTTAAAAAAGAAGATCGAAGAATATAAAAAATAAGAGGCTGTCTCAAAAGAACGCTGATAACGCAGATAGCGCGGATTTTCACCGAGATAAAATAAATACAAATTTGTATTTATTTAATTATAAGTAATATAAATATCAGCATATATCTGTGTTATTCGCGTCATCTGCGTTCAAACAGGCTTTTGAGATAGTCTCTTATCTTTTATCCTTTATCTTTCATTTTCAGGCGGTCAGGATTTAACCGTCAGCATATATTCCATTTCGCCTTTTCTTACGCTCGACACTGCGTAGTGAGAAGATTTGACGGAAAGTACATAGTTTTTCGGTTCAAGCGGCGGAATCTGAAAATGGACTTCCTTCGCCCGGATCAAGCCGTAATTCTTTACCCTGATTTCTTCCGCCGGATTATCGACTGCTGCAAAGAAGATACCCTGTTGAGTATCCAGGGGATCGAACTTCAGAAGACTGCCTCGCAGGATAGCGATGCCTCCGCCGGTAATTTGGGCGTTATCCGTTCCGGTTGAGGTATCCGAAAGTATTTCCGGCGATGGGAATAAGCGGTTGAGCCGGGTTTTAACGGCTGATAATTCTTTTTCCAATTTATTCAATCGTACGCCTGAACTGGCTCGGACATTGATCTGATGGCGCGCAGGATCGAAACTGTCGTCTTTATTATTAAAAGTTCCGGAAATACTGGTTCTTAATCGAAATAAAGGGGTAGATACAGTAAACCCAAGATTGATAAAATATTCCACCGATTGCGCCAATTTTTCGAAATACGCCATGGCCTGCGGGCGGGATAAGCCGCTTCCTTCGGTAATCATTTGTCCGATAATATCATCGAGAGTGGCTACGCCTAAAGTGTTCACCACAGCTATATAGCCCTCAGGGCTTCCTTTTAAAGTGTTTTCTCTTAATGCATACGTTACCATAATATTCATTTTTTACGACAAAGATATGATTTTTTGCTGTTATTTGAAAAAATAAGGTTTTTTCTTTGTAAAAAAATTGGAATAATATTGCTAAGTAGTTGTTAAGAGACAGATGAGAAAATAGTGCCATACAATCTACCATTGCCCATAGGGCATTCACGGTGTATGTCCTGACCTATCTCTTATCCCGAACTCAGGTTATATGGAAGATATTTTCAATGAGTAATATGGATGGCGGCAAGACGGAATCCGGCGGAGGTGGTGAAGAATGAGTGAGTGGTTTGAACAAAAAAGTTCATGAGATATTGATCTACACGTTTTGCTATATTGAATTTTTTATCAGGCATATAGATATATACTTAAATTATTTTTTGTTGCATCGTAGATTTTCAGTCATTTTTTTACTAATTTTGTAAAAAGAAAATGCAAAGAAATGGAAGCAATAACTATACAGCAAAAAAGAAAAGTTGGCTTTGTTCCTATTGATAACAATAGTATTACAAAGGAAAAATATACTGATTTGGAAGATTTTTTGAAAGGGACAATTTCCGGCAATGAATTAGTTAAGTATGTATGCGATAGATTAGAGGAAAAATATAGCCAAAACCAATCATGTAGTATTTAATGACAATGTAAAATTGCTGTTTTTTGAACTCATTGATAATTTATATCAAAAAGGTTATTTTGGGTTTCTTGATGAGGCGAAAGAATATGTGGCGGAAATAGAGTATTATTTCCAAACAGAAATACCGAAGCTACATAGTCTGGGTTTGAGTAAAAAAGCGATGCATTATTTTAATAAGTATGGCGGAAATTTATTTTTTGTTGCCTACAGGAGACATAAAACTTGTACGACCTGGTATGCATTTTATGAAATTTTTGAAAATGGCTATTTCAAAGTAGTGCACATCACTAATAATCACACGGTAGAAGCTGCTTACATAGAACATGTATTGTAATTCTTCGCAGAAATTTTATTTTGCACGCCATCATCCATCAAGAGGAATAATCTGCGCTTATAATCTAAACATTTGTTAAATATTACATTTGTCGAAAATAAACGGCTTGAATTGTTGCAAAATTTACATTTTATAATTTCCTTTGTAAAAAAATTGGAACAATATTGCTAAGTTTAGCCGATTGTAGTTTCACTATTGTGTAAGAGTATTAATATATAAGATATGAAAACCATGGAACCACCTATTTTCGAGCATGCGCAGGAAGACCCGAATTTTCCTGATGTAGAGCATGATAGTGCCTTTATTAAAGATTTGGATTAAAAAAGGAAATATAAAAGTAATCAAAAAGAATAAGTCATGATTAAAACAGTGAATTCGCCGTATGCGATTCATATCAATAGAAAATGGATACGATCCAATTTTCCATTGCCTATAGGGCATTCACGATGCATGTCCTACGAACAAAAGTGGTTGTCTTGAATCTATCGTTTTCTATTGATATGTAAGCCCTAACGGGCTACTCACTCATCCCGGACTAAGATTTTAGAGTTGAAAATAGTAAATGGTAAATAGTAAATGGTAAATAATAAAAGATGTTTCAGCATTATCTAAAAATAGCTTTCCGCAACCTGCGGAAATACAAGACTCAAAATATTATCAGCATCGTTGGGCTGGCGGTAGGCTTTGCCTGCTTCGCTTTTTCCGCCTTATGGATACGATACGAAATGAGTTATGATGATTTTCATCCGAAAGCCGGCCGGATTTATAAAGTAAATATGGCGCTTTTTAAATGGAATACAGTCGAATCCGGCAATTCGAATATTATTCAAGCTACCCCTTACCCTGCAGCAAACTGGTTAAAATCAAATTTTCCTGAAATAGAGGAAGCTTGTACAATACTTCTTAGAAGACCTGAACCTTTGAAATTTTTGTATCTGGATCAAAATTTTTGTAAAATTTTTGATTTAAACCTGCCGGAAGACCTTTTTATAAGAGGACGTATGAACAAACCCATTGCGGTATTACCTGAAATGAATAATGAAACAACGGCAGAAACTTTTAAAAGACTGTTAGGCTGGGATGTACAGATGACGAACATGACGACCCGATGGCCCGCAAATACCAATATTCAGTTCAATATAGCTATTCCCATAACTCATCGCTTTCCCGATGAACAATTGAAAGACTGGGATATGAGACTGTTTGACACCTACATTTTGGTCAAAGATGGAGTGAATATACAAGCGTTGAAAGAAAAATTAGACAAGGTTGAAATTCCACAATGGCCAGGTCCTATATCCCTTGTACTTACCCCTTTGAAACAATTGCATTATAAAGATCCAACAGGAAATACGGAATCTGATATAAAGTTCAGTCATATCCAAATTTTTGCGATAGCCGGACTGATGGTTATTTTGTGTTCATTGTTCAACCACTTAACGCTATATGTCACCCGAGTGCGGATGCGGATGCGGGAGTTGGCCTTGCGCAAAGTGAACGGCGCCTCCGATGGACAAATCGCCGCTATACTTTATATTGATTTTCTGTTAGTCATTCTATTGTCGCTTGCCATCGGTTTCCTTCTGATGGCTTTGTTGCTTCCAACTTTCAAGGAATATGCAACCATTGGAAACAACAATGTTACTATTTACGGAGAATTGGCGATTTATGCAATTATGCTGATTGTCTGTGGTTTTGTTGCCGGCGGTCTTCCCATTTTGTATTTCCGGAAGCGAGTTCTGAACGAAAGCATCAAAATATCCACAGGTTCCGCCTCTAACAACCTGTTTCGAAAAGCGATCCTGTTGATTCAGTTAATCATCAGTTTGGGATTGATGTTTTGTTCCACGGTCTTTATCAAACAAATGTATTTTCTGAATCATACAGACCTGGGTATCAACCGGCATAACATTGCTGCGGTATCAGCCGATTGCTGTCCGTTGACGCCATCTTATGTCAATGGAATAAAACAAGTGCCCGGAATTGTGGATGCGCTTCCGATAACAGGGACTGATTTTCTCAGGAATATGTCCACTGGAACTCAGACCAATGATTATGAAGAAGACGGAAAACGAAAAAGTTATACCTATTCTATAATACTGGCTGATGAACATTTTTTTGATTTCTTTGGCGTTGAAATCATAGAAGGGATTGGTTTTTCAAACGATACCACTTATCATAGCGTATACAATGAAACGGCAGTGAAAGAGTTGGGTAAAGAGGTTTTTTCAAATATGACGCTAAACAAAAAAATAGGTATTGCACGGGATTTTTACCTCACGCCTACCACAAAGTCAAAACCTGTGAGTATCTTTTATCCTCCTGATCCTAAGTCCAAATACAACTTTTTCAGAGAAATCGCATACAAATACGAAGAAGGCAAACGCCAACAAACTCAAGATGCCATTACCCAATGGTTGCGCAAGGAATTTCCGGATCAAGGACAATTTTCAATCAACTTTACCTACATGGAAGATATTTTCAAGGAATATTTCAAGTCGGAGCAGGCATTACTTAAACTATTAACGGTGATGACCGGCGCTTGTGTACTGATTGCCATATTCGGCGTGTATTCCCTCACCAGCCTGAGTTGTCAACAGCGGCGGAAAGAAATCGCCTTGCGTAAAATAAATGGCGCTGATGTGCTGGATATCATGAACATCTTTTTCGAAGAATCGTTGGTTTTGCTTTCAGTGGCAGCGCTTTTTGCTTTTCCTGCCGGCTATTTCATTATGGAACGCTGGCTGCAAAATTATGTCAAGCAAACCTCTATGGATGCTTGGGTGTTTGTATCCATTTTTCTGGCGGTATTTCTGGTGATTGTGTTTTCTACGGTATCTGTGATATGGATGGCGGCAAGGCAGAATCCGGCGGAGGTGGTGAAGAATGAGTGAATAGTTAGTAATTAGTGGTTTATGGTATCAATTACAGCCATGAATGATGCAAAAGAAACGATATTTGTATTACGATAGTTTTTGAGAACAAGAAGGTCATTATCTCCGGTAATGAGGAAGTCAGCATCTATGGTTGCGGCCAAATCAATAAGATAATCATCGTTTGGATCTCTTGATATGGATATTTGTTCAGCAATATTCACACATTGACACGCATTCATTAGATCCAAAAGCATTTTCTGTCTGTCCTGTGAAATGTATTTGCTCAATTTCGGTTTTTGTATGGTTGCTCTGACTTCTAACAATAGTTTCTGACAAACAAAAACTTCTACTCTTGAATGTGTTAAAACCATTCTCAATTCATTCAATCGTTTTCCAATAGCAAAACTAACCCAAATGTTTGAATCAAAAATAACACGTTTTGAGAGATTTTGCATCTTGTCTTACTTGCTTTATTTCTGCTAAAATATCATCATCTGTAATTGGCACATCTTGCGGAGCCGTTTCTATAAATTCATTTAACATTTCATTAAAAGATTGAGCCTGCCAGCCATTATCAATTGAATAATTGATTAATTTTCGCCGGTCACGCTCACTACTAACCCGTATGATAACCGTTTCCATTTCTTTTATTGTTTTAAAATTTAAGACAAAGGTATGACTTTTTTGTTACATCATAAATTACCCATTAATTTTTTATTTGCAAATTGAACATAGAGACATCGTAATAATACAAAACTATAGCTTCAGCGCCTTGGCTTCCTGCATCTGATATTTTATTGATAATATTTCTTTTCCCAACACCTTCGATGCCTTTAATATCAAATTTTTTCCCATCCAGCAATCCCTCCGGCATACTTATACCAATACCTCTTTTTTCTGACCAAAGAACAACGCTCCTTCCATAATCATATAACACATTGACTGATATTTTTTCGTATTCACCACGCGATATGCCAAATATTCCAATAGTAGGGTCAAAGTTATGTTCTTTATGAATAGCCAATAACGCACTGCAAAGGTAGCATTATCTTTCAAAAAATGTAGTAGCACGGTGTTTCCATCGCTCTCCAGCGACCTTATTTCCTTATTTCCAATCCACCGGTTGAATAAGGTAATAAGGTTGGTTGCTTGTATGTATTAATTTCGTGCTACTAAGGTTATTATGTTAAATGAAATAAGGTATAAATAAGGTTTTTTTACATTTAGCCGATTGAATCTTCTTTTTGTGAAAATTTGCGCATTTTGCGTCATTTGCGTTCTGTAATGCCGTTTATTTTGCACGCCATCATCCGTCAACAGGTATAATCTGCGCTTATAATCTAAACATTTGTTAAATATTACATTTGTCGAAAATAAACGGCTTGAATTGTTGCAAAATCTACATTTTATAATTTCCTTTGTAAAAAATTTGGAACAATATTGCTAAGTTTAGGCGATTGTAGTTTCACTATTGTGTAAGAGTATTAATATATAAGATATGAAAACCAGAGAACCACCTATTTTCGAGCATGCGCAGGAAGACCCGAATTTTCCTGACATACAGCATGATAGTGCCTTTATTAGCGATCTCGACCTGTTTTCTCCCATCATCACCGAAAGCATCTATGTGATCGATGTTGCCAAAAACCGGTTGGATTGGGTACAGCCCAATGATCTTTTTCTGTGCGGATATTCTGTCGAAGATGCCCTGCACTTGGGATACGATTTTTACAAAAAAGTAATTCATCCCGACGACTTGCCGTTGTGGGAAAGGATGCGCAAAGTTGTTTTGCGATACTTTACGGATTTCGAGGAAAACAGGGAGGACGTGGATTCCTTTTCCTGCACCTTCCGGCTGCAACGAAAGTATGCCTTTAATTCCCATCCGTTATCGCAAATGGTGAGTCACCGGATGAAACCCGTGTGGGCAGGTGAAGAACTCCGCTATTTTATTTGCTCCGTGACGACTTCGTATTTCAAAAAAGCGGGAAACCTGTGCTTGTTTTACAAAGACGGGGTGACTTGCAAAGAATACAACACCAAAACCCAACGATGGAAACGGAAGCAGATAGAACCGCTTACCGAACGCGAAAGCGCCATACTCATGCTTGCCCGGCAAGGCGAAACTACCGAAGAAATAGCCGACCATTTGTGCAAAGGGCGCAATACCATACGGAATCAGATAAAATCGCTGTTTAATAAACTGCATGTCCATTCCATGCAGGAAGCCCTTGATTACATCGACTATTATCCTGTCGTCGATCATCCGCGGGGCACACATCCGCAAACCGGTGACGAAGCGATCTGCAAAAAACGCCGGGTTGCGATCACCGCCGAACAGATGCAGCACATACAACAGCATTTAGACGATGGCAAAAGCATTCGGCAAGCCGCCAAATTGGAACACACCGAAGAAAGCGCTATTCGCTATTGGATTAAAAAAGGAAATATAAAAGTAATCAAAAAGAAAAAGTCATGATTAAAACAGTGAATTTACAGAAAATCTTCCGTACGGAAGAAGTGGAAACGTATGCGTTGAACGACGTCGGCCTTGAGATCAGCGACGGCGAATTTGTTGCGGTGATGGGACCTTCCGGTTGCGGTAAAACGACCTTGCTCAATATACTGGGTTTGTTGGATAATCCCACCGGAGGGGAATATTACCTGAATGGAATGGAAGTCGGCAAGTACTCCGAAAAGCAACGGACCAGGTTGCGCAAGGGAGTTATCGGATTTGTGTTTCAAAGTTTCAACCTCATCGAAGAGTTGAATGTGTATGAAAATATTGAGCTTCCCTTATTATATATGGGAGTTTCCTCTGCGGAACGCAAGAAACGGATTGAGGCGGCCATGGACCGAATGCAAATTGCACATCGCGCCAAGCATTTTCCGCAGCAGCTTTCGGGCGGGCAGCAGCAGCGTGTAGCCATTGCCCGCGCTGTCGTAGCCAATCCCAAGCTGATTCTGGCCGATGAGCCGACGGGTAATCTGGATTCCAAAAACGGAAAAGAAGTGATGAGTTTGCTGACCGAACTCAATGCCGACGGAACGACCATCGTGATGGTAACCCATAGCCAGCACGATGCCGGATATGCAGGGCGAATCGTGAATCTGTTCGATGGGCAGGTGGTGGCGGAAGTAATACTTTAACCCCCCGGCCCCTAAAGAGGGAGGAAAGCCAAAGTCCCCTTTAGGGGATTTAGGGGTAATAAAAAATTCATTATTATGTTTCAGCATTATCTAAAAATAGCTTTCCGCAACCTGCGGAAATACAAGACTCAGAACATTATCAGCATCGTTGGATTGGCGGTAGGCTTTTCCTGTTTCGCTTTTTCTGCCTTATGGATACGATACGAAATGAGTTATGATGACTTTCATCCGAAAGCCGACCGGATTTATAAAGTGAACACGGCGCTTTTTAAATGGAATAGCCTTGAATCGGGTAATTCGGATCTTGTACAGGATACTCCTTATCCGTTAGCGAATTGGTTAAAATCAAATTTTCCAGAAATAGAAGAGGCCTGTGGAATATGGCATTCAAGGCCCGAACCATTGTTGTTTTTGTATCTTGATCAAAATTTTTCTAAAATTTTTGATTTGAACTTACCGGAAGACCTTTTTCTAAAAGGAAGCACAGATGTACCGATAGCAGTTACCAATGATTTCAATAATGAAGCGACTACAGCATATATCAAGAAACTGACAGATTGGAACGTACGGATAGCAGCGATTCTGCCTAAATGGCCTGCAAATACCAATATTCAGTTCAACACTGCCATTCCCATCACTAATCGTTTTACGGATGAACAATTGAATAATTGGAACATAAGAGCGTTTGACACCTACATTTTAATCAAGGAAGGGGTAAATATACAGGCGCTTAAAGAAAAATTGGACAAGGTTACAATTTCGGGATGGGACACTCCTGTATCCCTTGTACTTACACCCTTGAAACAACTGAGGTATAATGACCCAAGCGGAAATACGGAATCGGATATCAAATTCAGCCATATTCAAATTTTCGCCATCGCGGGATTGTTGGTTATTTTGTGTTCGTTGTTCAATCACTTGACGTTGTACGTCACCCGTGTGCGTATGCGAATGCGGGAGTTGGCTTTGCGCAAAGTGAATGGCGCTTCCGATAGACAAATCGCCGCAATACTTTATATTGATTTTCTGGTAGTTATCCTGTTATCGCTCGCCATCGGGTTCTTGCTGATGGCTTTGTTGCTGCCAACCTTCAAGGAATATGCAACCATTGGAAATAGCAATGTTACTATTTACGGTGAATTGGCGATTTATGCAATTTTGCTGATTGCCTGTGGTTTTGTTGCCGGCGGCATTCCTATTTTGTATTTCCGAAAACAAGTTCTGAACGAAAGCATCAAAGTGTCCACCGGTACCGGCTCTAATAACCTGTTTAGAAAAGCGATCCTGCTGGTTCAGTTAATCATCAGTTTGGGATTGATGTTTTGTTCCACTGTCTTTATCAAACAAATGTATTTTTTGCAGCATACCGACTTGGGTATCAACCGGAGAAACATTGCCTCCGTATCAACGGAAGTTTTTCCTTTAACGCCATCTTATGCCAATGAAATCAAACAAATACCCGGAATTGTAGATGCACTTCCGATAACATGGAATGATTTTCTTAAAAAAATGTCCGGTGGTACTCAGACAATGGGTTATGAAAAAGAGGGGAAACAGGAAACCTATACCTATTCAGTGATAGTAGCCGATGAACATTTTTTTGATTTCTTTGGAGTAGAAATCATAGAAGGTAGAAGCTTTTCCAATGATACCACTATGAATAGCGTGTATAATGAAACGGCAGTGAAAGAGTTGGGCGACGAGGTTTTATTAAGAGGAAAATTTAATAAAAAAATAGGAACAGCACGGGACTTTTACCTTACTCCTACCACCAAGGCAAAGCCTGCATGTATCTATTACGAATCGCACTATAACCTTTTCAGAGCTATTGCATACAAATACGAAGAAGGTAAGCGCCAACAAACCCAAGAAGCCATCACTCAATGGCTGCACAAGGAGTTTCCGGATCAAGGGCAGTTTGGAATTAATTTTACCTATATGGAAGATATTTTCCAGGAATATTTCAAGTCGGAGCAAGCAGTTCTTAAACTATTGACGGTGATGACCGGCGCTTGCGTCCTGATTGCCATATTCGGAGTGTATTCCCTGACCAGCCTGAGTTGCCAACAACGGCGAAAAGAAATCGCATTGCGTAAAATTAATGGCGCCGACGTGTTGGACATTATAAACATCTTTTTCAAAGAATCCCTGGTTTTACTTGCGGTAGCAGCGCTTTTCGCATTCCCTGCCGGATATTTCATTATGGAGCGCTGGCTGCAAAATTATGTAAAGCAGACTTCTATGGATGCCTGGGTGTTTGTATCCATTTTCCTGGCAGTGTTTTTAGTGATTGTGTTTTCTACGGTATCTGTGATATGGATGGCGGCAAGGCAGAATCCGGCGGAGGTGGTGAAGAATGAGTGAGTGAATTTATTTTGCGATTAATTTGCTTTTATTTTGTATTCATAATGAGGTGCGAAAAAAATCAATTAGAATGCGCAATAGAGTGTTTAAATGTGCATAGCGCTATATATAAGGAAAATAAAAATATTGAAATAGATTGAATGAGGCTAATTTTCATTCAATAAAATACTTTAATTTTGAATGTTTAATATATCTATTTTTTAACTTTTAATACATAAAAAAATGAAAACATTAAGTAAAATTAAGCTAAATCAATTCAGCAAAGATGAATTAGATCAACGTAAGATGGATACTTTAAAAGGAGGTTGTGGGTGTGCAAGTACTTGTGGTAGTGGAGGTACGTGTTCGGCTATTATTTCTTTTGGTGAAGTATATACGAGTCCTGTTATAGCCAGCACGATTATTCCTTTACATTATTAATGCTGCGTTAAATAGAACATTTAGGTTATTTGTATAGAACGTGGTTATGTACATAAACATCAACAACCAATGATAATATTTATTGGTTGTTGATGTGAAAAATAGACAATAATGACACAATCATTTATTCATAAATCTGATAATAACAATTTATATTTATATGATGATCAACATAGGTTATCTTTATTGGCGCATCCTGAATTTGAGAAGGCGTATGAAAAAGCAAGAGATGTCGATCCGTATTATTTGAAAAAGTATACGTATCTGAAGGAATACGGTTTCTTCGCAAAAGCAAAACTTGTTGATTTTATAACATTAGATGAGTCTGTGGTAAGAGAAAATATCATAAATACCAAACAAATTGTATTTGAAGCAACAGATTCGTGTAATCTAAATTGTACGTATTGTGCGTTAGGAGAATTATATGAAGGATATGATGAAAGAACAGGAAAAAGAATAAATACTCATAATGCCATCCAGCTACTGAAATATATTTTTGATATTAAACCCAAAAATAAAAGTAATAAATTGTATATCAGTTTTTATGGAGGCGAAGCGCTTTTGAACATGCCTTTTATACGGCGAATAGTAGAAGTCGCCAATCTATTAAACGCTAAAAAAGGATTTGAACTTGAGTATTCCGTGACAACCAACGCTACACTAATCCAGAAATATATTGATTTTTTGGCTGCGAATAAATTTCGTTTGTTGGTCAGTTTGGACGGGAATGAAGAAAATCATAATTATCGAGTTTTCCGAAAAAATAAAAAAAATTCTTTTCAAAAAATCATAAAAAATTTGGATATGATTCAAAGAGATTATCCAGAATATTTTTCTACACATATTAATTTCAATGCTGTTTTGCATAACCGAAATTCTGTAAAAGAAATTTACGAATTTATTTATACCCGGTATCATAAAATCCCAAGAATTGCAGAATTAAACAAGAGGGATATAAGATCAAATAATAAAAATATGCTGGAAAGGATGTTTCATAGCAAGTTGGAAAGTGAAGCCGAATACCAACAGGAAGAGTCCGATTTGCTACGTATTACACATAGTGAATTACTGTTATATAAAGAGTTAATTGACTTTTTGAAATACTTTTCTATCAATTATTATGTATCCAATGTAAATGCCTTGTTACATATCGTGGAAAAACAACTGCCGACAAATACTTGTACTCCCTTTTCCAGAAAAATCTTTATAACGAATCGAAATAAACTATTACCTTGCGAAAAAATAAACTATAAATATTTCTTGGGAAAAGTGAATGAAAATGTAGAAATTGATATTACGGATATTACACGGCAATACAATTTTTATTATGAGCATTTTAAAAAGGTTTGCCAATCCTGTTTTGCATATCGGTTTTGTGGGGTCTGCCTGTTTCAGATGAATAATATAGATAAAGCAAACAGGGAAGAGTTTGTTTGTGAATACTTCCAGGATCAAAAGACTTTTCAAAATAAATTACATCGTGTTTTGTCGTTCCTTGAAAAATACCCAAATGATTTTTCCGAAATATTAGAAAACGTAATTACCGAATAACATTCATGAAAACTGCTATTGATTATTGGTTTACCATTGAACCCTACGTATTTGTTGGACTAACCAATCAATGCGCTTTATTGTATAATACCCTTGACGGAGTAACTATCGAATCTGATAAGGAGGAGGTCATTGAACTGCTGCAAGAAATTCGAAAAGTAGAAAATTGCGGCGTTGTTTTATTAACTAATGAGCAGTATAAGCAAAAAGACATCAACAATTTTATTCGCGAACTTCGAGAAAAATTTATGGGAGATATTATTGATGTTGCTTTATCAAAAGGAAAACCCGTACAATTGTTACCCTATTACAATTTTCCTAACAAATTTGAACTGTACAAAAAACATAATTTTTCTTCACTTAAAAATGCCTTGGAAAATCTATCCGAAATCAGCATATATGTGGACGATACTACTAATCTAACAAAATTAATCCCTTTCCTGCAATCCATTCCGGGAGGTCCAACATTTAATATTGTTGGAAATTTAGAAGATGTCCAAAATTATAGTGATTTGCTGTCTTTTTTTGATCAACACCCTTCACCAAAAAATATGTTATGTTCTTATCAAAATGTGATTGTGTTGCAACCAACTTTTGAAAATAATTTTTCATACCGGATATCGGTCCATTTCCCGATAGACATGCAGCTATGGAACCGGTCAAGGGAAATTTTGTTCAATCAGACGTTACCGTTTGAATATATTTTTGATGTCGCATCTAATGAAGATTGTTTGCTGGCAGAGCAATTTGTAGAGCAGTTCGAAATTGAAAAATACCGGTTGAATCCTGTATATACAGGAGATAATATCCGGTTTTTTGAAAAAAATGTTTTCCTCACTAAAGAGGACATATTATCCACACCCATGACCATCAAAGATTTTTTCACTCGCCAGGCAATGAATATTTATGACTTTGGGAAAATAAACATTATGCCCAATGGCGATGCTTACGCCAATCTGAATCATCCGGAGCTGGGGAATATTGAGAAGGATAATATCTATGAAATAGTACAAAAAGAGATTGATGAAGGTCAATCGTGGTTTCGCATCCGTAATGAGGCGCCCTGTAACGATTGCGTTTATCAATGGCTTTGCCCGCCTCCATCCAATTATGAAATAGCGATTGGGAGGCCAAATCTTTGCCACGTGAAGCAATAACTGAATAATTGAATAACTGAAAAAATGATTACCTTTGCGAAAAAACGTGCAGATATGAAACAAAAAAATTTTTTTACAGCGGTTATTTTCCTATTATTTATTGTGAATTGTGCAGGCAATTCAAATAAATGGAAAGTTGGCGACAAAATCATCGATTCTTCTACTTTTGAGCTTCAGGTTGGCCAATCGGCAGTCTACTCCGGAGATATCAACGGTGGAAATTTCAAAAATTTCGACATGAAATGGCATGTTACTCATTCCGAAGGGGCAAAGGCGAGCTTTTGGTTTCACTCGGATGCCACGCTTTCGAAAGGATATTCTGTCTTAATTGGCAATCCGGCGGACGATCCCCGGCGTAGCGGGTCGCTCGCCTCTGTCCGCAATCTGTACAAGCCTGTTCCGGCTTCGTTCGACCTTGAGGTTAAGGTGGAAGGGAAGCAGATCATGGTAATGATCGACGGCTGGACGGTTGTGGATTATCTTGAACCCGACGCTCCCTACCGCACCGCAGCCAATGCAGGACAAATCCTGTCGAGCGGGCGGATCGGCTTTCGTGTAGAGAGCGGTACGATCAACGTAGCTGGTGCAGAAATCACACCATTGGCTGACAACCTGCCCAACTACCCAGAAGGAAAAGAACCGATCGATGAGCGGGACGATGCTCTGATTCGTTTGCAGCAGCGGAATTTCCCTGTGATTGACTACCATGTACATTGGAAAGGAGGGTTAAGCCTAAAAGCAGTGCTTGACCGGTCGCTTGCCGACGGGTATGAATTTGGCGCTGCGACCAATTGCGGTATTGGAGGCTTCCAGGCATCAAACGACAATCAGATAAAGGCGTTTTTTACCTACGATTTC
>Ga0123357_10005291_pt1 | contig 15404 bp, 14 predicted proteins | sample TergutEmb28metaG_FD_89873 | JGI IMG/M metagenome (GOLD analysis project Ga0123357, IMG submission 89873) | Embiratermes neotenicus P4 segment gut microbial communities from Petit-Saut dam, French Guiana - Emb289 P4 | ecosystem: Host-associated > Arthropoda: Insects > Digestive system > Gut ... | reverse complement strand
CGCTCCAGCACCGCCAACGTGTTGGCTTCTTGCGTCAGCGGGAACAGGAAATAGACGGGGTACATGTCGCCAGACGGCACCCGCAGGTTGCCGCCGACGGCAAACCCAGGCACCGACGGAGTGCCATCGCGGTAGCTCACCAGCGTCGGCGCCACCCACAGGTAGTCCGAACCGGCAAGCTTGTCGGCCAGAGCGCTGGGCACCGAGTCGGCCGACAGGCCGCGCGAAATGAAACCCGTCACCGGCGTCTCGATCATCACCTGGAACTGTTGGGACGAGACGGTCGCCTGATCGACCAGTTGGTTGAGACGCTCGTTCAAAGAGGCGACGGAAAGGTCGGTGTCGGTAAGCGACAGTTGCATGCGGGCCAGCGCCGTCGACGCCTCGGCCGTCACGCTGGCCTGCTTGCCGGCCAGAATTCCCCGGGACGCCTGGACGAGGATCAGCCAGGCGGAAGCGGCCAGAATAACCAGTGCCGCGATCAATGTGGTGGCGACGACCCGCAGCGCGATCGATGACCGCCAAATGCGTTGCGGCAACGCCAAACGCCGCACAGCGCCGTCAACTACCGGCATCGTCTTCCACCCGGTAGCCGACGCCGCGCACCGTTATGACGATTTCGGGCCGCTCGGGGTCTTTCTCGATCTTCGAGCGCAACCGCTGGACGTGCACATTGATCAGTTTGGTGTCGCCCGAATGGTGGTAACCCCAGACGTCCTCCATCAGTTTCTGGCGCGTCATCACCTGGCGCGGATGCTTCGCCAGCGCCATCAGCAGGTCGAATTCCAGCGGCGTCAGCAGCACCTCCTGGCCGGCTCGCGTCACCTCGTGGGTGGCGGGGTTGATGACGACGTCGCGCACGACGATCGCCGCACCGGGGACGTCGGCTTCCATCCGGCGCAGGCGCGTGCGCAGGCGGGCCACCAGTTCCTGCACCTTGAACGGCTTGGAGACATAGTCGTCGGCGCCGGCCTCCAAGCCCCGGACGACGTCTTGGGTGTCGCTGCGGGCCGTCAACATGACGATGGGGACGCCCGATTCGGCGCGTATCGTGCGGCAAACCTCGACGCCGTCGCCGCCGGGCAGCATGATGTCGAGCAGCACGACATCCGGGCGGCTTCGCCTGAACGATTCGACGGCCCTGTCACCACGTCCGCACCAGACGGTCTCGAAACCTTCCTGGCGCAGGACGATCTGCAACATCTCTGCCAGTGCCACGTCATCGTCGACGACTAGCACCACCGGGTGATTGGACCCACCAGCCATGGTTTCCTCCTGTGTCGCCAGTGTACTACGGGCGCCCTGCTAAAGTGAGACCACTATTTGCGAGGACGGTGACGATGCGGCGTTTGCTGGCGCTGGCGAAGCGCGTGTTCCCCACCGACTCGGTGCGAGGACGGCTGGTGCGTCGTCTTGTGCCGGGTTGGCTGTCGCCGGCGCGGCGGGGCTACAAGCGGTACATTCGGCAGACGGAAGGGACCTTGTGGCGGGCGCCGCTGAAAGACGGTCGGTCCAAGCCGCTGTTCAGCGTCGTCATACCGATGTTCAACACGCCCGAACGTTATTTGGCGCCTCTGGTCGACTCGCTGATCAACCAGTCATACCCGCACTTCGAAGCGATCCTGGCGGACGCGTCGACGGACGAGACTCTAGCTGCTGCGATCGAGAGTAGAGCCAGGTTGGACGGGCGGCTGAAATACCTGCGTCTCGGCGCCAACGGCGGAATTTCAGCGAATACGAACGCCGCTCTGGCGGTGGCAGGTGCGCCGTATGTGGTGTTCGCCGATCATGACGACATCTTGGCGCTGGGCGCGTTGAACGAGGTGGCCTGGGAACTGGCCGACGACCCAGACATCGACGTTTTCTATTCTGACGAGGACCTGCTGACGGAGGACGGGCTGCGCCGCAAGGACCCGTCGTTCAAACCCGACTGGTCACCCCACATGTTGCTGCAATGCAACTACACGAACCATTTGTCGGTGGTGCGGCGTTCGGTTGTCGAAGAGGCCGGCGGTTTGCGGACGGAGTTCGACGGCGCCCAGGACTACGACCTGCTGTTACGCATTCACAGCTTGGGGCGGCAGTTGAAGGTGAAGCACATTCCGATGGTGCTTTACCACTGGCGTCAGGCGACGGCGTCGACGGCCCACAAGATCGGCAACAAAGGTTATGCGATCGAGGCCGGACGCCGCGCTTTGGGCGAATACCTTGAGCGGGTAGGCGTTTCCAGCGACGGGGTTGTGGGGTTTTCCACTGACCACCCCAGCTGGCATCGCGTGAAGCCGCGGTGGGCTGTGGATGTCGCGGTGATTTGCGCCGGGGCTGCCGCCGGGCAGATCGATAGCTTGAAGGCATCTGTTGGACGGACGGTTTGCCGCCCGGTTTGGTGGGCACAACCTGACGGTCTGAATCTTGAAGCTCTGCCTGCCGGGGCCGATACGATTGTCGTGCTCCGGCAACCGTTCCTGCCAGACGACGGCACATGGCTTGACGACCTGGTAGGCGCGCTGAGCCTGCCACAGGCCGCTGTCGTCGCGCCGTTGCTCGTCGATGCGGACGGCCCGCTCGATGTGGAAGCTCTGGATGCCCGAAACCCCACTGTCGAGACGATCCGGCAGACTGTTGATATTAGGCGAGCCAGTTTCACCTGGCCCGTCGGCATGGTACGCGATTCCGCATCCGTGATGGATTCCGTGGTGGCAGTGAAACGTGCCGATCTTGATATCTTGTCGAGGATCGATGACCACCGTGTACAGGTGCCATCCGAGCGAGGCTTCGCCGTCGTCTGGGGTTCCCAGCGTATGACGACAATAGCGCCTCCCCAAGTTCAGGTCATAACACGCTGACTGACGCGTCATCCGAAGCGGCCCACCTCATAAAGCGGCCGATTTAGCAGTTGAGCATTTCGTTTGATATCGTCCTCCCACCGGTGCGCTATGAATGATACCGATGTCACCGCGCAAAGACCCGCAGGTAAACCCGAACCATCAGACTCCAAGTCCGACGCATCATCATGCTAACGCCGATGTCGAAGCCGGTGAGAGCAAGATCTTTTCGATGCTTTTCGAGCAGCCTCCGATGCTCCGAAAGATAGGCCGACTCCTCGCCGCCACCCATCACCCTGCTGGTGTTGGACCCCTTGCGAACTCGGAACTGATTGAGTGCCTCGCGAATAATGAAGATGTCGCCATGACTCGCAACACTCATCAACAGATCGTAGTCTGCGACATAAACAAATGTCGGGTCAAATCCACCCACTCTCTTCAGGACACTACCTCGTATAAGGTTAGCCACTGGAGATCCAAAGAGATCGACCGTCCGTATGGAGTCTTTGGCGATGCGTCGCCCAGGCACCAAGCCACTCCTCCAGTATCGCCGAAATACGCCGCGCTGAATACCGTCGGTGTTTACAATTTGCGAGTCGCTCTCAGCTAGAACGGCAGTCGGGTGATCGACCAATGCTTGGAGTTCCTTTTCAATGGCACTCGGTTCCAGCACGTCATCCGCACCCATCAGCTTGACAAACTCACCGCGCGCCAACCGTATCGACTGATTCCAGTTACCTGCCAATCCCAGATTAGTATCGTTCCGGGAGAGCCTGATCCGGGGATCCGCGATAGCATTCACGAGGTCGTAGGTACCGTCATACGAGGCATCGTCCACCACCACGACCTCGACGTTCACATAAGTCTGGCACAACGCGGAGCGTATCGCTTGTTCGATGTGCTCCGCGTTATTGTAGGCGGGTAAACATATGCTGACTAGCGGCCCAATCATTTGATCACCTTCTGGTCATTTCAGGACGAATCGGGCTTCTATCGCGGCGTTGAACCGCCAAAACATGTATAGCCACACCAAACAGCGGGCCAAACAGAACAGCCAGAATCACGCGCCATTCCGCGGACAGCGGAATGGCGAGCAGCAGCATAACCGTGACGAGCGCGCCCGTTATCCAACCGGCCATGAAGAACCGGTGAGCCCCCACTGCGATCGCTGCCGTACCGCTGAGTGTCAACAGAGCAACGGACGTTACTGCCAACGTCAAACCGCCCAAGACAAGCCCGGGCAGCGCATACTTGGCACCAAACACCAACCTCATCAGGAACGGCCCAAGCAACGCAGCAGCACCGGCAGACAGAATGCCAAGCCCCACGACTGCACCAAGAGGCTTGACCAGCGCCCGAAGCCTGTCGTGTCGTGCAGCAACGAAACCAGCGACAGCGATACCCTGGAAAGCACTTAGCGGCATCATTAACGGCGCCCGAGTGAGCTGAATGCCAAGCAACAGGCTCGCAAGACCTGGGGTGTCGCCACCAACTGCCCCACGAACGATCGCCGGGAATGCGTTCAGAAGCACCGCTCCCGCCGCCGCTGCTGCCAAGGCCCACAGCCCGTTGGCAAGCAATTTCGGCAGTTGGACATCGGCGCGCGCTGACGCCGCACCACGCACCCGCCGCAGTGGCAGAATAGTGGTCAGCCAGGCCAACGCGGGAAGTGCCGCCGCAAGCTGCATCGCCCGAAGGTTTGGTATCAGCAAGGCCACAAGCACCATGACGCAGAGCCGCACGCTCGGCTCTAGGGCATTCAGAAATGCCAAAGTCCCCCATTGATGACGACCAGCCAAAACCCCGCCGATCGTGAAAACGCAGCCATAGTTCACCAGCACCAATACGCTGGTCACCAGCACCATCATGCCAATACTGACATGGGACGCCCAGAATGACCCGAACACCAAAATGACGCAAGCCAGGCCACCTCCGAGAATCAAAGGCATGGCCATGACGCGGGCGCCTCGCGTGGCACCGCTCACATCGGGCATCACCATTGTCTCACTGACAGCACGGGTCGACTCGTTTTGAAGACCTGTGACGACCTGGAGCGCCCCAAACAGCAGCGACCAATAGACCAAAAACTGAGTGTAATCGGCTTCACTTAGCGCATGCGCCGCAACCGCGGTCGCCACAACAAGGGACAGCGCCGACCATGCGTTGGCAGCTAGCATACCCATAGAACGACGAGGTGAAATCAGGCCACTTTGCCCGGTGCCCTGTTCGGTCATTGCCTGCCTCGCCGGTCAGCCATACCAGACATCAGAAGCCAATTGACGAAACGACCGCCGACATCACTCCGCCGCGCAACTGACCTGTCATCCATGCTCCACCACTTTCGCAGTTTCCCCGTCAAGCACCGACATTTCTTGAGCTTGACCGTCTAGCTGTTCCAACTTCTGACGGGCAATCGCCGACTCCTCGGCCAGCCGCCGGATCTTGTCTTCCTGGCTTGAGACCTCGAGTGACAGGTGAAGGCACACGGCAAGAAGCAGGACGATCGCCAACACGAACAACAGATTTGCCGGAATCTGAATGCCAACCAGACGAGCGGCCCAATCCAAGGAACTGGGCCACGCCGCCAATACGATGCAAAGCAACCCGACTACCATCCATAAGACCGCATACTTTTCTTTGAGCCGACGGGACCGGAGCAGCAGCCCAATCCCGACGATGATACCTACCGCTATTAGGATGAAAAAGATCGTCGCGCGCATTATTAAACGTCCCGCCCCGTCACCCGGCGCCGAGTCATCGCGACTAGCAATGCGAACATTGTACGCCCGAGAAGGACGGTCGAACGGAATGGATTATGCGATGCCTGACCGGCACGCCTTGACAGCATTTCTACCGGAACCTGGGTGACCGTGCAACCAGACCGAATAGCCATTACCAGCGAGTCGACGGTATCACCCAAGTATTCTGCCGGATAGTCGCGGCAATACTGCGCGATAGCCTTGCGATTAGCGGACCGGAACCCCGACGTAATGTCTGTCAACTTGGCGTGGGCCATCCTCGATACAATCGCAGCCAGCATCGCCATCGCCCACCGCCGCGGGCCCTTCACCGAATACCCCCCCCTTCCGGCAAACCTTGCGCCGAGACAAATATCAGCCGCCGCCAGACCGCCAAGCACCTCTCCGATCTCTGAAGCGTCATGCTGACCGTCGGCGTCAACCTGTATCGCTTGGTCATAATCGTAACGCTTGGCGAACTCGTAGCCGGCCCGCATAGCACCGCCGACGCCCAGGTTGAACGGCAATCTGAGCACCAGCGCACCGGCAGACTGCGCGATATCGGCCGTCGCATCGGTGGAGCCATCGTCGACTACCAACACGTCCACTGTCGGGTTCGCCGCCGTGATGTCAGCCAGCGTCGGACCGATAGCCTCGGCTTCGTTCCATGCCGGCACGATCACAAGCGTTTTCACACTAACCCCTATACCACACCCACTGGGTACTGCGGCACCTGATAGCCTGTCGCCTCAAGCTTGCCCAGATCCAAAACACTGTGGATGGGTCGCGGGGCTATGCCTTCTTTGCCGGCGTAATACTGCTCAGTTGTTACCGGCGTCACATCGTCGGCGCTGCGACCATGCGCCACGAACACCGCTCTGGCGATGTCGGCCCAGGTGATCGGACCGCCTCCATCCGTGCAGTTGTATGTGCCATACGGCGCCTTTGTGTCCAACAAGTGTTTGATCGCCGCCGCCAGGTTGGAGGTATGCGTCAGCCGTCCGATCTGGTCACCGACGACGGACGGTTTGACACCCTTATCGGCAAGCTCCCCCATCGTCTTGATGAAGTTCTTGCCGTCACCGACCACCCAGCTCGTGCGCATCAAATAGTGACGGGGCGCCACCGCCACAGCCAAATCCCCCGCCGCCTTTGACTCCCCATAGACACTTAGGGGCGCCATCGCGTCGTCTTCAACCCACTGGTCATGGGTGCCGTCGAAGACGTAATCGGTGGAGACATGAACCAACACTTGACGATGTTCAATGGAAAGCTGCGCCAACAGCGCGGGCACCGCCGCATTAGCCTTCCACGCTCCAACTCGTCCGTCCGGCGTTTCCGCGCCATCGACATTCGTCCAACCGGCCGCGTTAATCACGACGCCGTACTCATGCCACGGGAAAGCCGCCACCTGCGCTGGATCAGTTAAATCCAACGTATCGATGTCGAACTGTCCGGCGTCTGGCATGATTGCGCTGAGCGCCCGTCCCAATTGGCCATTCGCGCCAAGAATCAGAGTCTTGCGCGGCGACACCGCCTTCGCATCTGCCAAACGCGGGTGCGCCATATCTTTGTCCGACAGAACCGCCTGATCAAGCGGGATCGGCCACGCGATATTCAACGTCTCATCCGCCACATTGACGTAGGCGTATGAGCCAAGGCTATCGGCACTCCAATGGTCATTCACAAGGTACGAATACGCAACATTGTCTTCCAAAGTCTGATAGGCGTTCGCCACACCGCGCGGCACAAACACCGCTATCGACTCGTCCACCACTATCGTGAACACGGTGCCATATGTCGGCCCCTCGCGCAGATCAACCCAAGCGCCAAAATATCGGCCACGCGCCGACGAAACCAACTTGTCCCAAGGCTCGGCATGGATGCCGCGAGTCGTCCCCCGCTCGGCATTGAAAGACATGTTGTTCTGCACCGGTTCGAAATCAGGCAAACCCAACCCGACCATCTTCGCCCGCTGCCAATTCTCCTTGAACCAGCCGCGATTGTCGCCGTGCACCTCCAGGTGCACCACCAACAAACCGGGTATCGGCGTCACCTCAATATTTAGTGCCATATCACTGCCCTTGCTTGCTGTATTTGGCCTCCGTGGCCGCCTTTTGCGGACGCCACCATGCCTCGTGTTGTTTGTACCAGTCAATCGTGTCAGCCAAGCCATCACGGAAGTTTGTGAACTGCGGCCGCCACCCCGTCTCGTCACGCAATTTGGATGAATCTATCGCATACCGCATGTCATGGCCAGGCCTGTCGTTGACATGCTCGTAATCATCCGGCGCATATCCCATCAATTCAAGAATCATCTCGACGACGTGCTTGTTATCCATTTCACCGTCGGCGCCGATCAAATACGTCTCACCGATGCGCCCCTTGTCGATAATCGACCAAACCGCCCGGTTGTGATCGCGCACATGAATCCAATCCCGCACATTCTGGCCGGCGCCATAAAGCTTCGGGTGCACACCGTCGATCAAATTGGTGATCTGCCGCGGGATGAACTTTTCGACATGCTGGTACGGCCCGTAATTGTTCGAGCAATTCGAAATCGTTGCCGCCACCCCGAACGAACGTACCCACGCCCGCACAAGCAGATCACTGCCAGCCTTGGTCGACGAATATGGGCTGGACGGGTTATACGGTGTGGTCGGCGTGAACTTCGACGGGTCGTCCAACTCGAGATCGCCATACACCTCGTCCGTACTAATGTGGTGATAACGCACACCATGACGCCGCACCGCCTCAAGCAGGGTGAACGTCCCCACCAAATTTGTCTGAATGAACGGCGACGGATCCAACAACGAATTGTCATTGTGCGATTCGGCCGCGAAATGCACCACCAGGTCGGTGTCTGCCACCAATGGGTCGACGGCGTCGGCATCCGCCACGTCACCCTCTACGAACTTGATGCGGTCGCGCACGTCGTCCAGCGACGCCGAATTGCCGGCGTAGGTCAGCTTGTCCAGCACCGTCACCTCGGCGTCAGGACGTTCATCCAGTGTCTGGTGGACGAAGTTCGCGCCTATGAAACCAGCACCACCTGTGACAAGCACTTTCATGCGAAAACCTTTCCCGAGTACCCCTCAAGACTACCCGACAGTTGATCGGAGTTCACGCGTTCTCGAGCAACTGACGCAGATACGCGCCGTAGCCAGACTTGGCCAGCGCGTCGGCCCGAGTAGCCAGCCCTTCGTCGCTCAGGAAACCGCGGCGCCAGGCCGCCTCTTCCGGGCAGCCGACCTGCAGGCCCTGACGGGCCTGGATCGTGCGGACGAAGTCGCTCGCGTCGTTCAGCGAATCGAACGTCCCGGTGTCGAGCCAGGCGACACCGCGCGGCAGCACTTCGACAGCCAGCCGCCCTTGGGCCATGTAGGCCCGGTTGACATCGGTGATCTCATATTCGCCGCGGGCTGACGGCTTGAGGTCACGGGCAATCGCCACCACGTCATTGTCGTAAAAATACAACCCCGGCACAGCGTAATGCGATTTCGGTTGCGCCGGCTTTTCTTCCAGCGAGACAGCCTTACCGTCCGAACCAATCTCGACAACCCCGTAGGCTTGCGGGTCGCTGACCCAATACGCGAATACCGCCGCCCCGTCCAGCCCGCGAAAACGCGTCAACGTCTGGCCCAGGCCCTGGCCGTAGAAAATGTTGTCGCCAAGCACCAGCGCCGCCTCGTCGCCCCCGATGAAATCAGCACCAATCGTGAAAGCCTGCGCCAACCCCTTCGGCTCGGGCTGCGTCGCGTATGAGAGCGCAATGCCGAATTGGCTGCCGTCACCAAGCAGACGGTGGAAATTGGGTGCATCGTCGGGCGTCGTGATGATGAGGACGTCCTCAATTCCCGCCCAGATCAGCGTGGCCAGCGGGTAATACACCATCGGTTTGTCATAGACGGGCACCAATTGCTTGCTCGTCGCCATCGTGATCGGATGTAGGCGTGTGCCCGAACCGCCCGCCAAAATGATTCCATGCATGTCAACTATCCTTCCAGATACTCCCTAGACAATCACTGCCGGCCGCCGCGGAACAGGCGCATCCACAGACGGTATGCGAACTGGCGGAACCCAACCGGCATCGACCGGTAGAAACCGCCGCGGACGAGACGATTGCGCAGGTACTGCCAGCGCGTCACAAAACCCATGAGCAGGAATTGACGCTGCAACCGCGCCTCCGAGCGCGCCATTCCCCGCCCGCCGCGCCTGGCATAGGCACCGCTACCGACCCGGTAATGCACCAGCACCTCCGGCGAATTGCCCAGTTTCGCGCCATGCATAATCATGCGTGCCCACAACAGGTAGTCCTCCATGTGTGGCAGTGACGGATAGCCACCCTCGCGCAGCACCGATTCGCGGCGGAAAGCCACGCTCGGGTGGAACAGCGGGCATGAAAGCCGCGCGCGCGACGCGATCACTTCGGGTGTCGTGTAGACGGTGCGGATTGCCAATACTTTGTCCGGGTCGTTGTCGAACTCCGCGATGGCACTGCCTACGACATCCAAGCCACCCTCCAGCATGGGAATCTGGACGGCAAACCGCCGCGGCATACTTACATCATCAGCGTCCGCCCGCACCACCAGCGGTGTCGTCACATGCTTCAACCCGACGTTCAGCGCATTGGCCAAACCGGTCTGCTGAGGCAAGCGAACGACGCTGACCGCCTCATCTTCCGACACCTCGTCCACCCATGCATCGAGATCTTTGCCGACCGGACCGTCCACCACTATCACGACATGAGGCGGCGGCAATTCCTGATCGACGGTCGCCGAATGATAGGCCGCGCGGGCAAACTCGGCTTTGTCTCCGTGGTACACGGGCATGAGCAAGGTGAACGGTGTGCCTGTCATCGCACCACCTCCGGCCAGTTCTTACTCATCCGCAAACCATCGACAAACCCGTGAAAGAAACTTCCGACGCGTCGCAAACGTTGATCGGGCTGGAAGAACACCTTTATCGCGAACGCCGCCGGCTGCCGCAGCGTCGCGAAGAACACCGGGTGCGGCACATAGAGCGTACCGAAACGGCGGCACACATACACCAGGTTTCGCTGCTGGTAATAGATGCGTGACACGGCATAATGGTGGTATCGCACGGTACGCCAAAGAACCCGCCGCTCTATGCTGGTCTCGCCATAACGCTGGTTCAACAATGCCTTATTGGCGCGAACGATACGATAACCCCGTTCAACACCGCGAAGGCACACGTCATTGTCGATCTGGTCGACAAATAGACGGTTGTCGAACCCGCCCAAGGCCTTGACGGCTGACACCCGCGTCAAAGACCCCGACGTGATACACCGGCGTATGTTTTCAAAGTCGCCCACCGATGCCACCGTTGGCACATCATTACCGACGAACCCGCTGTCAATCACACGGGGCGCCACCATCATCACTCCGTCCCTCGCAGCAGGCATCATTTCAGCCACCATATCTGCGTCACAAACGCTGTCCTGATCGAGCGTGATGACCCATTCAAAGCCGAGTTCGCCGGCCGTGTCGACCACCTGGTTCAACGCCTTGGCCAAACCCTGATTCACACCATTCACAACCCAGTGAATCGCAATATCGCGCAGCGCCGAACGAACGTCGTCCAGGTTGGTCGAGCCGTTGTCAACCGCGATCAGCGCCGCCACCTGCGGGTTGATTGCTTCAAGGTTTCGTTTCAGCAAATCGATGTCCGGGTTGTGCAACACCACACCGGCGCAAACAGGCGCTGCACCGCCCAAGATGTCGTCGACAGTGCTGGTCATCGCTGCATTCACCAAGGCTTTCCCGGCGCGTCGACGAGAGTCAGAGCCGACGCTATAGCCATATGCATGTCAAGATACTGGTACGTTCCGAGGCGTCCGCCGAAGAACACGTTCTTCGATTCCTCAACGCCGACCTCTGCCCGGTACTCCGCCAACCTAGCCCTGTCGACCGGTGAATTCACCGGGTAATAAGGGTCATCATCGCGGCACGCGAAATGACTGATCTCACGGGCGATCACCGTCGCATCGGCAGGGTAATCACGTTCCGGGTGAAAATGGCGGAACTCGATAATCCGCGTGAACGGCACATCCAAATCGGCGTAATTCATGACAGACGTCCCCTGGAAATCACCGACCGGAACTGTCTCGTATGCGAATGCGACCGTCCGCCATCCCAGTTCACCTTTTTCCGACTCGAAATACCGGTCGATCGGGCCAGTGTAAACCACCGGCACTTGCCCAACCACAGCCGATTTGGAAAATGGGCCGTCACCCAAGAAATCCTCACCAAGGTGAACCTCGATACGCTTGTCATCAGCCATGCGCTCCAGCCACGCGCCATACCCGTCAACCGGCAGCCCCTCATACTTGTCGTTGAAATACCGGTTGTCATACGAATAGCGCACCGGCAGACGCGACACCACCGATGCCGGCAGGTCCTCCGGCGACGTCTGCCACTGCTTCGCCGTGTAGTTCATGAAAAACGCCTCATACAGCGGACGCCCGACCAGCGAAATTCCCTTTTCGATGAAGTTGGACGGCTCTTTGCCGGCCATCTCGGCGGCCTGCGCATCGATCAGTGCCCGCGCCGAATCAGGCCCCATCGCCGCACCGAAGAACTGGTTGATCGTGGCCAGGTTCACAGGCAGCGGGTACACCTCGCCATGATGAACCGTATAGACGCGATGCACGTAATTTGTGAAAGACGTGAACTGGTTGACGTATTCCCACACCCGCTCGTTGGATGTGTGGAACAAATGAGCGCCGTACCGATGGATCTCTATTCCAGTTGCCTCATCCAACGACGAGTACGCATTGCCGCCCACATGGTCACGTTTTTCAACGATAGCGACACGAAGGCCACGCCCCCGCGCCAGACGGTCAGCCACCGTCAAACCGAACAGACCAGCCCCCACCACAACCACGTCAACCGACGACATCGCCACTCCTCAACTTGCCGCCAAGCGGCCCTTGCGTCCAATCATAGTAGGCGCCGGTAGCACGTCAGTGAATCAACGACCTCGGGTCGAAAACAGCGCCTTGCGGGTTGACCGCCTGGAAGTGGACGTGACACCCCGTCGAAAAGCCGGTGCTGCCGACATAGCCGATGAGCTGGCCTTGCTTGACCTGCTCGCCAACCGTCACGACGATCTTGCTCTGATGCCCATAGCCTGTGCTGAGCGAGCCATGGCTGATCTCGGTGTAGTTGCCCAGCCCGCCGTTGGCGCCGGCGAATGTGACCACGCCGTCGCCGGCGGCGACGATCGGCGTGCCGCAGGCGACCGCCAGATCGACTCCAGGGTGTAATTCGACGTCCGGGTAGGTGCGCCACCCGAAACCGGAGGAGATGACGAAACCCTTGACCGGGTAGATGAACTGGCCATCCGGCACCGCCACCGGAGTACCCGCGGACACGCCGTATTGTGCCCAGTTGATGATAGATATGCCAGGCTTGCCCTGTGCCACGGCGGCCTGAGCCGCCGCACCCGCAGCGGCGGCGGCCTTGGCGTCCGCCGCCTGCGCGGCGGCAACTTTGGCCTGCACGTCGGCGGCCAGCGCGTCAGCGGCCGCGGGGGCGGCAGGCGTCAACGTGGAAGTGTCGTCCGTAGCGACCGGAGCGATCGGGGCGGCAGATGCCTGGGCTATCGCCGCCACCGGCACGGGGGTCACGCCGCTGGACTGCGGGTCCATGAAAGCGAACCCGGCGATGGCGGCAACCGCCAAAACCGGCACAAGCGACACCGCCAGGCGAAGTTTGCGCCCACGGGGCATCGCCGCGTGCTTGGTGCGGATGATTGTCGTCATCGCCGGCGATGCGAAACTGCGAAGGCTCGGACGGATGGTCGTCGTGTCGTCCGTCAAGAGCCGACGGGCAGCCACACGCCGCGCCGGAGCGGCTGTGGAAGTAGCAGCCTCGTCGTCATCGACGCAACCACGGGCGGCAGGTTTGGTCGGCCGATAGATCGCTTGCTGAGAGTCGACCTCAAGGGTCTCGCCGTCAGTTAAGCCTCTTTGAGCCATTACCTGTACGCAAACCTTCCGAGAGAAGAAGACGAATACTGAGAAAAGTTTAGGGTGGTTCAAGCGTCAACGCAAGCGTAATCTGAGAAATTCTCAGAAAACAACAAGGATTCAGAGGTCGCCGCCGAAGGGTGCCGCGCGCCGTCAACCCGCCATCGGGAGGACGAAACGGCTTGTCAAACGCAACTTCCTGAACAGCGAAACGACGATACGCCTGGGCAACCTATGCCCACGTCGCCAACCGCCTCATATATTGGTAGGGGGCGACGGCCCTCGCCCGTCGCCCCACACCAATCTCCCGACCCCCCTGAGGGCCCTGCTCATTGGCTCCAGCCCCTTGGAGTCTCCCTTACAGGTCTCTCGTCAGCCTTGCGGCTTCTTCTCTCGGTAGTAAAGACGGTGACGCCGAGCGTTTCATAACACCCCTGCGACAGATTTCTTGACGAATTTCGCCTCTAGACTGATGCCATGACAAACATTGGCAAGGTTGTCGCCGGTCGCTACATAGATGCAACGATTTCAGTCGACCGAAAGGGTGAGCTGAAGCTCAGCCTCGGCTTTCAGAAAATCCCGAACCTCACAGCCGCCACGGTCGCTGCCTGGGAAGAGATCATCGACCAACCGACCGGCGGAACTGGCCAAGTCAACAATGCCGCACTACCAGGCTTCTTGGCAAAGGCAACGAATGCCGCAGCCGGTGTCGTGTCAAGAGTCAGTTCGCTGGTGGATTCTGCGGGTAGTTCGGAGCACACCGTGCGCGTCGATTGGTTTGACGGCACCGAATCGCTAACCAAACTGCCAGATAATCTCTTCCAACACTTCGCCATCACGCTCAAGTTTCGCCAAATAGTCGCAGCGCCGCCGACACCCACTGTGCCCGAATCTGCTCCTGTACCAGACCCAGCACCGAGTCGCGCCACCGGGCAGGTGATCGGCGGCAACTTTGTCAATGCGACGGTGAACATCGATCAATCGGGCAACCTGGGGCTATTTCTTGGCTCACAGGAAGCCCAGAACGTGACAGCCGACACGGTCAGCGCCTGGGAAGAGATTGTCGCGCAGGCGGGCGGCGGAGCAGCCGGAGTCGTCAGCAAGGTTGGAACGGCGGTGGCCAGGTCCGCCCTACCCAGTGTCCTCGGCAAGGCGGCAGCCGCCGCAGTCGGCTCGATCGCAGACATCGCCATCAGTTCAGTGCACACCGTGCGCGTTGAATGGATTGACGGCACCCAGTCGCTCATGAAGCTGCCGAACAAGCTCTTCCAACACCTGGCCATCATGCTCAAAGACCACCAAATGACTACGGTGACATCGACCCCCACCACGTCTGAAGTGGCTGCGGCGGATGCACAGTCAACGAGCGTCATCGATCAGGTCACCAAGATTGCCACGCCGCTGCTAAGTAAACAGCCCGACATCGTCAAACAAATCGCTGCTTTGGCCGAGTTACACGCCCAAGGCGTCCTCACCGACGACGAATTCGCTGCCAAGAAAGCCGAATTGCTTGACCGAATGTGATCGAGTCGGCATGTTCGAGCAATGGGGCTACGGCGTGCAGCGGATGTTCAAACGCGCCGCCGCCCTCGGTTTGCCGGAGCCGACCTATGTAGAACTTCCCGGCCGCCTTCGGTTCATCGTGCCCACCCTGCACGCACAGATTATGGCGGGCGGGCCGCGTTCCGTCGGGCCCGCAACCGCACCAGAGACAGACAGGAAATCAGCATCAAATCAGCATCAAAGTCAGCATGTAAGTCAGCATCAAAGTGTGATGTTGGCGCAGGCGGCGCTTGCACCGTGCTCGCGTGAGGAACTGCTTGCGGCGGTGGGGATGTCCAACGACTG
>Ga0123357_10005290_pt1 | contig 15405 bp, 12 predicted proteins | sample TergutEmb28metaG_FD_89873 | JGI IMG/M metagenome (GOLD analysis project Ga0123357, IMG submission 89873) | Embiratermes neotenicus P4 segment gut microbial communities from Petit-Saut dam, French Guiana - Emb289 P4 | ecosystem: Host-associated > Arthropoda: Insects > Digestive system > Gut ... | reverse complement strand
GGAGACCACTGGGGAGACCTAGGCGTAGATGGGCGGATAATATTAGGATGGATCTCCAGGAAGTGGGATGTGTGTATAGGGACTGGATTGGGCTGGCCCAGGGTAGAGACAGGTGGCGGACGCTTGTGAGTGCGGTAATGAACCCTCGGGTTCAGTGAAATGCGGGGTATTTCTTGACTAGCTGCAGACCAGTTAGCTTCTCAAGAAGGACTCTGCACCATGGAGTAAGTAAGTAAGTAAATCTCACTCTTTATATACAGTTCAGAGAAATATTAGGATTCAAATGTTGGTACATAAAATTTGTTTTCTGTCGAAACTTTAAACTGTAATCACGTCCGAAATACCATAATTTATTATTGCAAAATTCCCATTAGGCCTACAAACCAGTATATGGAATGATAAGAACTCACAGCAAATGTTACACCGGACATCCCAAAACTGTAACACTGATATACAAAATTTCATTTTTTGCGACTAGCAGAAAGGGAATGTATCAATTCTTACGTAAATTGAGGTGCTGAAAACGAAAATCATAATAAAAATGCTTCATTAACTACGGTTTTCGAGCTATCGTCTCTTACCTGTACTACGTCATAAGTCGAAGTTTGCGTATAACTGTAGTGCAATCGGGCCTTCTTCGCCTACAGATTTAACGTCGAATTTGGAGAATCGCGCATCAAGATCCAGCAATAATCAGCAAGAATTGATGGTCACCATTTCCCTTTGTATCTGCCCTCCATGGCTGCAATGTCCTGGTGGAACCGTTCACCATGCTCATCACTCACAGAACCACAGTTCTCAGGAAAGAATTCTAGATGAGAACTCAGAAAGTGGATATTCACAGACATATTGCAGCCGAGTTTCTAATATGAGGATAAAAGTTCTTCCATAAGATCCTTGTAATTATCTGCTCTTCTGTTTCCTAGAAAGTCTGTAACCATCTCCCGGAAGGCATGCCATGTTCTCTGCTCATAACCAGTAATGATGCGTTAAAATACCTCATCACGAAGAAGTGAGCAAATGTCTGGACCGGTGAAAACACCCTCTCGTATCTTGGCATCACTAAGCAGGGGAATTTTTGTCGCAGGTACAGAAATGCTGTACCATTACGATCCATAGTCTTCACAAAATTCTTTGAGGCCTAATTTGATATGAAGAGGTGGTAACAAAATCCTCGGTGACTCAACCAGTGAATGCTGCTTTATATTTTCGTATCCTGGCTCCAATATCTTTCTGGCAGGCCATATCCTTTTGATACAGTGAAGTGCCTTGTCTCTGCTCTCCCACTCAGACAGGAAACAAGGAAATTTAATGTACCCGAGCTGCAGTCCAAGCAAAAGTGCAATGACTTTCAGGTCTGCACAAATGTTCCACTTGTATGTGTCATACTTTATGTATTGCAGTAACTGCTTCATGTTATCAATACTTTCTTGAATTCCAAATGCATGTTCAACAGGAATGGAAGGTAACACATTCCCATTGTGCAGAAGGACAGCTTTAAGACTGACTTTGGAGGAATCTATGAATAGCCTCCATTCATCTGAGCAGTGGCTCATGTTCAATGTTTTGAACAAGCCATCCACATCTTTGCATGCCACTAGAGTGCCCTCCATGGTGAAGAATTCTTCCAGACTTTTTTTTTTTGTGATAACGATGCGGAGTTGTTTTCGCGCTTTCATCCAAACATTTCCATTGTTTCATTCTGTGTGCTAGCAGTTCGGACTTTAACTTTGGTAGCTCCAAATCGCCTACTAGATCATCCAGTTCATTTTGTGTAAGTTTGTGAGGTGACTCAGATGCTGGACCTCGGAAGTCTGGATCTATAGGTTCTTCTTCGTGAGGTCCTGTTTTCCCCGTGTCTTCCTCTTCCATCTCCGATTTCAAACTCTATTCTTTTGGTGGTCCTGGCACTGGCAGATCTTCCCCATGAGGCACAGGTCTGATGGCATAGGGTATATTTGGATAGCCAATTCTCTGCTTCTTCTTTCTGTTCATACCACTTGCCACACAAAACAAAAGTAGAGGTCACTACTGTGGTTGGAGAGTTCCCTCCACGCCATTGGAACGGCAAACGGCATTGTCATTCTCTTACGATTTATCCAGCTTCCAAGACGTATTGCACACGATTTGCACACAATGTTCGACGCCCACTTCTTGTCTTGGTCACCCAGTTTACACCAAAAGTACACATGGTAGGCTTGCTTGATCAGATGCGTTATAGAACGCCTCTGTGACGCTGACGTCACTTCCCCGCACACAATAGGTCCGCACTGTTCACACAACAGCTAGACATCCTGTCCTACACCTGCGCTTGTACAGACTGAAACTGAGTCCCTGTCTGGCGGCTGATGCAATGACCTTATCATGTGACCTTACGCTAGTCACAGCGTTAGTCACCCGTGATTGTCATTTATGAATCAAACACTAATTTGAAATCAGAACGCACTGTACATAAACGTAGCCTCGTGTATCTTCCAAACAAGAGCTAAGCAACAGTTCGTTATATAATATCCGTGTTCAGCACCCACGAAATAGCCATAAAAGACATATTTCATCAATGCTAGTTTTTGACTCTTGATCAGTGTAATCATTATAACTGCAAAGTGTTCATATTCTTCCTTCTGACTTTCTCGATCTCGCGAAAAAAAAATGACTAATCTTCTAGTGTATTAGAGGAATTTCCGGATGTACGTCACGTAGTCACTTGGGACGTATCTGTAGATACAGGTTACGGGACATCATCGGAATGAAACTGTAAATTTTCTTCCACATGACGTAGCATGCTGCAATCACCGACATCGTGGGGAGCAGCATCACATTACGTGTATAACAGATCTAAAATCACTTTAAGGCCTACACACTTGCCTTTGCTTCACACTGTATAATTCGTTTTGTGCAGCGTTTATTGGCGAGTTAAATCTAACCGTTATATCACATATGGTTAATACGTCATTAATGGCCTTCCTACATTATTTTAATGACTATATAATTCTTTGGCCCCATACGCACTTAATCCATGAATCGGCCTGTTTATGTATTTTGTTAGTAACACCTATTTAAAAACTCTACATTTTAACCTCGTTTAATGCTATGCATTCAGTACATTTATTTATATTTTGATATGTTTATTTACAAATTAGGGCAATCATGTCGCCTTATATTTCTGACACAAAATGACAATTTCCACATTCAGACTTAAATAATAATGGACAAATTATACACCCCAAGTCGCCATGACGCGTAGATTTCTCATTACATCATATTGCACTTAGTTTTATACTTGCCCTCGCTTTTTTGAATGTCGCAGCCTTAACATTTACTGTGCCACTTAATTTCTCGTCTCAGGCAGCGAACAGTAAGAGCTGCTATTTTCCACTATGTCTTATTGAGAATGTCTGATGAAACTTTGTGTTTCAGTACCAGTAAGTGACAGACGTTTGTGCTATGTAGTAATCAGTCACAATGGAGTGAACATCTATACATACTCTGACACAAAATTGTCTAACTCGTAAATTTTGAAGTTGGTTCCCGTTCAAAACAACTTTTTATCATTCTTTGATTTAAATCCTAGGAACGTATGGATGACACGCTACAACACTTGGGCATTAAAGACAAAACAAATGATTCATTATAGTATTCAATACACACACCACTCTTCTTAAAAGATATTAACATGGAAATTTATAAATTGTTATTATCATGTTATTCTTGTTATTATTTACTACTACTACTAATACTACTACTGCCACTACTACTACTACTGCTGCTGCTGCTACTATTACCACCGCCACTGTCATTGGATATGCGCCAGCAAAAAAGTATATATATATATATATATTAAAATCCGAATACATTTGGAGCATAAATAAGTAATGTAGGATAAAATAAATAAGAGATTTGTGAGATTAATACTCTTATAATTAGGTGCGTTTTTCGTAATATAGTGCTGTAATGTGCACTGTTTTACATATATATATATCATAGTCACAGTATGTATTATTTTAAAACAATTAGAGACTCTTAAATTGCAAATGACTTAAATATTTTGCGGCCAGATAATCTTGACTTGCCGCTCGCAAACTTGTACTCTGAATTGCGTAATACGTGTTCGAATATTAAACAACATATTTATCAGCAGGTTCTTTATAAAAGGACGCTTATTTTGAGCTTTACAATAAGGTTTTATGTAATGCACATGCCCAAAATATTCTCAGATGGTGTAATTAGCATTCCGTTATATCGTTTTCCAAGTTAATAGTATCTTTTTCTTATTTTCCTACTATTCCCTCACTAAAAACTAAAACTTCCACAATAATACTGTGTAAAATTACATATTGCGCACACATTTCAGAATATTTCAGTTTCAACGTGTACACTAAATAATTATCTACATTCCATTGTGATATTACAACAGCCATGGCCAAATTAAAAAAAAAGAAGTCCTTTTATAAAGACGATGAGCTTTACATTTTGATTTTTTGAGACATCAAAGAAAACTTCTTAGCCTAGAACTAACATGGCAAGCAGAACTAAAACAGTTACATCATCATGGACCTTACGGCATAGTCCATTCAACATTATTATGAGCTGATTCAAGAGGTTGTTAATTGTACATACAGCAAGTACATGTTGTCCTTCACTTGTCTCCATTCCTATAAATAATTCAAGACACTCATTCGCAATATTGCAACACGGTCACATTTTAAATTCTTCTTATCGAATATCACCTCAATAGTTTCAATGTGTGATGTTAAAACACACGACACAACTTTCTTCACCAAAAGAAAAGACACAATTCCTACGTTCAAAAGTTCTTGCACTGTCTGTTTGCTTCCAACATTAGCCGAGTAAAATATTTCACGGCAAAAAACACTACAACACATTCTAGTCATCATTCGCATGTTGTGTCTTTTTTTGTCGGTGTGGAAGGGACTTCGCCGATTATGTACATATTTTGACGTGACTGCAAACGGTGGCGCTTTCACAAACTTTATTTCTCACCCCTTATTTTCTCTAACGTCAAGAAGAATACACCGCATGTAATGATGTGATCAACGTGAAAATAATGTTTACTGATGACGTCAAGGAAAAACCTGCAAAAAGAATATAAAAAGATTTAAGATCTGTCTCTTAAAACCTAAAAATACCCGAAAAGATAAGATGCTTAAAAATGGTTACCACAGAGACAGGGAGAATATTTGAAGCTTCCACTCCGATAGAATGCAGTCAAGTCCTTTTGAAGTTTTTCTTTCGTTTGAAAGGGGACAAGGGACGTTTAAGAGTGACACTCAACGGATGACACTGTACAAAATCAAATATAACAAGAATCAAAAAAGGAACCAAAAATTTAAACATTGCGAAATGCCTCAAGCTTTGAGGCTTCCGGTTTGTAATCGGGAGACGCTAGGTCCCATTTTCTGGGCCGGGGATACGGCCAGAGTGACTAAGCTTCTCCTTGTTTTTCTCAATCAATGCCGACAAATTCTGGAACAGTACCTTATGGCGCAAGACCGTGTGCTTCCAAATAATCTTTAGTTAATATTTACTAACTAACGTAACACTCGACGCTGCAAAGACCTAATTTCAATTCCTAGCACAGTCGTTAGATAAGCTACAGAGAAAATGAGAAAGTAACGTGTCGTGGTTTGTAGACATGGCCCGAAAATCGCCTGAAAATTTGAGGGTAATAAAGATGTGTGTTACTCAGAAGATCCAAATTCGTGGCCAAAATATGAAAAGGGAAATCCTGAAAACGCGCCAGATGCGGTACCGTCATCGGCGAAAGAAACATCATGGTTCTACTCCCGGCAGAGTCCGACCAGCCCCTGTGCCCACGCTGCCTCTATTCATTGTGTACCGTTGGTTCTTTTCCCAGGGTAATGTAGCCGGTGGGTGGAGGTGACAACTCAATGCCATCTAGCGTCTAGGTTGGAATAAGTAACAGCTATTCTTCGGCTACATAATCTATATAAATGGCATGAGCAGGTATAAATGTGATCAGCTTTGGCATCAACTGACATGTCAACCCTGTTGTTAATGTATCAATGATATCGACCCAACTCATGTATCAATATCGCACGGGAGTTATATTCGGGAGAATTCCTGCTTGATTGTTGGGCGAGTTACCAATTATCCAGACTGGAATATTTTTGGTTTTGTTAGTAATTCCAGGTGCATTCTGGGGCGACAGAATCTCAAGCACACATCCACAAATAACTATTAAATTATAATTATAATTATGACAACTGTATTATCATTTCTAAACTAGCCTGCATTTGAAATAGGCTACTACATCGGTTTTGACAAGTGACCTACAGTTAGTGTACACAAACAGAATCTTCCAATCAAGGTAAGAGTCCAACACAAATAATTAATTCGGAAAGAAGTACCTTAATTTCCACAATAAAGCAACAAATTTAGACGCTCAGTGTGTCATATTCAGGCTGTAAGCATTAAAAAAATGAATTATGACATATACAATTATCAATAACAATTTACGTCCGCTTTGTAGTGGATTGAGTTTTCAAACCTTACAAATATCAATATGTTAAAAGTAACACATTATTACGACATTTTAGAATAAATAAACACTCATGTGTTCCAGTCATATTGACGTGGCAAGTTACTGTTTGAAATTTTAAGTCATTCTTAAAAAACTAGATGTGAAAATTGTAAATGTTTATTGTTTAAAATTACATCAAACGGTATCCATGTCTTATGGAACATCATGTACAATCGTGTTCCACATTATTCAGTTTTTTTTAATCATCCAGTTTTGGGTGGTGGCCAGGATGGCGTAAACAGTATAGCGACTCGCCACGGGCTGGGTCTGTCATTTGAATCCTGATGCTGTCAATATTTTCCGTGCATTCCTGACTGGCCCCCAGCCTGCTGTACGATGGATATCAGTTATTGTTTTAGGGTACAGCGTCCGGAGAGCGGTGGTGATCACCCACTTTCTTCTAGTGACGGGTTGCGAAAGGGTTTGGGCTATTCCTACTCCTGTCCTCTGTGCGGCATAGGCATGCCACGTAGTGACCTTATACCAGTAGAAGGTGTTATTTATTACGATTCTATATCATGTGCACGTGTCACTACCCATTATTCAAAACTTTGGTGCTATTTTAATGAACATTAATCTCATAAGCTTTACATCAACTTCCAAATCACATTTTTAGGTGACTTCGAAAAATTGCGAAAGGCGACCTTTAGCTTCGTCACGTCTGTCCGTCCGCATGGAACAAGTCGGAACCAAATTGACGCATTTTCCTAAAATTTGATATTTGAGTGTTTTGTGAAAATATAGCTTGAAAATTTAAGTTTAATTAAAATCTGACAATAATAACGGGCATTTTACATGGAGACCCAAGTACATTTATGACGGTATCACAACACGCATGTTATGATTAGCAAGATTTCATAAAATCGTGCTGTGTATGAGATAATGTGGAAAAATATGGTAGGGCCTGAGACGCGAAATACGACAATGTAACACGATGCACGCGCTTATAGCTAAAGCTATAAACCCACTCTCAGAATATATAGTGGTTATTGCTTTTCTGCTGCAACAAAGGTTAAAACGCGCCTCAAATTTATATGTACATTACCGGTCTTGTTTACTTCTTGCACTGTCCTTTCTTTTACTTTGTCTTCAATGTGTTTTTCCTCTCTTATCTCGTGTCCAAACGGAGATTACTAATGTATTTTCCTTCGAGACGTATCACATCACTCTACCAATAATCATACTTGCTTAATAACTTATTTCGGATTTTGGAATCAATAAGATTTAATATTAACGCGTCTTTACTTACTTTTTACTTACAGCAGAAGGAGGGCATAGTGCACCTTGTTAAGATTCCAACAGTCAACAGGGAGATAAATGAGTTATAGGGGATCTATGTATAGCGGCTTATGTTGGTTGAAAGATGTCATCTGTGTTAATAATTCCTAACCTGTATACCATAGAGATCATTGCACCAATCTGCGTACTTGAAGAATAAAAGACCAACTTGATTTCACTTGCTATTTTATTACACTTCTTATGTGCTCAACATGTTTCGGACATTAATATATCCATCATCAGGAGCTTGTGACTATTCTGTTGAATTACCACATTGGTCGTATTGTTCTCCACTCCACTCCACTCCAAACCAACCACACCGAAACTCCAACACACATCGAACCAAGAAAAATACGACCAATGTGGTAATTCAACAGAATAGTCTCAAGATCCTGATGATGGATATATTAATGTCCGAAACATGTTGAGCACATAAGAAGTGAAATAAAAAAACAAGTGACATCAAGTTGGTCTTTTATTCTTCAACTATCGCAAAGATGCACGTTCCAGTAAACATAAGAATCTGCATACTTGTTAATTTTACGTGCCTCTGATAGTTTGTATGTATGTATGTATGTGTGTGTGTATATGTATGTATGTATGCATGTATGTGTGTATATATATATATATATATAAACACACATACACGCACATGCATATGCGCACAAGGCCCGTTATAAAATAGACCGAATTTTTGCTATAAAGACTTTATTGCACATTTTACAGCATTTTAAGCACTGTCCCCTTCAGAGTAGTCTCCTCTACTGGCGACACGCTGTTCCCAACATTTCTTCCATTGCTGGAATACTTCCTGGAACGCACTTTCTCTGTTGACGCACAATTTTCTTATCGCATTTTCCTTAATCTCCCTTATGGTTTGGAAATGACGTCCTTTCAAAATGGTTTTAAGTTTGGGAAACAGGAAAAATTCTACTTGGGTTAAGCCCAGAGAATAGGATAGATGGGGCACAACAGATGTCTAATGTTTTGCCAGATAACTGCGGATGAGGAGCGACGCGTGAGCCAGCGCATTGTCGTGGTGCAACATCTACGTCTGGTTTTTCGCAAAGTTCAGGTCACTTCCTGCGCCGCACAGCATCCCTCAAACGCGCTAAACCTTCATGGTACAACTGTTTGTTTACCATCTGACCACATGGTACAAATTCATAGTGGACGATGACTTTCCAATTAAAAAAAAAACACAACCAACATCACCTTAATCTTTGACCGACTCATCCATGCTATTTTTGGTCGAGAAGACCTTTTCCCCATCCACTGCGATAATTGCATCTTCGTTTTAACATCATACCAATAAATCCACGTCTCATCTCCTGTTATGATGTTCTTAAGAAAGTTTTCATTACCATTTGCATTGGCAAGCAGTTCCTGACTGATTTCAACAGTTCTCTTTCTGATAGTCAACAAACGCGGCACGAATTTGCACTGACGCGACGCATCTGTAGTTTTTCAGTAAAAATTTGATGGCAAGATCCTATGCTGATGCCCACTTCGTCAGAAACTTCTCGGAAGGTTAAACGATGATTTTCACGAATCACAGCACGACTTCTCTCGACATGGTCGTCGTTTGTTGATGTGGAAGGCCCTCCAGGCCTGAGATCTTCACCGACCGATATTCTGCCATCTTTAAAACGCTTAAACTACTCATAGGCCTGCGTTCCGCGCATACAGTCCTCCCCGTATGCTTGGTTAAGTAATTTAAATGTCTCTGTAAAATTTTTACCTAGTTTGCCGCAAAGTTTCACACACACACACACACACACACACACACACGCGCGCGCGCGCGCGCACGCGCGCGCGTTGTTCTTCAAGCTCTTAAGCTCTTTCATTGTCACTTTGTCACTAATCTGAAGAACAGCTTGTGCATGTTCTTAGTCCAGCGGATGTAGCTCGACGACTAATGCTCATAGCGAAACGGGAGACATGGGAGTTTGTCGTAAAACCCTGATGCTAGGTGCGCTCAGTAGCCGCAGCGCGCTCTCTATGCTGGTTGGCGCTCTATTTAAAAAGTTCGGTCTCTTTTTGAACAAGCCTCGTGTATATATATATATATATATATAACGTCTATTACATTCACATGAGTGCCTTTTTTCTGCTGCTTGTAATACTTGTGTGATCTCGCCTACCTTTCCTAAGAATTTAGCGTGTATGTTTACGTCACCAGTGCTAAAATATGTGAAAACAAAAATCCAGAAAATGCATTCTGAACAACAAATTTCCATGTATGGGAACATATCCGTAAGAGTATACAACATAGCTATAAATCCCATATATTGTGGCTAAAAGTAAGAGTAATATAATAACATCTTAATATGTTTGTACGGTTTGATCTCTAACACACCTGAAAATGTAATATGAATTTAAAATCACATTTTTTTAATTTTTCTCTGTGAGTTTGTTCGTTTGTACATCCTGACGAAGACCAAACACGTTCGTTTAAGTCTCTCTATTGCGGAAACTCAGACACTTGTTTCCTGTAAATTAAATAAATCTGACTGCTACCTTGATCGAATTAATTCACCACATAAGCTTCCACAGAAATTTCAACTCTTCATTTATAGTCATCTCCCATCGAATTCGACTCTGCATATCTTCTGTTGTTGTTCTCGCGCCTTCAGATAACAAGAATGAATCCTGTCGAACGCTCTTTTATCAAATAAATTAACTTTTGAAGTTGTAATAATAGGTTTTACGATGTACGGAAAATCCCTTCGACTTAATTAAAATTACTGATTGAATTACAGCACAGCACCGAAGAGCCAACATTTGAATTAAACTTTCTTATAAGACCACAAGAAATGGGAAGTTACTTAGATTTTAATGTACTAAGGAATTCTAAGTCTGCACTACCCTAGCAACGCTTAGTTGTGCCGTTTAAAATCCACCGCTCAATTGAGGTACGAATACAAAGCAAATTTGTCCCGGCAAATGAAATTACAGAAAGTTTATTTCATCCCATCAGCAGTTCATTACAGCTGACAAGTGAGCGCAAATTCACGATCTCATTCGTCCTGTTAACTGTGCCAGTTGCAATGGCTGAACATGCGGTAGCTGTTACGGATCGCGAAACTTTAGTAATATCACTGCACTACCAGTATATGGTGGGCTAGTACAGACAGACACATTTCCGTGAACAAAAATAAGTGTAAATTCGTTATGCGTAAGTCATAAGCCACTGTTGTTGAACAGAATAGTCAATGTGCTGTGTGATGTGGTTGTGCTCTTATATTAGAGGCAACAAAGAAACTGACAGTACCTCATTTTGTCCCAAAGTACCAGTCTTTTAGGTGACCTTCAAACTGATATGACATGCTTACAGTGTACTGGAGCCAGATTAATTCAGGCTACATACACACACTACTTATTTTCCCCTCTACTGCCACAGTTCCCGAGAAAACTCTCCGCTTCGGATATGCCCACTAAGATCTTGATGCTTTATTTCGTGTTGCATTTAGAGTGAGTTATTTTCAATAAAGAGAAAACAGTACAACATTAGTTGATTGATTTATAAAAAGTATTTGTTTTTCACAATAAAAATAGACATCTCGCTCTGCACTATATCATCATTAGGTTATTCTTATAAAAACACAGATCGTGATGCATACTTTCATAGGAATAAACTGATGATCACCTGTTGAAGTTCGAAACATGTAAATTTAATTGTGAGAAACTAAGAGTTTTTTTTTCAAATAAATCAAGTTATGTTGATCTCTTTATTTTTGTCTGAAAAAAACTTGCTGTAAACACGACGCCACGTGACGCAACAAGAACTTACTAGAACTGTTAGATCCTGCATTTATATTTTTATACGCATACCTGATGATAGCCTGTCAATGGTCCAAATACGTAGCTTCTCACCGAATGTTTAACAATAAATCACGTTGCATTAGAATGTTTTTGACTGAAAGTTCCATCTAAAAGTTTCTACATAATTCTCGTTCCGTCATAAAAAGGATGATGAGATAAAAATTAAAGAATCAGTATTTAATCAATTAAATTTAAAAACTAACCTGCAACGTACCTTGCATACGTTATTCTTCTAAACTTTATCGTGATAAGAGATTCTGAAGTTTAGAAGAGGAAAACAATGGGCACTACAAACCACGACGAATCATGACCATTCTGTGGACATAGCTTCAGTGTTTCTTTAACGTAAGACAAGAGTTACAATTGTCTGGTGTGTCAAGTGTCTACAAATTATAACATGACTTGTTGCCTAATGGTGTGCATCTTACAGAAACTCCAACTTTCTCTCTGTCTCCGGTAATATGCCAGCATGAATTCCATCACTTCAGATTTCATCAGTCGTCGTATATAACAAGATCTTACTTGCAGAATTCCGGAAACCTTCCTGAGCCAATTGGTTGGAAGTGAGGGCCTTAGTAATAGTGGTGTGCACCACCTTGTAACGAACTGACTCCCCCACAGTAGAGATGCAACGGATTTCCATGTTGGGAGTGGTGCTTCTTCCGTTGTTGGTAAAATGTTCGTTCTGGATCTGGAACTGTAGAGCCACTGTCTTGGTGTGAAGACCTTGTTCATCCGTCTCATCAGCTCCTTTGTTGAATTCCCCCACGAGTGATTCATCCTGAAACAATAATGAAATCAGTAGATATGTCTATGGAGGGTGTGCGTCTTTATTATAACAGGTAACGTTTAGAGCATTTGAATATATAGCCATCATCACTTTAAATATTGATAATTGTAATTAACATAACCCGATAACGTTAGGTGTTTTGAAAGAGAATGGTTCTTATCGCCAAATTATACATATCTCAGACGGAAACTGAATGGTCAAAACTTCGCTGCCATAATCACAAGAGAAATCTAAGCACTCTTACTGTACTAACGTGTGGCTACACGAACACCACCAGAGGGAAATGTGTTTGGAGCTTTAATATTACAACCGTATAAAAGATGCCACACATGGCATGCAATCTCCAAAACAAAGTTCATGGTCCAGCTACAGTATTGACTTTTCCTATATCCATAACAAGCAACTCGGCTATACTATGTGCTTTCCATCATATCGTAGTAACTATGAAGTGGCTTTCTGTTTCAAAGGATAAAATTAATTATCGGTCAATTCCGACACCAACACCACCACCACTACCACCACCACCCCTATCACCAACCACAATCAACACCATCAATCACACCACTACTGCCGCTGTTATTACTGCTACCTAGTTGTAGTGTTAGTAGAAGCAATTCCTTTCCTATCGCATAAGGAATAAATATTGTCCAGAAAAAACCAAGACCAACTTTAAATGGATAACCGGAATGTAAATCCCAGGACTGAAAAGTAAAAATCCTCAAACCTCACTTCTTCCTCCTGCAAACTTATTACTGAGAAGCAATGAATAGAATTATGTTTTCAGTCCTGTTAATTGCCTATTCATTGGTTGCAATAAAATTGTCTTTGATGAAATGTGGGGTAGCATGGAGTAACTTTTTTGTGAGGACTCCAACGTACTAAACGAAAATTAAGAAATGGCAACACATGTGTATGAAAGACTGGTCGAGTGAAGACAGAGTGCTTTGAAACAAAGGCTATCCTTGTGGATTACATCTGGACTTAACCCGGGCCTTTGCGATCGGAAGCAGGCTGGAACATTTTTGCCTATTCTAAACGAGACTGACTCTACATACAGAGCACTTGAAAGCATAAAGAATGGGAAAGAGTGTGTGGAAGAGAACGTAATGAGTTGTGCCACAGTTGGGTAAACAAATAAAAGGGGATTAGTTGAACTAAGCATTAAGCACACGTGCGAAACGTGATAAATGGATACAATAAGATAATCGGTAAGTCTAAGGGGCACAAATCACTTGGCATATAGTGAAAATCATATAAAACTCCAATGGCATGTGGCGATGTAAAGTTTAATTAATTGGGTCTAGGTGGGGTCCAGGAAAGGGCTCTTGAGAAAATGAAAAACAAATTCCGGTTCCATAACTTGATGGGAATCTAATTTCGCTTAGGATTTATCAGCTTCCATAAAACTTCAGTCCATGGCGGTTTTCAGATCGCAGCAATTTGAAATAAACAGAGAGTCGTCTTATTATTAGGGGTAAAAATTTCTTGTCACAATTTGCACTGCTGCATTCCTTCGGCAGTCGATTAGGGCCCAAGAAACACATTTGCTATACTTCTGTTATATAATCCATAATATTACTTAACACTTTTAACACTAAAATTACTCCAAAAATAAATGTCCCATCGATCCTATAATTTTGACTAGAAAGAGCGCAAGTATGGATTACTTTCTGTAATATCGTCTTATAACAGAATAGGAAATGCTGGCTGCATAACAAAATCGCGCTCAGACTTTCTCGTGAAAGCTCGGTTGGAAACAAGCAACGATAAATCACTTCTCAGGGTCGACGCCAGGCTAGATAATCCCCAAAATGATATCTATTCTCTCCGAAACCCCACGTCTGCTACATCAGCTGCTCTCAAACTTATAACAGTCAACACTATATAAGCAATATCCGAGAAGGGTGAACAGGACATAAATCACAGTGTAGTAAAATTTTATACCAGTTACAGCAGATTAAGGACCCATCTTGACCTAATAAACGTACGCAATAATATTTTAAAATCTCTACCGTGCATCTTTTATTATTTTGTACGATGACCAACAAATGTACAATTAATTGATAAATTATTAAGTATACTGTTCCTACGTGTTTCGACACTTTTGTATCACCTTCAGGGACCTCGCAATTAGTGCCATGCTAAGGAACACAAGTATTTCAATGCAGTCGTTGCTAATACATTATATATGTGAAATTTTAAAACGTATTACCAACGACTGCATTTACATAATTGTGTAACTTAACACGGTACTAACCACGAGCTCCCTGAGAGTGAAACAATAGTGTCGAAACATGTAGGAGCATTATAATGATTTGTCAATTGTGTGTTGATTGGTCATTGTGCAAAATAATAAAAAAATTAAAATAAAAAGTATACGATAATGTTTCGGATTTCCATTTATCTTACTGGTGTAACCCTTTGGCCCTGGAGCTGGACATTTACAGTTTAGCACACCATTTATGTAAAATGTTAATATTTTATGAACCAAGATGGGCAACATTAGGAAATACATGACATTTTGTTGAGGAATAAACGACATGGTGAGAGAAAGCTTAAAGAAATAATTAAATACATTTATAGACAATATAAAAACGTACTCTGGGGAGTAGCGGTACGACTGTCCTATACAGGGTGTCCCAGGAGGAATGTGCGAGACTTCGGGAGAGTGTTCCTTATGTTAAACTATACTGATATAACCCAAAACACCTATATCCAAAGTTGAGCCGTTATGGAGATAATGGCCAGAGAAAAGTGTGGGCTTCATTGGTGTCGACGTACTGTACGCTGTCCGTGACGTCATACTTGTCCAATGCGCCTGCCCGAGAACTAGACATGGTAATGCAATGACCTTGGCGTGTGCGCTACAGCGCACGGTAGCTCTGACGTCACAAGATAACAGATCAGCTGCGGCCTGCGTAAAGTACTTGGAAGTCTAAGGACAACTATG
>Ga0123357_10005289_pt1 | contig 15408 bp, 14 predicted proteins | sample TergutEmb28metaG_FD_89873 | JGI IMG/M metagenome (GOLD analysis project Ga0123357, IMG submission 89873) | Embiratermes neotenicus P4 segment gut microbial communities from Petit-Saut dam, French Guiana - Emb289 P4 | ecosystem: Host-associated > Arthropoda: Insects > Digestive system > Gut ... | reverse complement strand
TGGCAACAGTGCGTGTAAACCTCATCAGCCAAGGCAAAAAGAGTGCGGGGTTGGCAACCTTCGGCGAGGACTACCTCATACATGACGATTGGGGCAACGGCGAGTTCTACGAAGCATTCCCCTCAGAATGGGCGACCCTCGATGGCGTGCCGGTATATCTCGAGATCAAAGAGCCAGCGGACCATAATATCCTTTATGACGTGCCGGTCCTGCTGGACGGCGAGCGGTATACGCTTATAATCGGCTATTTATGCGCAACAGGCGAATATGAAATAGAAGGCGCGCGCGGGATGGCGGGCGAAGACGGGGTACCGCCAAAAGAACTGCGCAAGATCGTGCCCGGGGACGTTATTGAGCCGCTTATGCACATCACAAATGGCGGGGAAAATGATTCATGGGAGCCTGCCGGAAGCGTGGAGGTCACGGACGCCACGCGCATCAAGGATATGCCCCTGCCGGACGGCATGTATTATTTATCATTCACAATGACGGACATTCTGGAGCATGACCACACAACAGACGCTGTAGAAGTCCATATTGATCGCGGCGAAATAAGCTATTGCGATTAATTTCCGAAGGTGGTTACCGTTGTAATGTTTCTCAAACGCCCGGCAGCAACCACCGCTGCCGGGCATAACCTTGAATCATTATCCCATTGTTAGGCTATCACGGCAGGCTTCACGGGTAAACAGGCACCCCATAGCCGAATATGCTCCCGCTGTCAATACCATACGAACACCTGCGGACAGCATCGCCTGAATTACCTTCTATTGTTTTCACGATGCCGCCCTCAACGCCCCCGACGATGCCCACATGGTCGGCAACACCGTCACGCCCCCAATCGAAGAACACGAGGTCGCCGGGTGCGGGCACATACCCAGGCCCCCGCCATTGCCCCCTGTCCTTGAACCATTGTATGCCAACAGCGCACGATGCAAACCGGGGGATGGCCCCGGCGCCGATGAAGCCGCATTGCTCAGCGACCCAGCTAACGAACATGGCGCACCATTCGTCACGGCTTGAATACCCGTACCAGCGCCAATATGTTTCCCCTCCGATGTTCCCGACCTGCGCGTCGGCCACCTCGATCATGGAGCCGCCGCCCACGCTTGTGGCGCCATAAAGCAGGGCGCCCCAGAGGTCGTTGTACTCGGGCTCCAACAAGCCCTCCAGCCATGCCTTCTGTTCGCCTCCAAACCCATACAGTACCGCCATCTCTTCGGGCGCCTTGTGCGAAACTGCCACCCGCAGCACACTGTATGTTGCAGTGGTAGTTTCGCCGGTCGGGAGGCCATCATCGTCAAGGACATCCTCATCCACGTCAAATGTTTCAAGTTTGTATGAGATAGAATCCATATCCCAAAAGACAGCCCGAAGGGCCGCCGCCTTCCCGTCTGTCATAGTGGCGACTTCCATGGGGCTATCTGGGTCTGATACCGTCAAGACGGCGTAAACGGCAAGCACCTGTTTCCACGCCGCCCGCGCCCCCGACATATCTAATTGATCGTGGGGGTTGCTACTTATGATGGCGTCGATCCGTCCGGTATATTCCAAATCGATTTCGGCGATCACGCTGTTCACAGTAAGCCCCGCGCCGGGGCCAGGCCCGCCTGAAAAGAAGATGCCATATACGGAACCGATCAGCAAGCCGGCCATACAAATGACCAAAATGGCCAGCACGGCAGCCCAGCCGCCAGCCGCGATAGCTGAAACCAGCCACTTGATCGCGGCGATCGCCGCTTTTACCAGAGCCATAGCCGCATGAGCGACGGCCCTGGCCGTCCGCGCGGAGGCGCGGGCAGCCGTTTCAGCCGCCCTTGCCGCCTTCGCCGAAGCCTGCGCCGCCTTCTGCGCGGCTTTCGCCGTCTGCTGCGCCGTTTTGACAGCCGCTTTAGCCGAATGCTCCGCCGTCTTGACAGATTTTTTTGCCGCCTTTACCGTCCCTTTGGCCGTATCCTTGAACCCCTTTGTTGCAGCCTTGGCCCCTTTGGCCGGCTTCCCCGACGCATTTGCCGCGCCGGCCGGGTCTCCCGGCGTTCGTATGCCCTTATTTAAATAATCAGGGCGGGAAAAAGTGCCGCCGGGCGGGTCAGCCGGCGGCTTTGCCGCTTCGCCCTTCGGTACAGTAACGCCTGACGGCCTGCCACGGTCGTCAGCCCACGTCTTCTGCCTGACTTCGCGCATTGGCTTCCGCCCATCCTGCCGCACTTGCTTCAGCGTGCGCCCCGCGCCCCTTGCCCCGGCCTTGGCGCCTTCCGCAGTTTCCCCGGCATTGTCAGCAACATTACGTAGCATGCCCGCAGTATCCCGGCCCTTGGCAGCCGGTTTTTCCGCTTGCCCGGCAGCCTGGCGGCGCGCCTTTGGCAATTGCTGTTTGGCCTCCTGTAAATGGCCTTTGGCGCGTTCGATATTATTGCGCGCCTTTTCCCGGGGGACCCGCAAATGGCGTATTGTCCTCGCCGCCGCGTTTTGCGTAGCCGCCTGTATATTTTCGCCGGCGTAATCAGCAGGGGAGCCATAGCGCTGGTTTTGCGTCTCCTCAGCGTAGCCCTTTGTACGGATATATGCACCCTTCATCCGTTTTGAAAGGCCCGCCGCTTTATCGAGGGCCTTTATACCTTTTACCGTATCCCTTGTTTTTATCGTCCGCATTCTCCACCTCCTGGCCAATCATGAAGAGGCCGTCATCCGCAATGTATTCCCGCTCCTTGCCGTCAGCGAACAACAAGGCCACGCGGAAGGGGTACGCCCCCAGCCTGTATTCCAGCTCCCTGACGGAAACCGCGGGGAGATGCGACCTCTCGCACCTCTCCGCATCATCAAATGTATCGCGCGCCATTTTGCAAATGGGGCATTTATAGTAAATGAGCGGCGCCACAAGTCATTCCCCCGGCCTTGTTGACATCAGGGAATAGAGGGCTTTGGCGGCAGCGGGGTCCAATTTGCCGGAAAATGGGACTATGGAGCTGCCTATCCGCATCAAGCCGCAGCCCGCGTCGGCGTTGGTGACGTATGACAACTGCTGCTCCGATATGTTCAGAAGCTTGGCAAGCTCAGCACGGTCAGAGGCGGCCTGGTTGTACATCACTATGAACTCGCTGTTGCTGAGCATAGTCCGCGCCGTCACTGAATCCAAAATGAACTCCACATTTTGGGTTATAGCGGTGGGGTATGCGTTGCGCTTGCGGAACTGGCGCCACGCCGAGTTGAAAAAGTTGCTGGAATACTCGTTCTGGAAAACGACGTGGAACTCGTCGATGAACAGGTGCGTACGCTTCCCTTTCTTCCAGTTCCCCGACACGCGGTTGATCATGGCGTCGGTGATGACCAGCAGCCCCAGCGTCTTCAACTGGCTCCCCAGGCCAAGGATGTCGTATACCACCATGCGGCTCTGCGTGTCCACGTTTGTAGGGTGGGCAAACACATTGAGGCTCCCGTTGGTGAAAAGCTCAAGGGACTTGGCCAGCCCCCCGGCCTCCATGTCACGGTGCTTCCTGAGCTCATCCTGCAATACGCAGAGCGTAGGCAGGGCCCCGCCCCGGCCATACGCCCCGTAAACATTCCTGACGCAATTGTCGATTATGCCTTTCTCGATGACCGACAAATGGCGGTTGCGGTCAAGCTGCTCGAACAAAGACAGTATGAACTCTGACTTGTCGATGATCGGGTCTTTGCTGTCGCCATAGCCTTCGACCATGTCCATAGCGTTTATATGGTCGGGGCTGCCCGCAGCTATCCGGATGCGCTGGCCGCCAAGGGCCCCGACCAAGGCCCCGTATTCGCCTTCCGGGTCGCAGCACAGGATGTCGTCGTCGGTCGTTATGGCGAGGAACGCTATTTCAGCTTTGGCCCCCATAGACTTGCCGGAGCCGGGGACCCCCAGCCGGAACCCGTTCGGGTTGAGCAGGTTGCGCTTGTCGCAGATGATCATGTTGCGGGAAATGGCGTTGACCCCATAGTAGACGCCGCCCCGGTCCGAAACCTCCTGCACCCGGAACGGGATGAACACAGCGGCGCTCTCGGTGGTCAGCGTCCGCAGGGCGTCTATCTTCCTGACGCCATAGGGCAGCGCCGTGTTAAGCCCGTCCATCTGCTGGTATTTCAGCGTCGCGAACTGGCACAAATTCTTCCGCCCGATTGAAAACAGCGTTTCAGTGTCGCTGTCGAGCTGCCCTTTGCTGTCGGCGGTCAGCACTATCGTCAGCACGGCGAACATCATCCTCTGGTCGCGCGTGGTCAGGTCGTCCAGGAACTCCTTGCTCTCCCTGCGCTGCAGCTCCATATCGTAGGGGATGACGGCGGAGAAATTGTTGTTGCTGTTTTGGCGGCGCTGCCAGTTTGTGATGTTGGTCTCGACGCCGAGTACGCGCTTCTCCACTTCCCGCACGGCTTCATCGGTAGGGATGGGTATGATGTCGACACTGAGCGCCATGTTGCGGTTGAAGCCGCAAAGCTCCGACACCATGCTGTCCTTGATGAAGTTGGCGTAACCGCGCAGGAACACGACGCGCCCGTATTTGCCGCCCATGACAAAATGGTCTTTTTCGAACTCGAACGTGTCAGGGCAGATGAAGTCCTTGAAGCTGTGGCCGAGCCTTGCCAGATCGCGGATATCGAACCGCCACCCGCTTTCCCCGCCGGGCCTGAAGAAATCATGGAAGATGCGCAGCCTTTCCCCGGCGTCCAAGGCAACCGCCTTTGAACCGAGCCGGTTGAGGTGCGCCGACAAATCCGTACCAACGCGGTTAAAGAAGTTGCGCGCTTCCTCGATGTTCTTTTTGTGTACGCTCACGGTGATGTATTTCATCTGGATAAAGCCGTTCGCGCCGGTGGCCTCGTCAAGGAGTATCCTGTTATATTCAATGCGGTACATATCCAGCGCGTCGCCCTTCAGCGGGATGAGGATGGACTTCTTGAATTCTTCCTTGTCCAGCTTCTTCACTATGATGCTGACCTTATACGTCGCGCCGCTGTCAAAGGAGTTGAGGAGCTCGCTGTACTCCAGGAACATGCCCTCTTTGTCCTCTTTGGACGCCACCGCGTAGTTTATGTCCTCGAACCTGAACGTCTTGGAGAACTTGCCGCCCGCAACGGCGGACCCTGAGACGAGGAAAACGCCGTCACCCCAGACGGCGCGGACAGGTATCGCGCCCTGTACGCTTTTAGGGACGGCAAACCGCTCCCTGTCCTGCTGGAACAGTTTCGTCAGTGTTTTCATGCCCGTTTCCCCCCTTGCAAAACAGGCTTCACAGCCTCATAATAGATATTGGCCGCCCGGAACGTCAGCTTCTTCGGCATGAAAAACTCCGAGCGCAGCCACGCCAAGACAAACCGTTCGGCGGTCATGCCGTTGTACTTGACAAACCCCATAGCGGCAAAGGGCGCGGCGCCCAGGATGCACCCCCATGACACGGTTTCCATGCCAAGGTGGGGGGTCAGGAAGAAATACAAGCCCACGGCCACTGCAATGGCCGCCAGCGAGAACGCGAATTGCCTCAGTGACAGACCGAAGAACATGGACTCCGTATAGTCCCGGATCTCCCGGTTGATCTTTACTTCCATACCAATACCTGTAACCGAAAATTTTTCTGAGAGGGTTTTGTAGATAACAGCCCATAAAAAAGGATCGACATCACTAAAAAATGGCGCCGATCGCAACGGGTCGATTTTCGGTTTTCCTCCTTCTTTGAAATTTAACCCTCCGAATAATAAAGAGAGGATGCCATTGTACATTTCAGGCGCAAACGGAGAAAACGCCTACATGGGAAACCGCATGGCAATGTACGCCGCGCAAGGTCTGACCATGCCCTTATGCCTATTAAGAAAAATGTAACATAAAGAAATGTTGCAAAAGTATACCGTTATTGGTATACTTTTGTCATGAAGAATTATGATGCCATTTATGAACATGCTGCGGACAACTACGGTTTGATAACGTCAAGCGAGGCAAAGTCGCTCGGGATCCCAAATGTGGAGCTAGTGAAGCTAGCGCATCGAGGGAGGCTTTGCCGGATAGGGCATGGGGTATATAGGCTTGCACACTACATCCCTACGGCATTCGATAAATACGCGCAAGCAGTAGCCATGGTCGGCAACGGAGCGATAATCTACGGAGAGTCTGTGCTGGCAATGCACAACCTTGCGCTTGTTAATCCTGCCGCCATTCAGATTGCCGTACAAAGCAGAGTCAGGAAAACCCTTCCGGAGTACATAAAGGTCGTTTACCCGGAAAAAGCCTGTGACGAGGTAGAGTATGAAGGCGTACCCTCTCAAAGCGTATTTGAAGCTATATTAGTCTGCAAGGGCGCCGTCATGTCAGAACGTCTCATTGAAGCGGTTAGCGAGGCCAAAAGACAAGGGTTGATTTCGGAAGCGGAGGCAACAACTGCGAGGATAGAACTGTTATGAGTGATAAAATGCCAAACAGCAGGCGGAATCTCGACATTGCAATTGACCGTATGTCTGGGGCGGGGAAAAACCAGCTTCAAATGCGGACGCTGCTTGCGAATACAATTATCGGGCAACTCCTTCCAAACGGTGTTGTTAAGGGTGGGAGTGCTTTGAAACTAAGGTATGGCGACAGGACTACACGGTTTACCCGCGATCTTGACACAGCTAGAGCAGAAGATTTAGAGGCATTCTTAGGGCAACTAGGTGCAGCGCTGAAGGGTGGTTGGAATGGATTCACTGGTCGAGTTGTACGAAAAGAACCTGCGAAACCCAAGGGGATACCTGGTGAATATATTATGCAGCCATTTGAAATCAAGCTGGCATATAACGGGAGAGCTTGGGTGACAGTCCCTCTTGAAATCGGGCACGACGAGATTGGGGATACCGACACTTTCGATTACTACATATCACCAGAGATTGTAACAGTGTTTGAGAAACTTGGCTTTCCGACGCCAAGCCCCGTCGCGCTGTTGCAAATACATCATCAAGTTGCACAAAAACTTCACGCTCTCAGCACTGACGGAAGCGAACGCGCACACGATATGATTGACCTGCAAGTTATCGATAAATGTGAAAGAATAGACTATCTGTTGACAAAAAACACATGTGAGCGTCTTTTTGCTTTTCGCAGGCAGCAGAAATGGCCGCCCATCATAACAAAAGGCAATAGTTGGGATACCCTATATGCAAGCCAGATTGGTGGGCTTGATGTGCTTCAAGACGCCGATAAGGCGATAGCATGGGTAAACGATTTGATTACCACAATTGATAGTGCGATGGAATAAGGGGACGGGGTATATAACAGCAATAGTTTCTGTATTCCACACGTTATCAGGCATAAGCTAATATACATTTGATCAAATTAAGGCATTGAGATTGAGAGCAAATGTACAAAACGCCTTGCTATGGAGAGCAAAGGTTTTGTGCATTCGTTGCTGACTAGGATTTGTTCATTCCTAGGTTTTGCAGATTTATCATGATCATGTATAAAACTGCTATAAGTATTGCTATCACTAACGTTATACGTGATAAAAATTTTGCAGATCCGCTGGGTATTAAATACCTGGTCAGACAATTTTTTTTGCGCGGCCGTTTTGTACATTTCAGGCGCAAACGGAGAACACGCCAACATGGGAAAACCGCATGGAAATGTACGCCGCGCAAAGGCCTGGCCATACCCTTTCTTCTTTATTTCCGCTTTGATATTTGCGTGCAGTTACAAAAACAAGTGATGGCCACTTTCTCAAAAATTACAGAATAATCGCATAACGCCTATAGCCCCATGAGTTCGCGCACAACGCGATCAGCCATTTTGACCGCGCCCACGAGGACAAGCATGTTGAAGATCAGCTCGCCTGTATATGCCCAAACCTGTGTGACCGCCGCCGCGCTTGGATCTACGGCAGGCGGGCTTGACGCGAACGCGGAGAAGACAATGCATGCAAGCACGATGACAGCGCCCTCAAGGCAGACGGCGCAGTAGCTTTTAATAAAACTTTTGCCGACGCTTTGGCTTGGCTCCCCGGCGAACGAGGATAACGGGACCGGGGCGATAGCCGTATAAAGGTACAGCTTGAAGAAGCGCCCGTACACAGACATGATCATAATGAAAGACAGCACCGTGATGAACAGCCCGCCGATCAGCGTCACCGCCCACAGCGGTATGCTCTCGAAAAAGCCCACGTCCGTGATCGCGTCGATGATCCCCTGCGGCAAAACAGCAGGCGCCCCACCGCCGGTCCCGGACGCGCCCATGATGGTTGACATCAGCCCCTGCACGATACGGAACAATGCCATCATAAGCTCAAGCCCGTAGGTGATAGCCGCCTTTGCCAAGATAAACCGGATGATAGCCTTGACAGCTACTTCCGGGCGTTTGAGTTCCGCGAAGGAGCCGAGGGCCTTCATCACGCCTATAACAAAGAACAATACTAATAGCCCGAGCCCGATAGCCTGGACAGCGCCGTGTATGTTTACGATCACGCCCCATACCGCGCCGCCCTTAAACTCGGTGGGCGATTGCGTAATGAGGCTCCATATCTCGCCCAGCTTGCCGTTCCATGTGTTGAGCGCGTTGTTAAGGTTATCTACGATCCAGTTTCCCGACGCCATTGTTTAACCACCACCACCTTTATTATGAAATGGTGTGACAAGCCTTTTGACGGGCTTGTCACGCGCCGCTCTAACGGCCGCCATAGCGTTTTACCTCCCAAAATCGTTATATACAGACAATAAAGTCTGTGATAAAACGCCCTGTCTGGATAGGGCTGATCGACAATAATGCTTGTGTTTTGTTGTTCATTGGCTGTGTTGCCTCCTTTCATTTCTCCGGCTTGCATGAAGCCGCTTGCGTGTAGTGACAATAATGCCTGTGATATTACCGCCGCTCGAATCATGTAAAAACCGCTGATTTCGGAAATCCTACACAAATCAGCGGCGGCAGTTCTTGACATCACACAAAGCACTTATAACAAACTTTATTGTTTGTCACAGGCTTTATTGTAATTATCAAGAAGCATTAGTAATTCTCACAGACTTTATTGTAAATCTACAATCGTATTGTTCAGCCTGTGATAAGGGTCAATATTTCTTTTGCGAAGGTGATAACAACTCCACCAGCTAAAGTAAGGAACCCGTTAGCCCGCTGCGAAGGGTCATGGGATTTCAATGAAAGGCCGACCTGGACGATGCCGAAGCCCAGCAATATCAAACCGATAGCGCGGATCAGGCCGAAGATAAAATCGCTCAGGTTATTGACCACCTGAACGGGGTCGTCCGCCGCGTAGGCCGCCGGGCCGAGGGCAAACAGCAGGGCAAGGGCAAGCGCGGCGGTCACATAGGCGCGAAAGCCCTTTTTAACGCCGCCCGGTGTGAGGTGTCCGCCGGGGCCTTGGGGCTTATTTTTCTTTTTCATATAGAATTTTCCTCCTCATCATTAAATAATCGGCCCAAGTCCTCCTCGGAGAACAGGCCGTAGCAGTCACCCTCCGGGAGTTTGACCTCCGGCAGCCTCGACGGGTCAATACCTTTGTCAAAGGTTAGGGTAGCTATAGATTCAGTGACGGCGCCGTGGCGGTACGTACCGGCCTTGCCGTCTGCCGTGCCGCTCACGCCGGGGTGGCGTAGTATGTCAAATTTCTTGTCCATAATTGGGCGTTCGCCCCGGATAAACAGAAGGGCGTAGCGGTTATCCAGCATACGGACTTCGTCAGGGGTCAGGAGTTCCCGCCCCGCGATCTGATAGTTCGTGCTGTAATTGCCGCTCCGCCCGGTGGACCTGCCGTAGGTGTTGGTGTCCAGCGTTTCCTTGCCTAACAGTTCGGAAACGTACTTATGCGTCGATTGCTCATTCCCTCCCATATACAAAAATTCGTCGCAATTGCCGGCTATGGATTCCCATTGTTTCTCAAACAAAGCCTTCAACTGGGCTATGTTTTGCAGGATGATCGACACGGACACCGAACGTGAGCGCATGACGGACAAAATCTTGTCAAAATCATCCGGTAGGCTCACATTGGGGAATTCATCCATCAGAAAGTGAACGTGGACGGGGAGCGAACCGCCGTGTTTGTGGTCTGCGCTGTAAAATAACTGTTGAAAAAGCTGGGTATAGAGTATGCTCACAAGGAAGTTAAATGACGTATCATTGTCCGGTGTGACAACGAATAGGACAGTTTTTTTCTCGCCCAGCGAGGCTAAGTCCAGTTCGTCCGTCACAGTCAGCGCGGCAAGCGATTCAAGGTTGAATTTTTCCAGCCTCGCCGCCAGCGTGATCTGGATACTTTTGAGGGTCTTGCCAGCCCCGGCGCGGTAGTCGTGGTAATACTTCACCGCGATATGGTCGGGGGCCCGCATTTCCAGCCGCTCAAACAGTTCATCCAGCGGGGATTGGTACATTTCATCTCCCTCGCGCACGTCGGCTGACCGCAGCATTTCCATCACCATAGAGAAGTTTTGCTCGTCGGGCGGGGCTTCGTGGTGGAGGTAGAACACCAGCGCCATCAGGAGCATGGAGGCGGCGGTTTCCCAAAAGGGGTCTTGGGCCTGGGACCCTTTCGGCGTGGTCGCTTTGAACAGGTTGGTGACGAGCCGCTGCACATCATTGTCCGAGGTCAAATATACGAACGGATTGTAACAATGGCTGCGCTCCATGTTGATCAAGTCCAGCACCTTCACGTCCATGCCGCTTTTTGCCAGCAAGAGCCCTGTATCCCGCGTGAGTTCCCCCTTTGGGTCGAGGATCACCATGCTGGTATTCGACTGCATGGCGTTGGGTTTGGCGAAAAATCTCGTCTTGCCGGAACCTGAACCGCCGACCACCATCACGTTCAGGTTCCGGCGGTGCTTCCTGCCGTCCAGCCCGATACGGACGTTTTGGGTGAGGATCTTGTTCTGCGAAAAATGCCTGTCGGCGTATTTTCGGTTGACGGCGGCAGCCTCGCCCCATTTCGCGCTGCCGTGTTCCTCGCGCGGGCGCGTGTTGCGCCGGGTGGAAAGGTAAACCCCGATAGCCATAACATAGGCGGCGATAAAAAAGAGGACAGTTTTTAGGCTGGCCTCGCACCACTCAATATGAAGCGGATCATTCAGCGCCGCCGTCAGGCGGGGGATGAGTTCGGGCAACTGCCCTGCCAAACCCTGGCCGCCCGGCATTGCCGGGGCGGCGGTCAGCCCCAGCCATATCACCGGCACAAGCCCGAACGCCGCCATAAGCAGGGCGTGCTTTGGGCTATCGCGCCTCATCCCGCATCCTCGCTTTCCGCGCCGGGGCGCGTATGATTTTCAGGATCAACTCGTTTTCAACGTCGGTGGGCTTGCCCTCGGCAAGCTGCTTTGTCCGCATTTCGTTGAGCGCCTTGATGACCGCCCCTTCCTCATACACGTCGAAGCCAATATATTTCTTATCATCCTTAACGGGAAACACGGGCCATTCACCTCGCTTTTTCAGATTTTGGTTTGCGCCTGTTTTGGGGCTGTTTATGGGCCGTTTCAGGGGTTTCCTTCGCTTTGGCGGGGATAGTAGGTTCTTCACGCTTTAACGCTTCGGCCTCCTTTGCCTTTTTCGCCGCCGTGATCTCCCGTAACTCCTCCTTAACGGACGGCTTACTCAAAATAGGGCTTTCGGATATCTCTTTGCTGCCGGAGGAAGGCTCTGACGGATTTGTTTTCGGCGGCGGTGGGCTGCCCGACGTACTCCTGCCGCCGCTTGCTAAAGGGTCGGGCCCGGTTTTCACGTCCGCTGCCGGCGCGTCCTCTTTCGCAGTGCGCGCGGATTTTTTGGGCGCTGACGTCGTAGCCTCTGTCTTGGCCGGTTCCGGCGCACCGGGAGCGGCTATATCGGCGGCCCCTTTTTTGGCTTCCGGCGCGGCCTTGCCCCCGCCAGTCCCCAGCAGCCCGTCCGGCAACATGTCCATATCGTTGATCTCCGGCTCGCTGGGCTGGGCGCCCGGCGGCGCCGCCGGGGCCTCGGCGGCCTGCGCCGCCATATCCCGCTCGATCTTGGCTTTGTCAACGGTGGCAAATTTGAAACGCTCAACAAGCCGGTTGATCTTCGGGGCGTCGTCGGCTTTTACCAAAATGTCGCATAGGCCATCCGGCGTTTGGTTTTTATCCCGCAAGACGCAGTAGACGATGCCGTACTCCTTCGCCCCCTGGACAAACTTCTGGAGGTCGCGTTCTTTGACTGAAAAAATCTCCAGCTGTTTGCCTGATTTTAGCATGGAGTTCAGCCGTTCCTTGCCTTTAAGCTTGATATTGCTGCCGGCGGCTCGTTCCGGGGATCTCAGCGCCGCCAGCAGAAAAAGGGCGATCTCCTTTGCCGCCGTGCCGGTGATACGGACGGCGTACTCGACGCCCTCTAACGACATTCGCACGATCTGTTCAGCGGCGTCGCCTGAATGGTTCATCCCGGCCCACTTCCTTTACTTTAGATTTTTCAGCTATTTCAGCTATTTCAGCTTCATGCGCCCTTTGGAGTTTGCCTTTCATTTCCACTGACCGGCTTTCGATGTTCTCGCATGACCTCACTTCCCGGCGCAATTCGGTAATTTGCCCTGACAGCGCGGTTATATCGGACTTGACCGACGCCAGCCTGCCCTCGTCGCGTATGCTACGGGCCTGATTGCGTAAATGCTTGCGCGCCCCTGATAATTCTGTGATTTGAGCGTTTGCGGCTTCCTTGTGGGCCGTTAGCTGCTCGGCTGTGCCGATGCCGTGCTTCGCCATCAGGCGTATCTCCCGCGCCATGTCCCGCATGTGCCGGATGTCCTCGCGGAACAGGAAGTAGACTTGCCTCCCACCCCACGCGGCTTGTCGCGCGGGGGCCCCGGCGTGGTTTGGCCCCCGCCTTTTCGGTATGGCGCCCATGCGGTAGAGGTAATAAAAATACAGGGCGCGGAGCCCTGTAACTTTCTTTGCCATATGGATATTTCCGGTCAGCCGCGCCCTTATTGGCGGTGGGGCTGCTGGGATGATTGCCCGCTCCGGGCGGTCTTGCGCCAGTATGAGGCGGCGTATGGCTTCGATTGAATAATGCTCGCCAAAGTTACGGCATAGTTTCAGGCCCCGGTCTTTACCCTCCGGGCGAACTGTAATGTCCTGACCGTATTTGATGTGATAGCCCATCTTGCGTAGGTTCTCAAAAAACTGCCGCTCGGTCATGGACTGCCGTATCGCGGCGTCAACGTCGGACTTGACAATGCCCCGGTAGGTGGGCTTGCCCTGCCTGTCCGCGTTCCACTCGGCATAATGTTTGGCTTTGCCGCGTTTGGGGTCCTCAATGACTGACAAACCATATTCGCGGCACAGGTTGTCGGACTCTTGTTGCATCAGCCAGTAGTCGCGCTCGGAACGGTAGTATTTCCTGCCGTCTACTATCGACACATTATTCAGGACGAAATGGTTGTGCAAATGATTGGATTTATCGAGATGGGTCGCAACCACGACCTGATACTTATCTCCCCATAGCTTTTCAGCTAGTTTGACGCCGATCTCATGCGCCATTTCCGGCGTGGCTTCGCCGGGGGCGAACGATTGATAGCCGTGATAGGCGACAACGCCGCCGGCCTTATCAAAGCGTTTTTTGACCGTTAGCATTTCCTCACGGGCGGCGCTAACCTCGCAGCCTATCCCGGTAATGAACCGGCGCATAGTTTCTATGCTCTCATCGTATGCCCGTTCCACCGTCTTTTTTGTCTGCACAGCATATTTGATTACATCAGACAGCCCCTGCGCCTGTTCGCCTGTCATGTCCTGTACATCAAAGAAGCGGGGGTTATCCGTTTTGTCAGGATTCTCGACATACACCACGACCTTGCCAAGCCAGCCCTTTACAGCCCAGATGGAGGTGGTCGCCATATCTCGATCTTCCTTGGCAGCATAACGGCTTCGGCGATGGCGATGACAGCCTGTTTGTGGTGTGAATAAGCTTCATCATACCGCTGCGCGTCGATGACATTCAGGACATGGGCTTTCTGCGCGACCTGATTCATATTGTTGCCGATGTTGTGAAGCTGCTTCATCATGGCGTGGTAATCAGGCGGTGGCGAATCGGTCGGGACAAGCCCGTTGACAAGTTGGCGCAGGAAAACTTCACGGGGCAAGCCGCTTCGCTTTACAAGCGAATTGAAACGCTCGGCTTCATGCTCGTTCATCCAGAATTGAATATGGACATTTCGATTGCGCATAATAGGAAAGCCTCCTTTCTGGCAGGGGTTTCAGGGGTTTCCCCTGACAAATTGTGCCGGTGGTATCACAGGCACGATGCTTGCTGGTAAGAACGTAAACCGATACTCATTCATATATAAGCCCGGCTTCGATGGTCAGCGTTCATAAGACCGGGCTTGTTTTTGCAACGATATAGCAGCGCCGCCTTTATACGGCAGCGTCCCGTTCCTGACAATCAAATCGTACCCTCCCTTTTCCGCGTAGCGTATGGCTTGCCGCCGGGTCGAGAATATTTCTATCAACTCGTTGTTTGCATGGTTTTCTGGCCTGCCGGACATGAGCATAAAGCTGTAATCGTCATATTTTTTTACATAGGCTTCCATAGCTGGGCCCTACCTTTCGTGTTCTCTGCTTTAAGGTTTCGGCGATGGCCACTTTGTAGGTCTTCATCTCGCATGGCCCCTTTCCCGCCTGCGGCCCTGCTGCCAGCGCTCATGATCGGCGGCAGCCGTTGAATACACGGTAGCGCAGGCGCCATAAGCCGTGTTCCTGAGATAATCGCAACGCTGGCATTTTCTTCTATGGGCCTCATCCTTCTGCGCGTGGTATGGGCTTGACAAAAAAGCCCGGGCCATAGCGTCCGGGTCGGCGTTGCACCAGTAAGCAAGCTTGTTCATCAGCGCGATGTCGTCGGCGCTCTCGTCCCCGTGCCGCCGTTGCCCCGCCCATAGCGCGGCGAAAACCTTGTCGCGGCACAGCCCCATTTGAAGGAAACGTTCATGGCCAGGATCACGCATCGCAGTGGCGGTCGGAAGCGGGCTGGACTTTTGCGGCGCTTCCGGCAATAGGTATTCATCGTGAACCGCTTGAAGCCCCGCTGTACGTGAACAGATCTCCCCTTTACCATAGAAGACGTCGCCGGTCACTGTGAAATATCTGCCATTGCCGTAGATCTCCAGAAAATGGCCCTTTTTCCTGTGGCGCGCGATATCCGCGCCGGAAGAAAGCACGAAGATATGCAAGCCCTTGCCGCTGGGGCTTTTTTCCGTGTATGAATCCAGCCTTTCCACAATGTCCCGAGCCTGCGGCGCAAGCCCGCCAGCATCGTCAATAACATTGTCGAGGTCTGCGCCAAACAAGCCGCCGCCGTCAAATTCATAGCCGACACCTTGTGCCAGCCCTTGGGATACGCAATCTACAGAATCCTGGTAGCATCCCCATGTATGCGGGACGCCGGCTTTCGCGGGCGACGGCGCGCCGCGCAGAAGGCTCCCCGGGTCATATGGGCTTTTT
>Ga0123357_10005288_pt1 | contig 15408 bp, 8 predicted proteins | sample TergutEmb28metaG_FD_89873 | JGI IMG/M metagenome (GOLD analysis project Ga0123357, IMG submission 89873) | Embiratermes neotenicus P4 segment gut microbial communities from Petit-Saut dam, French Guiana - Emb289 P4 | ecosystem: Host-associated > Arthropoda: Insects > Digestive system > Gut ... | reverse complement strand
CTGTTAAGAAATCACAAATTAAATATCCAAATCCATATGGTGGTTGCAGGAAGTGGCTTCTAAAACTGAAGTCAGTAACATCAGTTATATTAACATTAACCTCTTAAAGCCTAGCGATTACATACCACCAGGTTTAAGATTCAGAAGTGCTATATGGTGCTCACATTGCGTTTATGTGCATTGTACAATCTCACAACCAACAGCGACTCTTGCCTTACACAATCTTAGCAGACTGGTTTTGTACAACCGAGGTGAAGAGTGTTTACTGTGCGGTACACAGAGTCCTTATATAAAACAGACATGTTTAGTCTTTAAAGGGTTAACGACCTAATTGTCACTTGACTTGACACATCCCATTGTACTAGATCCACAGTGTAACAATAAGTATCCGTCAACCGCAACATATATTACATGCAAAAGACCTAAAAACAGAACATGTTTGAGCTTTTAATTAAGCCATCAACAGGTTTAATTAAATGCCAAAACATGTAGCTGTTGATAGTTCTTCTATAAAATATATATGTTGTGTTTAAAGTATATTTGTTTATGTGGTATATAATGCATCTGTTCCAGCCGGTGTGTCAACCAGTGAGTCCCTGTTCCTTCTGTACCCATTTCTGTACCTAAAGGGGTGAAGATTCCAGTTCCTTACTAAAAGCAATCTTGAAATATAACTGTATTTGAAATTTGAATGGCTCTTTGAATCACTGGCATCATTCATGCAAATCTTTGTGTCATTTGGTGATTACATCCTTTTGTGATGAAACACATTACCAGGAAAATTACAAATTGTTGAAGCTTTATTCTCGTATGTATTTTTTTACTGCATGTCTTTATTAACTGTTCTTGCTGCAGCCTTCACACTATGCTGCTTTAGATGTCTTGCAGTTTCTTTACGAATGCAAGCAGGATGAAAATAATAAAATTGTTCACACTCAAGATACAAGCAGGAAGACACTGTTAAATTTTGAGACAATAAAATGATATTCTTACACATTACTTTTTACGGGATAAAAGATATGCTCTATTTAAAATTTCATTATTGACAGACGTCATTGCCATACACCATCTTGCATATTACAAGGTGAAAATTTTGTAAATGTACAACCCTCTTTCTAGTTTTGAAACTGTGCAGAAAATTGGACAATTCCATCAATAAGAAGTCTGTTAGGTTTTGATTAACCTAAAACCCTTAAGAAGCATACAGTTCTGAAGAAAGCATTTTGCTGTTCTGCACACTGTTTTGGGACATGCTTGTGGGTTCAAATGAATTTCGTTTCTTCTCTTTACAGATGCCTTTGACAGACAAGGGTCCAAGCTTCCTAAGTGTTCTGGAAGTGGATGACCCTAAGTTGTGTGTGTTATTGCACCTAATGACTCCTATGGAGCCCATTGAACCTGTTCTCGAATCACCCTTGGCCCGTCCACTGGCCCAGCAGAAGACAGCTGCAAGTGATCTTCTTACAGAAGTGGGGTCAGCAAAGACAGCCATAGAAGGAATGTTACTCTCAAATATGGAGAAGGATGGTAAAGTGTGCGTAACATAGATACCACTGCTTAGAAAACAGTAATCTGGTGCCAACATAGAGCTAAGCTTTCCTTGTCTATGCATCATATTCTATAGAATTACAGATCAAGTTCTATGGAGTTTCTATGTTGGTACTAGATGAAGTGGTCAGCTTTATGCTCCAGCTGCTTAACTGAAGGAAAATAGGCCTCAGCAACTCTTTGATATGAGACTGGGAAAGCCAGAGATTGATAAAGACAACTTCCAAACAACCCTACCTATAAATGAACCCTGGTATTCCATCCCTCATCCAGTCACTTTAATGACTGAAACATCATGTCTGTCATCTGTGACTACAGTTAAGTCTTAACCTAACAGACAATGAGGCTGAATATTTTGTGATAGACTGTCATTAAAAAGTGTCTATTGGGATGAGTCACCATGTAATCTGATGGAAGTTTGCTGACTTTCAGAGAAATCTGCTTCATCATTAGTAAGTGAAAACAGCAACTGCAGGCACCACTGTGAAAACCTAAAATCTAGTAGTTCGTGTTATGTTGAAGACATCACACATTTTTAAAGCCCTGTCATATGAATCAGGAAGCCATTTCTTTGTACATGCAGATCTCAGTAGCATAAAAAAATGTTAAAAGAATCCTTGACTTAAAATTTATCATCCTTGTATTACAAACATAAAGTTTGGAGTACTGTAAGGGAAGAAAATAGATCATTTGTGGGATGGGAAAACAGTACTGAAATGGATTGTTGAGAATTATGGTACAATTATTTGGTGTCGATTCATCTAAATCTAAGATACAGGTCAGTAATACAAAAGCATGTCTGAAAAACCACAATCAGTTACAAAACAGTGTTAGTTGATTAATATGAAATATTGATATGAACAAAAACTACTGGCTCAAAACTTGTAGTGACTAACAAAATTCTCTGCTTTCCTATATTTTTCAGCACAATTTCCTTTCATCTCCTACTATGTCATCAACAAAAGTCAGACAGATCCAGTGGATTTTTTCCGCAACCTTCAGGCAGCATCACTGCGCAAATTTGACCCACGCAACTTGCGTTACACTGCTGCCCATACCCTAGACTTATTCAATGAAGTGGCAACAATAGCAAGGCCACCTCTCAACACAAGCTCAAAACGTCCCCACTCTACAGCCACAGGCTATATTATCTCTGTGTACAAAGTTTTTGAGGGAGATGATAGAGAGAAATTTGAGAAGAACTGGCTCTACTGGACAGGTACAAGACAACACCATGCAGCTATATTCAGATTACTGCTTGTTTTGCGCCAAAGTGTATACATTTGTATTTTAATGCATGTGGCATTATGCTAAATGTTCCATTATTAACTACATAAGAGCAAACTGGAAATCTGCTGATAATTAATTAATCCATCAGCTACAGCTTAAGGAAGAATTTCGTATAATGCTTAAGTGGATTGTGGACATCTTCACAGAATTATTGTCTTGTTGGGTAAACTCAGGAATGCAGATAAAATAAAAATATTAGCTCACAAAAAAATCCCAGCCACAATGTATTTTTCTGTATCTGAAAAAACTTCCAGTCTAATGGGTTAAAAGACAGTTTACTTTTATATGAAGAATTACAAATTCAGAAAACATACAAGTTACTGAAAAGCAAAGTAAAGTAAGCCACTTTCACATTCTGAAAGAAAATAAATAGCATAAGGATTCACTTTTAAAAAGAGTTTGCCACAAACAAAACAAAAATTCCATAATACTTGAGGTCTTATCTCTTCTGGAATGTTACACAGCCTTTACTGGTACTTGATTATTGACATTTTGAGACACCTAACAAGGTTCAAGCCATCCAAGAATGGGTCCAATGTGCTGTTCCAAAACGTTGATAACCTACTGCCAACCAAAAGTATAGATTCCAGAAGAGGGAATACCTCATTTACACTGTGAAGGAAGCCTAAAATCCTTAGTATTTCCCCTGTACATTAACTTTCATTAACAAAAATACACATACATCAATTTACACCTCAGTAAATTATGTATAAATGCACAAATTCTTTCGTCCTTCTCATTTTGTGTGCTTCACAGGTGCCAGAATGCTGTATCGCTACCTACCAAAATCAGCAGGCTTGAGGCGCATCACATTACACAAATCAATCTCAAGTGGTGATAAGATGTACCTCCTCCTGTGTGAGTGTTCCAACTTCCTGGAAAATCTGTCAGCTGCTGCATTACTCCTGCCAGCACTGAGGGCCCGGCTGTGTGGTTACACTGGCCTCTACAGAACAACTGCTTCATTCTGAATCCTTATGCATGCCACTGAGAACATTACTCAAAACATACCAGTTACCATCTTTCCTGAAACATTTTCAACAATAAAATTATTATAAATATAGAATTCATGAATTTTCAGGTCCATAATCTTTTAATCTTCTTTATTTCTTTGATCCTTTGGCACCACTGCTCTTAATGGCCTTGGTGTCACATGGAAAGGGAGAAAACAGTAATTACCCACATTATAAACTTTATCATCAGTAACAGTAGAAAAACCAAAGTTCATGTCACATATGCTTCAACAGTATGTGGGACTTTAAATAACTTACTGTTTTTACTTGCTCATCAAAGTAATAAATTCACCAAAAGACCTGTTTTACAATCATATTTGCCACACTTTATAATAACCAAAAAATAATTTTGTATTACACATCTATTAAATCCTCAACCTAGTTAAAGGTTATGCAAAACATAGAACGGAACTGAAGGTACTTAACTCAAGGGCAAGATAAAAATTTATTGCCCTTGCATACGTTTTCATCATCAAAATGCCACATAAGTAAATTGTAAATGTGCTGGTTCAAAATAAGTTGTCTACCACACTTAGTGGAGAATTCAAGATTGCCTCACTGCACCATTGACTTATTAAATAAGAATTAACTGTAGTTTGAGTATCACTCTGCACTTGGTGATTACTTTCCAGGCAAAACATTGCCCTTACTAAACAGACATTAGTTTATGATACATAAAACGCAACATAAAGTAAATATGACAAAGTTGTGTAAGTCAAATTACTCTTTTTATTTTCATTTAAACTTCAAGTCATAACCTCAGTTGTGTTTAATTGTGTAAACTGGGCCAAGATATGAAAGCATTTCTAAGGGAGGGCATAGATATTAAATTCAGTTCTTGTTTATTTACATGCTGACTCAACAATTCTGTAGTCAGTTACAGAACCAACAAAATAATCAACCAACCAACCACCACCAAAAATAACGACAAAACAATGGCACTTCAAAATGAACTTTGATGAAAGTAGTCAAGCTCCAACCGGTGATACAGGCACAAAGTCATGTACACTTTATCTTAGTCATCAAATATCTACAATTCCTTTAAAATAAAAGTGAAGAATTATTTGAGTGAAATCACAGAATCAGAGGATTACAGAAATTTATCATTCTAGGAAGCTGATGTCAATCAAATCATGAATGTCTGTTTATAGGAAGTTCACTGACATAAAACTTAATTATCAGTGGCAGTACTTTGTTACTTTTACTACTGGCAATTGGTTTCTGTGAAACTAAGATTGTTCTAAGGAACCATATTTGGTAAAGATGAAGTAAGGAACATGTGTGATATTTTTATCAGAACTACAGCTTTAAATTCCGTGATGAATAGTGATACCTAAGCTGCTTAATTGAAGTCAATTCTAGTCATGTAGTCTTGTATTGCTGATACATTTATTGCAAATGTTATATCAGATTTTCAAGTAGTAAAATTTGAAATTTATTACAATTTTATTATTAGCATTAGATTCAGTACATTTTTAATCCTTCTTGAAATGTGACAGAATTTGATTATTGACATTTTATGAAGTAAACATAAATAAATAAAAACGCTGAAATAGAGCTACTAGAGTGCCAACTTGAGACAGTTCTTTGTGATTACATATTATTAATGCATTAATGACTGACAAATCATTGGCAATATTGAAATCATTCAGAATTCTTGCATTGTCATATTCATACTAGGTTGTTAGAGAATATGACACATTTGATATAAATGTTAAGATATATAGGAGTTATTACATTAAACCAGTGCGAACTGCCTGGTATTGTTGCCTCAAGAATGTTTATGATAATATATTTCCTGATTGTACATATAGAGAAACTGTTTCAGCACTGAAGAAATTTGAAGTTTCATCTCATATATAAGGCTTTTTAGACTTAAAAATGACGAAAATTCAATAGTCAGCATTTTTCAATATTTTCAAGACATCTCAATCAATGCACTTAAGTACAGCAGTATAATTGACTGCATCAGAATTATTTCGGCTTAAGCAGTTGAATTTTAAACTTACAGCAGACTGGAACTAGAAATACATTCAAGATAAATAAACTGACAAATAAAGTAGTAGTGCTGCACTCTAAATATTCAAATTCAGTATATCGTATGAAAATTTTCATCCTAGGTAGTAACATGTCAAGAGTAAAGAACGCAGGGCACTGAGTTTTGTTCACTGTTGTTAGTACCATGATCACAGCATTATGACAGATATCTAGCTGAATTGTTGCAATTTAGTACTGGCCAGGGAAGGAAATTGTCACAATTTCAAGTGTGTGCTACAAGGTTTGGGAAAAATCCAGTGGAACCCAAATCTTAATAAATCACCTTGGAAGATGATCTCTGTTACTTAAGGAAGTGTACAAATAGAATGCAACATTTCAGGTGGAGACATCAAATGTATAAATACAACTTAAAATCATGCGAATTATCTCTTTAACACACCAAATTTTAAGGAAAATAGCAACTACAAAAATAGATGTTATAGGAACAAAATTAGTACAGTATTTCAGTAATGCTTGCACATAATGTATTTCCAAATATCTGATATGTAGATTTTAAGTGGTGGGAAATAACATCCCCTTAAATAACTTTTATCTTTCCAGGAGATCATTTTCTTATATTCACTCTAAAAATAACACAGACATTTAAAGTAGGCACAAAACAATGAAATGCTTCACATTTTAAAGCAATACTGAATTTAATGCCAAAACAAGGAACCCTACAATGAGAAATAATATCAAAACTCAAGCAATGTAATTGAAATTTCTAAGGACTACTGACAGAAAAGCAAGAAGGAATAAATTTAGAAATAAAATAATTGAGAGAAGTTATAATTCAGAATTTAATAGGATTATTAGAGAAAGGGCTACAATTGTTTAGCCATGCAAAAATTTAAATTTAAAGCAAACAATAAAACTCTAAATTTCTGTCTGTACCCATTGCATCCTTTGTCTAACTTCCAAAACAGGAGAGTACATATAATAGCAAAGTTAAGAGGAAGTACTGTTCAAATTGCACTGCTCCTCTCAAGTCAGTTTTGTTGTAAGATGTAAGGTTCTCGCAGTTATATTGTTGAAGATTCAAATCTTTGGTGACATTAGTGTGTCACTGGGTGAGCAGTTCCTCGAATTTATATAACAATATAATGTAAAAATTCCTTTTAATGTGCAGCTATATACTAAAAGTGACAAATGAAAAAAATCAACAGGTTTTCCCCCTCCTTCAAATTACCCTTATCTGGGTTTAAAAATATATCATATTGCCAGTGGTATAAATATACAATGATGTGTCAGTCATACACAACCAAACTTTATTATGTTTATTATTGTACTAGGGCAACATGTTTTGATTCTTACAGAATCATCTTCAGGCCCTTCTAAGAAAATGGATCCTTACTTAAAATGTTTAAAAATGCACTGTGGGATCCCAAATGCTTACATTCTTGATAGAGCATTTGGAATCCCACGGCGCATTTTTAAACATTTTAAGTAAGGATCTGTTTTCTGTAAGAATCGAAACATGTTGCCCATGTACAATAATAAACATAATAAAGTTTTGTTGTGTTTGACTGACACATCGTTGTTTATTTATATATGTGTTAAACACTTCGGGATGGCAAACATTAAATATTGCCAGTGGATATCAACATTTTGTAGGCACATGCTTTCTCCACCTTCAAGGTGCAACTGAACAGGATCAGGACACACTCGAATATGTAGCTATGTTAACATGGGCACTCAGATTCATGGAGGGATTAGAGGAGACAGTATATATGCTGAGTTCATGCCTATAAAACATGCCCACATTGTCACCCTACTCACTTCAACCCTGAAGATGGAGGAAACAGGTAACTCCAAAACTTTGGTATTCACTAGTAACACTGCATACAGTGTCTCAAACCAGAAAACCATAATCTGAATAAACGTCAACATGAAAACCCCTAACCTTACACCCAAATTTTCTGTACTGGAATCTGATGGGTTATGTGTGATTTCAGTCTCCCGCCGCAGTGTAAATGAGATCTTCGCTCTTCTGGGATGTTACACAGTGTAGATTGGTAGTTAGTTACTGAAACTTCAGTAACTAACTACAAATCTATGCTCCATAACATCCCAGAATAGTTAAGATCTCATCTGATGGTTTTTTATAGTGTCAGACTTTGGACAACAGTACAATTTTTGTCACTGACAGTGTAGTTAGTAAACTCCTACTGGACTGATACGTCATTTTGAAGTATGTGAATGGGTGGATGATGCAATTTACTGTTATATTAACTGATCTGCTTAGAAACTTGTGCTTTGCTAAACTGTAGTGTAGTGTGGGGAATGTCAAGAACACTGAACATCCAAACTACTTGTACTACTGGGGAGTAGCATATGACTTCATATGCTTAATTATTAGGCAAAAATGAAATGTTTTCTGAGAAAATAAATTTCACAAATGAAAATTGTACCATTTGTTTCCAGAAAATGTGAGAAGTTTGGTAACAAATTTGTAATGGTTACTTATTTAATGACACTCAGATGTTAATATAAAATTTATTCATAGTGGTAATAGTAGTAGTAGAAGCAGTAGCAAACCAACTGTGCCTCATATGTTTTGGTGACTCACAGCACCATCACTGTCACTTCTTGTGTCTCTCACCCTAAATATCTGACTTGTTTACTATTAAAGGTACGTGGAACTGTAAGTTTTAACTTACCTACCGCTTGTTTTAGAGATTTTACATTAATGGTTTAAATTTTGTAACTTACATGACTTGAAATTGATTAATATTCTGATTCATTGTCATCACTAAGTGTCACCTTCAATTAAATTTCATTGTGTAATCAAATCACCAAATGTGAATAATCACACAGAAAGTGAGAAGTTTTTTTTTATTACACATTTAACTGACTTTGTATGGTACTAATATAATGTTCATGCCCTGGCTGTCATCGTCATGGGTTTTAGTACACCGTTCTCTTGAAGAAGTCATACATTTCTGGCACTGATGAATGCACTTCTCCACATCATTTCCCATGACCTCAAGTTCCACTATCATACCTCTTCACCTCTTCTACTGAATTCAGTCTGCATCCCTGGAAGACAACCTTTGTTTCAAAACAGCTAACATTCAGCAAGAGACTATTCATGATGATTAGGAAGGTTGTGGAAGCAACAGTGTTGTCAGTCAGATGCTCTGTCCCATGACAGAAAAATAAGCTGATGTGTTGTGATAATGGAGCAGATAATTTTCCATTGTGATGATGGAGCAGATAATTTTCCATATACCCAAAGATGAAAGTGTTTACAGTGGACACCATCTTACAGGTAGTAAACACCTGTCATATTTTTCCAGACTGAACTTGTGACGAGTACCACCCTAGCTATCAAAGAACACCTACAGCATCATGTTCACCTATGAATGACCTGCATAAAGCACCTGCTTATGGGGCAAAAGTATCATTGCCTCCACAGCCTCCCTGTTCTTCAGATCTCTTACAGCCCATGACCTGTTCCCAAATGTAAAATTCTTGAAGGGACGAAATTTTCAGTGTGCAGAAGAGGTAAAAGTGGCTGAGAACATAGGGTGACAGCAAAAGACCTCTTGGAGTGCTTCCAGCAGTTTTATGACCACAAAAGCAATGTGTAACAGCATATTGCTCCAGTGTGTGCTGTAAAACTGGCATGACGTTAAGTAAATACATATAAAAATATGTTCAAGAACATTTTGACTTTACCATACATATATCCTATTTTTGATTGTAGCCATATGACTTTAAATATGTGACTGTGATTCCAAATTGACTTGAATGTTTCAATTCTGGCAGCAATAACAAGTACTGCATAGAAACATAACTTTTTACTTAACAGACATTTCCCACTTGAGTGACTTCAATCTACAAAAGACTTTGCAATGTCATGGAACCCTCTTCCCTGCAAAGTCAATAAATTCACATCATTCCAACATTAATTTGCAGGAATTCTCAGAATTTAATTACCACGTGTTGTGGTATACAGTTTTAATCACTGAATACCTCAAGTGTACATAAGGCCATAAAAATTGTTACTGATGTTCCCACAGGCAACATATAGACACTTGTACCATACTTCAAAGTGTACTAAACAGTCATGATTTACCTGAGTGCAAAGTCAGCTTCTTTGTTGCACAAAACTACAAGTTCATTGTCAGAAGACTAGACAAGAATTGAAGAAGTGTATATGTCAGTTATAAGAAGACTTGAAAGCCATCCAGTGTAACTCTCAATTGCCCACTGTCACATCACACACTCATCACACCTCTGCATTTGTTACTCACCAAGTACATGCTCATCCAGAAGTGATGTAACTCTTCTGAAAACATGAATGACAATTTGTAAAGGAATTCTGTAATTAAGAAGGTTTTGACTTAAATCAACATCTTTGCTGCAGCACTTTTAAAAAATCATGTTTCATAAAACATGCATAGTATTTTACATTGTTACAGTATTTTCTCAAATGAGAATTTATGAAAGACCATTTTCCTCTGTTGTAATGTAAATAAATTTTACAATATTTACAACAAAATGTTCATTCTTCCTGTGCATCCAATTATTTCCTCAACACAAATTTCCTCATCATGATCAGATTCTTAAGAATATACAGCACCTGCTAACTTGCACTTAAGTGCAATCTGAGGAGTCCATATTTGACTGCTTTACAATACGGTCCTTTCAAAAAGTCACAGGTCTGAATTACATACAGTACTGTACTGCACTCTTACAAGCATTATAGCAAGTGTATCTGTTTATAGTAACCAGGAATTTCACTTGAAATGTCAAACTAAACAACAACCAGCAAAACATTTGAGATCATTTTGAATACTAACAAAATAACAGCTAACAACTAACCAACCAGCTAGCTCTATGGAGCAGAATCCTGCTTGAGAAGCTAATAGTTCCTTGGGTAGACTAAAATGTTCCTTGGATTTTATGGAACTCAATGGTTTAATACCTTGTTCATAAGTGCCCACCACTTTTCCCTGTCCTGAGCCAGATCAATCCAGTCAATGCACTCGCAGCTTACTTCTTCAATATCCATTATGATATTCTCTCATCTACACCTAGGTTTTCCAAGTGGTCTCTTTACCTCAGGTTTCCCCATCAAAATCCTGTACGCATCTCTCCTCATTCCAATGTATGCAACATGTCCTGTCCACCTCATTGTTCTTGATTTAATCACGCAAATCCTATTTCATGAGGACTACAAATCATGAAGCTAACAGTTATGCAATTTACTCCTTTGTCAAATATCATCAGCTTAAGTTCCTTCCTCACTGTAAGAGACCAAGGTTCACACCCATTTACAGTAATAAGCAAAACTGCATTTTAAAATTATATTTCAATCTTGTATTTTTGAATAGTGAACTGAACTATAAAAGAATCTGGACCAAATGCAAGCAGGTGTTCCCAAAGTTCAATCTGGTCTTATGAATGCAATTCTGATTTGTTTTAACCATTCCCAAATATTTTAACTTTGCCACACTTTCAAAGGATTTATTGCTTATCATGTTGGACATGGAGTGTCAAAAGTCTGAAGCTGATGGGTCAGATAGAAACTCAATTTGTTCTATACAAAAGGTTTATCTGCATATTTCATGACCATTAAGAGCCACTGTCCTGAGATACAAAACATTCTATTCTGTTCCTCATTAGCAGCTCCCACCATATACAGTTAAAATAATGTGGTGTTGATTAGCTTAGGTTCTTCTGCTATATGACCATGAAACTGTCCAACCACAGCTTTGTTGGGCCTTCTTTAGAACTGTGCTCTATGTTACCCTCAGGCTCTGAAGATCATTTTCACTGTACATGGATGCCTCTCATACAAAGGATGCTCAGAATGTGTATTCCCAGTGCCACAGACTGTCATCCCACAAAAAACTTATGTTCCACTGAGTCAGTGACTTATTAGATTGCACAACTCTCATTCTAATACACAAGTTCTGAAGTTCTCACTACAGTGACAATGGACAATCACACCTTCTGGGATGTGACACGATGTACTGTGGCAAAAATTTACTGATGTTTGGAGCAACATGCATATTCAGACTGCAAGAGTACTGTCACATCCAAACATAGAGCATTTCTCATTCTAATAAAGTTTTGGAATTGAATGACAAAGCTCGGTTCGATAAAACCAGGTATTGTTGCTGGAATAGAAGACCCCAGAGAATAAATGCAATCACAGAAGACTGCAATCTTAAATTATTCAGTAAATTCAAATAGTGTGAATCAATACTTAAATTAGAGGCTGAAAGAAATAATGACGACTTTCCCAGCATGTATTCCACTTCCAAACAGCAGGAGAATGAATATAAGGACAAATGAATGGACAGATTTATATGTACTGTATTTAACAATATTTATTCACAAAAATGAACTAGCAAGCTTAAAAACTATATATATTCCATTCACAATAGGAAGGATCAGTTACTCTGAAATCCCCTTCTCATATTCATACTGAAAGCCTCCAATTTTAAATCATTACAATAAACATCATATGACATAAAAAAAACAATTTCAATCAGTTGACATATTCACAAACATGACTTTCTTATTTACAAAAATCTTGTAGAATAACCATCCATTCTCAAGAGAAATAGATCAAACATTCAATACCCTTTCCTTCCTCGGAATCTTGTTCTGTTGTCCAACTGAAATGCAAGAGACAACAAACATCAGAAACTACACAACTTACATTTAATAACATAAGGCACTTCAATACCACTGTCATCAGAACACTCATTATTTCAGCATTGTCATGCACAAATAAATGTCTCTTGCAGGAAATGGATTGTAAAAGTAAAGTCTCTTTTTTCTTCTTCTTCTTCTTCTTCTTCTTCTTCTTCTTCTGGTTGAAGAATCACACACAGCACAAGCATAATTTAAGCAGCACCAGGTTTTCAAAACAATATTTGTAACTTCCAACTTGATTATATCAATAACTTTTCTACACACATTCATAAAATAACCATCAATTATAACTTTTCATTCAATGAAATTTTCTCAGGCAGATAGTCACATATATATGTGGATCACATATTGATGCAGCTGTCTGCCTGAGGAAATTTCATTGAATTCTGATGCCGTGAAAGCTTCAAGACATAATTTTCCATGATCTTCTGATGGCCCTCAGTATGGCAGCTTTATCACTTAGAAAGCCTGCATCTGCCATAACAGCTGCTGTGTTCAGCGATATTATAAATGTGTAATGTAATATACAGAATATACAGAAAATAGAGATACTCAGTTCTCAAAACGATTATTTTTTGTGCTCTTAGCCTCACATTCAATGGATATGATGGGATATTTCCCTAGATGTAAAGTGGATCTGCTGCTGGTGTAATATCAGTACAAATAGTGGCATTTAAAAAAAGGAAAAATAATTAACATAATTAATTTACCAGAGATCTCTTGCATTCAAAAAAAGTTGTGCGAAGAGCATAGCATTCATTAGGAACAGATGCATCATATGACTGTAGACATTCACGGGGAGATTTCTTCTGCTACAAATACATACAATACATTCGGTCATACAGAACATCAGATATATAATGAAACAGGAATACATAAAATTAAGTACATCATAAAAAGAAAGGTTTGATGATACAACAGAAATACTGAAAGTCATCATATGCTCTTTTAACCCTCAGAGTGACAGGTGGCCAGCCAGTTGGCTACCACTTCACTTGGATGCTGTGCCACCAGCCCAGCTATCAACTATCATTTCGTATATATACGTCTAAACTTCATGACAAGCAACACGGCATTTCCAAAACATCCCACCCCCCAGAGGCTAGCACTAAAGGTGTTAAAGCATAAAATCAATTTTTTGTTACTGTTTCCAATGCAAGAAACTCTTGACCTACATTTTTTTCACCCTGGTGAAAATGCTAGTAGGCACAATGCCAAAGAAAACTTTTGGTAAGAACAATTCTTCAAATTTTTCCACCTATATATTCTAACAGGAATGACGCATTAATAATTAACAACACAATGAACTATCATTATCCATAATTTGTAACTGCTAACATACAAGCATGTGCAATATATAGGGCATCCACTTTGAAATGAAATTCACACCATCAGTAAGTTTATCAGACACTGCATAACTGGTCTGCAGTAGTTTTATCACTCACATCAGTTACAATGCATCCTTTGATATACCAGCACACAGTCCAGTTCATAAGCTGAACATGACAGACAAACTATTGTTCCTTCATGAAGATGAAGTACAGCGCAACAAAGTTCTTATTGTGATGGAAATTGTTATTTTTGTTCACAAATATGAAATATAACATAACACAGATGGTTTTTACTATGACATACATTACTGTTGTTATCCATAAATATGAAGTATGGTGTAATACAAATGGTTTTGACAGTGGAAACCTACACAAGCAAGAAATCCCATAAAAAGTGTCATAGCAAATTTAGAATAAATTTTCCCACTGTTTCAGTTACTGTTAAGTCAACAATATACTAACCAGTGACAAACACGCGTATAACAAATTCCTCAACAAAGAAGACACAAAAATGAACATGACAAGTCCTTTCAGAAGAAATATTAGGTGATATTACAGCATGCTTAGAAGCATCTTCATGAAAATCTTTAAGGCAGTATCCCAGGAAATCTGTGCCTCAAAGTCATCCATACACATAGAAAAAAAATCAATTTCAATCATACAAATTTACAGGTGTGCAAAAGCTCCCGGAAACACACTATGTTGTAAGAATAAGGTTTTGTAGCTGGTTCTGTGAAACAGTTTGAAAAGGTTAAGTCAAGATTATTTTATTTTACTGATGAGGCATGGCTTCACTTAAATGAACAAGTAAATGCTCAAAATAACAGATACTTGTCTGCAGATAATCCCAGACTAATACACCAAGTGCCACTACATGAAATTAAGTTGCGGTATGGAATGCCATGAGTGCGACAAGAACAATTAGACCCAGCTTCCTGTCATCAGACACAGTAAATTCAGGAATGTACATGGACAAATTCTTTCACAATATTTTTAAATTTAAGTGATCACAAGACTGACTACAGGTTCCTCCAGCACAATGATGCAAATGACCATACAGCCTATAATTCAATGGCTGCCTTATATAACATTTTTGGGGACCAAGTAATTAATCAGTTGTGCTTTGTAGCCTGCTCATTCACCCAAGCAATTGCCATGTGACTTATCTGTTGGGGAAGTTGCAGTGATGGTTATGATAACAATACACATGCACGAACACAAGATGACCTTAAATTTTCTTGTATCCTATATTGGCAATTTATAGGAATAAGAACTTGAACCACTTTTTAATAATATGTCCACCAGGTGTCAAGTAGTCTAAGGGTTGCAGGAGGTAACTGCCAGCACCTGCCTTTCACATGCAGTAAATTATCTTATATAATACAGACTGTTAAATCAAAATTCTATTGCGGAAGAAATTAAGAGCAGATTGAAGTCAGGAAATGCTTGCTATCATTCGGTGCAGAACCTTTTGTCTTCTAGGTTGCTATCTAAAAATTTAAAGATCAAGATAT
>Ga0123357_10005287_pt1 | contig 15410 bp, 11 predicted proteins | sample TergutEmb28metaG_FD_89873 | JGI IMG/M metagenome (GOLD analysis project Ga0123357, IMG submission 89873) | Embiratermes neotenicus P4 segment gut microbial communities from Petit-Saut dam, French Guiana - Emb289 P4 | ecosystem: Host-associated > Arthropoda: Insects > Digestive system > Gut ... | reverse complement strand
GCAGTAACTTTAAGACAACACTTAAACACACGTTTCTTTTATTTTTTGATGATTTTGTAATGTTTAAGAATGAATCGTATAATCCAATTTTCAGCTTTATATAATTAACTTGCTGTAACATTTGCTTCAGTTGTGCAAAATACTTGCAATAATGTTATATTTTACTAGTTATGTAGACGAGTTTTTAGTTTTGTGACTTATTTTACACTCTGTGCCTTTGACTGGGTTTAGGATCCATGAAGTTTAAAATAATATGTGTACGTACGTATACATGTACGTAGGTACGTCTGTAATGTACGTACGTGTATGTATATATATATACACGTATATGTTTGTAGGTATGTGTGTGTGTAGGTTTGTACAATGCGTACGTCGTACAGTAAAATGAAAAAGAGCCTTGAGAAATCCAAAGGCCTAAAAGTCCTCAAGGAATACAAGCAAGAAAACGCTTATGATAGCAGCTTAACATATTCGTGTAGATTTGGAGGACGGAATAAATTTGTTCGCGTTGTTTTTAATGCCACCTTAAATGCTTCCGATAAATTGTCAGAAGGGGTTTGCAAATTTAATGTCAAGATTCATTTCTAATTTGGGTAGCGGTAGACATCTATACGTCTGTAACCTTTCCTTTCAGCCGAATATGCAGGGGCCACTTGTTTTCGTCTTGCTAACATTCCTCCGTACCGCGTATCATCGTTTCAACAAGCACTCATTCAGACCGTTAGCAGCATGATGCTTGCACCACCACATGGAATGTGATTAAAATCTAACTTACCTTGTGTAATTATCAGTAACGTATTGTATCGCTTTATGATTGCGACTGTGTAAAGTTACCTTACAACATACCATACCGAGCTGATTTATGCCAACGATAACGTATCTGACATATTTAAGAGGTACCCAATTACAATCTAGGCGTATGCTATCTTAGACTTTAGTCACTGTCTTCGGAGCCTTCACGCAGCTGAGTTACGAACCTGAGGCAGAATACACGATCACTCTCTTCGTACTTCGCTGCAGATTATGCGTCAGTGGTCACTGTAAAAGGAAGCGTTCCCAGGGCTGGTGTATTTGACAGATGCGTCGATTTTTGTTCATTTGTACAAGGAGCCAAGTGAATAGTTATCATGTTGTTTTCACGACTGGTGTATTTGACAAGCCTTCGTACTTGCAAGAACTAATATCGCCTTGACAGTTAACCAAGTACTGGTGTTTGCATTGACTTGTGCGACGTTTACCGACAGTCGGTGGGGAACTGACCGGTGACCAATATTTGTACAAGTACACTGTTCCCTGGACGTTGTCTGTTATCGACAGGTGAGAAATGTGTGTCCAGTGTGTGGGTACCGGGGTTCTTTCTCGGAGTTAAGGTTGTAGGGGCATGAAGTTGACCACTCACGTCCGACGAGTGCCGATATTAAGTATGAGTGGAGTTACATCTCTGCTCATGCTTTCCTTTTTTACGGCGTGGACAGGAAAACCTGTACGTTTTGTACAGGTCATGGTAACTCGGCTTTACACAGTTGTTAAGTAATATTTGTATAAAATGTCACTGCGCCATTCAGTAAGGTATCAGTCGTTGAGTTGCAGTGGAAGATAAAGACGACTTATCTGGAATGCAGCTTATGTAATTTAGGCAGGCAGGTCGGTCGGTAGTTGCTGAGGTTTCGGAAAACCTCTTGCCACCAACACTTCTGTGACGTGCACCAAACTTCAGGGCGTCGTAATCCAAAGGCTACCCCCATAGGAAGCAAAATGAGACCATCAAATATGGCGACTGAGAGTGTTCCTGTTTAAACATTGCGTCTAGAAAAGCTGTTCTATCCACCAAGCTTTTCTTTCAGTGAGTAACGATGAAGTACAGTAAAATTGGCTCTGTGCACCATGAAGGCGTACGGGGGAGTGTAAGTAAAACTCCACTAATTGTTGACATCGGCATTATGTTGAGGTGGGTGGTCGGCCTTACGTGCCTGCCACGTTACTGGGTTTACGTTGATTATGAGGTTGGATAGGCAGCAACGGCGGTGTGTACATTTTGAAGAAATATTCTCTTTGCCTTCCGGGAATGGAGCTCCGGTTCCTGTTTACATTCTTTCATACCTATAGTCTAGTATGTGATGCCGTATGGTTTGGTGAACTAGAGATGATCGTCTCAAAATTAAAGCTGCATAACATACCAGAAGAATATATTAGGTTTTTCTGTAGTGTAAAAAACCTCGTCTCTTTCACCAGGCGCACGTGGGGTTGATTCATGGGGTTGTGAGAATATTTGTACCTAAGAGAAAGGATATGACAAGCGAATGGAAAATAATACTCAGCGAGGGGTTTCATAATATGTGCTCTTTTTCTTGTACACTGTCATTAAGGTGGGTCAAACAAAGGATTTCTCCATGAAAGGAATAAGAAATGCATGAAATATTTGGTGGGATGTCGTAAAGGGAAGAGGCGACTTGGAAGCTTTAGATGTAAACTAGGGAATAATATTAAATTGTTGGAACTTGTAAATGGGCGCAATATAGCTGAAGTTGGGATCCAGCAGTGGGCTGTTGGGGGGAAAAAAGGAACCTTCATATTCTGTAACTGACTAGGTGAGTGAGGCTTGCTGATTTCTCAAGAATAACTGTTCTCATGGTTAACACGCCCTGTTGTTTACAAATAAATTTACATTATATATCTTTTATTCAGGAAGAAATTAAGAGCAGGTTGAAGTCAGGGAATGCTTGCTATTATTTGACGCAGAATCTTTTGTCTTCCAGTTTGCTATCCAAAAATTTAAGATATGCAGAACTATAATTTTGTCTGTTGTTTTGTATGAGTTTGAAACTTGGTTTGTCAAATTGAGGAAGGAACGTAGGTTAAGGATGTTTGAGAGTACGGTGTTGAGGAGAATATTTGGGCGTAAGAGGGACGAGGTAACAGGGGAGTTGAGAAAACTGCATGATGCTGCTGCAGGTGGATGATTGAAGACGGAGGACCGCAGATAAAATGTTCTTTTTGTAGTAACTGGAGTGTGCAATTTTTTTAACAATTGCTTTTGTCGTGTTACTTTGTTTTCTCCAAACGACCATTATTATTGATTAATAGTGTTTTCAACGGTCTGAAATTCGTCCTGCGCATGCAAGAGCGTGTAGACATGAAACTTCCATTTCCAGTCGCCTCTGTTCCTGTGTCAAGCTCTAGATACCAATAATACCAATTAAGCTAATTTTGAGGCGCTCTGAAACATCCGTGCTCACAGTATCTTTGTCTGCATTCAACTTATTCCAGCCTCTCTATCCACTCCAAAACTCTTTCCAGTTTTGGTGATACAAAATGACGAGGTAGCTGACGATCAGCATGCCTATCAAAATCTTGAGATCTACACATATAGTCCGCAGGCTAAAGTATTCAGTTGCGGTTATCCGCTGTAGTTCATTGGTTTCTGTATAGAATGGCGAAGAATTTATGTGACAGTCGATGTTCACACGTGGCCTGTTGTGGCATGTGACTTCTGCGCAACCTGTATTCGCCGATACGTCATGGGTGCACAAATGCCGGGCGCCAGGTTGCCGTGGTGGCGCCTAATATATGTGGATCCTAAGTATGGAACTTCTTTCGTGTCACCCTTCTGGCGTCTAGAATTTTGTAGTGGTTCATTTTTTTTTTTTTTTGAGTTTGGAGTTGGGGTGGGGGATCTGTGCAACACGATGCTGCGTTTAACGTTTAAAGACTCGGGAATTTCACTACTAGCCCCACCCAAGAGTGTAGTTTTGTGATTTATTTGGCTTAGATGATTTTTGTGTACAGCCTTAACAAGTTGATGTTCATAATTCAAGTAGTGTTTCTGTGCGAAGTTGAACTGAAGATTAATAAGCGTGTAGATTGACGTCAATCTGTAAAGGGATATGGAGACTCTGTCTTGCGCTTCCTTAAAGATGCGTAATAATTTTGTGCATTGACGCCAGCAAGGAAAAGCCATGCATCTGAACGTACCCTGAATATTTTAAAAATCATCTTGTAATTGAATAGTAAGAAAAAAATAGAAGCGATAACAATTTTATACAAAGAACTGAAATTATTTTTGAAAATGTCTCTAAGCTTCTGTTCTGAATTCAGTAGCGTGAGAGTTTGCTTCACGAACTTGCGATTAATTCTTAGGTTCAAGTTTGTGGAAAAATTTATGGCTTGCACCTACCCTCTCCTCCCAGGCCTACCTCGTCCGGAAAAATTCTGTTGACATCTCAGGTTTTTGTGGAGGTTCTGCCCCGTAGGATGATAGGGTGAATGACGAAATGGATAGGATGTGGTGGATGTAGTTGTGTCCTATTGTAAGGTGCTGTCACGACATTGCCTGGACGTTTACTTGTCTTCCCAGAAGATTTGTTAAAGGCATACTGGCTCGTCGGGGCAGCTTGTAGTTCCAGAAGCTTTGTTTTCATAGTTTTATATTATATTAAAACATCTTCTAGTTCTGTCAGCTCAAGTAAGGACAGCTGGGTGTGTATGCCTTAAATGGTGAAGCTGTTTGCGAAGTGAAGAAAAGCCTCGTCTTACGGATACATTTATAGGAGAAAAAACTACGTTCTATGAAGCCGAATACGTTCGCCCAGGCGATAACGTTTCTGAATTTTTATACGGGTGTCACCTGGTTTAAGTCAGGGCCCCAGTACTAGTTACGAAGGGGTGCTGTAAGTCCTTAACCCGAACTACTTCCCGATGTCGTAGGACGGAATCGATAGAGTTGTTAGAAAGAGGGGTCTCTTGATGTGCCGAATTGTAAATCTTTTCTTGTTACAGAGGCTGAAAGAAAACATGTCAGTCGACGTGTGCGATTTCAACAACATGGAGTCGCGAGCTGTCATCGATTATTTTTTCTTGCAAGGCAAGGCGACGAAGGAAACGCACGCCAATCTGACAGAAACATTAGGGGAACATGCACCATCGTATGCCACCGTCAAAAACTAGGTAGCCCAGTTTAAACATGGTGATTTTTCCACCTGTGATGCGCCTTGTCTTGGACGAACCAAAACAGTGACAACCCCTGAGATTATTGATCAAATTCACGAGATAATCTTGGAAGACCACCGAATTTTGGCTAAATCAATAGCTGAGCAACTGGGCATCTCACGTGAGCGGGTTGGGTCCATCATTCATGAAGATTTGGACATGCGGAAGCTCTCCGCGAAGTAGGTCCCGAAATGCCTGAACGCATACCAAAAACGTCAACGGAATTTTTTCGGAGCAATCCAAATTATTTCCTATCGCGACTGGTGACTATGGACGGAAGCTGGTTGTATCACTATGACCCGGAGACAAAGCAACAATCAGTGGAGGTGGCGGCATAGCGGCTCACCACGTCCCAAAAAATTCCGAGTGCAAAAATCCGCTGGAAAAGTTCTCGCCTCGATTTTTTGGGATCAAGACGGCATCCTCCTCACTGATTATATTCCAAAGGGTCAAACTATCAACGCGGAGTATTACTCATCTCTGCTGGTGCAACTGCAGGGCATTTTGAAGGAAAAAGGCCGCGGAAGTTCACAAAGGGGTTCTTGTTCTTGCACGACAATGTCCCGGGTCACCGGTCACTTGCAACTCAAAAGAACCTGGCCTTCCTGGGCTTCCAACGTCTTGATCACCCACCCTAATCTCCGGATCTGGCCCCATCGGACTACCACCTGTTCTCTGGACTGAAAAACAACTGAAAGTTCACCATTTTTCGTCCGACGTGGAGGTCATTGCTGCCGCGGAGATCTGTTTGGATGGACAACCTTCTGAATTATTTTTGAGTGGCTTGCAAAAGTTAGAACAAAGGGCCAAGAAGTGTATTGAGCTTCATGGGGAGTATGTTGAAGAAATCTCGAGTTTGGTATCTGTAGCTTCTTTCCTTCCCTGTCGGGCTAAGGACTTATCAGCAACCCCTCATATACTGACTGAAGCTTATTTTTTAATGATTTTCTTAGGTTTTACCTTTAGTTGGTTATTGTATCTGTCTACAATGTCTTTTGCGTTTCATAATTTACTCTTATCAGATTATCCGCTGTTAAATAATCCATTAAACTATGAGGGGTTTTATTTTAAATTCCAATAAGAACAATTGGCATTTAATTGTTCTGCTATCCCACCAATTTTCCACGTAGTCTCCGCCGCAACTGAGACATCATAAAGTGGGAGGAGTTGTGCTATTCCCTGTCGACATCAATCTGTGCCATTTGTTGTCAGCCGTCCTGTCACAGCTGTTTCCACCTCTCGACATTCCTTAAATTTGTTGCTGCCAAGATTTAACTTCAGCGCTGAAAACAAACGGTAAACCCTTGGCGACGAATTGCTCTTGTATTTTATCGTAATCAGTTGGTCAGTAATTACACGCCGACGACATTGAGACCTGCGCCTTACAGTTGTGCTGTTCTTGCAAGAATTTCGTAACGTGGTGCCCGAAATTCCCTTTTGCTTAAACAGAAACAACGTACTGAGTAACACTGTGTTATTGTTGTTTGTTCTTCACAAATATGATTGTGGATAAAGCTGCGATGGAAGGACGGACGCATACAAAAACAAATGAAGAAAGAATTCAGTGGTAAACTACTTCACATATGTGCTATGGCATTGTTGTTTTGGTTGTCGTGGAGACCCTTGGAAAACTCGTGGAGTACATGCAACCAGTTGGAATACTAAGAACTACATTAGGGGATATTTCTTTTCAATTTGAACGGAAGTTACAAGAACGTATTTCCGGATCTTTTTGTAGATAAATTGAAATTGAAATGTGCTCCGAGCCACTACACCGGTACGTACGATTTTATCGCTACGACGTAGTCTTTGAATTCAGATTCTTACTTGGTATTTTGTTGTGTGGAGAATTGAAAGAAGCCATTTCATTTGGTTCGAAGAATGAGAAGCCTTTGTCACTGCTAGTCTTTTTTGTCTGACACAGTTCTAGAGGTTGCAATGACCCTTGAACTGTAATGGTACTTGCTTAACATCGCCTTTTAAAACTGTCAGGGTTATGAACATGGTGGTAAACACCACGTCACATACCCAGCAAGCTGCTGGAGCAGTAACGTTCTTTGACTTGTAGACGGAATTTCAGTTGGTTTAGCGACTAACGTAGCTGTGCATCCACAGTGCCTCCAAACAAGTATTAGTAACGTAGCTAATAATGGGCAGGTCGTAGCCGTTTCCTTTCCCGTTTTCTCTAATTTATCCTTAAGTCCTTATCGTAGAGTGCTCAGTTAATAAGAAATTCATGCTATTTGGTCTCGGCTACTGATAAGGTCGTTAAATGAACCCAAACTGTGTTTTTGGTCAAGATTCTGGAATACGACGCCGTGAAAATTGATACACCGTATAACGGAGGGGCACAAATCCCGGACGCCAGGTAGCCATGGCCACTAAATTTTGAGCTTTGACGCCTAATATTTGTGGGTGTTCATTGTGGAATTTGCTACCTGTCTCCCTTCTGGCGCCTAGAATTTTGAGGGGATTTCTAAATTTGTTGTAAATTTTGTGCATATCTGCCATGTAGTTATCCGAATGCCTTTCTGCATCTTCAGCAGTATGAAACCTGGAATGTTTCTGGTTATTTGGATCAGAATTTGATACGTCAGCAGAGATGGTTTTGCCATCATAACATAAAATTCTAAATCTGTGTAGCCTGATTATTGTATAGCGTCCATTATACAGGCTGCAGTTTGGTGAGTCTAAAGAATTTGTCGTCATAAATCGCAACTTTTCATCGAATTAGCGTAGTACTGTAGGAGCCGCCACTGATTGCACGAAACCTTGTTCACTATGTAATTCCACGGAGACAGACAAGCAATCACCAGCTTACTCGAGTTCAAACAACACGGGGCATAAATCATAGAACAGAATTAAAGTGTAGAAGAGAATACAGGATAATGCAAGGAAGCAATCGTGGGAAAGAAGAAACAAATTACTGGGCCAGCTCAGCTTCTCTAAATGGTAATGTTTCAATCAGTAATGAAGTGTTCTGGGCCTCTAGGCAGCTGTAAATGTAAAGACAGTATTGTCAGTCTTGTATTTTCTGAAGTTTACATTCATATTATCAGTTAGAATGTTTATTTAAAGATCAGTATCGCGGTACTGACCCTTTAATGCCAAGTGATAAACGTGCCACCTGCTTGAACATCACACCTCTGTATTTTGTCCTCGTAGGAAGTTTCTCAGAAACAAAAGTAGCGTTATTTTTTCCTTGGGTACAATTAGTCGTGTGGCCTTTTTAATGGAAACATGATGCGTATTGTGTGAGTAAGGAAATGGATGTGTAAGCATTGTATATGTGAACTTCAGGCTCACGTGTTAAGTATATGCTGCGTGTTCGCAGTAATGAAGATTTAAAATGTGAGGTCTTCAGGGTTATGACATCGTACAGTCCAACATTTAATTTTTAGTCATACGGAGGAATACAGCAGAAGATGGGACAGCGTGTTATCCCGAAACTGCGCTAGCCACATACCAGACTACACGGTGTCAACCCATAAGATAACAGTATGTGTTTAAAATTCAGACTGGCTGTGGATCACACCCAGCCTTCTATGCAATAAGTACCCGTTTCTTTACTGGGGGGTAAAGCGGCTGGAGTGTGAAGTTGATCACTCACCTCCATCAAGTGCCGAATTTAAGAATAAATGGAGTTAAACGTATGTTCTTCTTGTACGGCTTCATGGCGTGACCAAAGACAACTCCGCCTTTTATTGTTTGTTTGTGGCGCAACAGATCCCAGTGGGCTTTCTAGATCACACACAACAAAGCACCGCATTCGATAAGACTCCTCTGGACGAATGATCAGCTCATCGCAGAGACAACACACAACACTCACAACAGACAGACATCCATGCCCCCGCTGAGGTTCGAATCTACAAACTCAGCAGGCTAGCGGCCTCAGTCCTACGCCTTAGACCGCGCGGCCACTGGGACCGACAACTCTACCTTTTACCACTTCGATTTGTGCAAGGTCATTAACTGTCGAAATTACTTTCACTTCTAAGATGCGTTTTTGAAAACACTCCGAACGCATATAGCTTTGCTACGTTTGTCTGTCTGTCGGACTACGCGCATGCAATATTTCAAGCTTGGTTAAGGACAGTAAAGTTTTTAAGTTTTCCAAGAAGCCTTGCTTAATGTCCAGCCCATCTTTGCCTAAGATTTGTAGTCCTAACAATAACAGGCGTTGCAACATGTTCAGCCTGTAATACGCCAAGCTAACAATTGACCTGCACAGTCATATCAACAAATGTGCAATAATTAGGATTCCCTGGTAAAGTCCTAAAAATGAAAAAAGAAATCATTACAACGTTGAGTGTGGCTCATATATATTTCACTGAAATAACACAGTTTTTCAACTCAATACCCGATCATTTATGGTGCATTTTTTGTCCTTGGCTTGAGTTTAAAAATTCCGTCGCTGTTAGTATTCTGGCTGTTTCATCCGAAACCGTTCGAAAACAGTCATTCTCACTTCTTCACTGTGTAAACAACGACATCCCAAACGCTTCTTCAGTTTTCCAAAATCAGTCGCTCCAGTCGTGCTGCTTTTGCATTCGTCCTTGGTGTGTTCGGTTGACCGCTGTGATCATCACGGGTGTCTGTTTTCGAAATCTGCACCATTTTCTGACTTGCTACACCCTTATTACGCAATCATCTTGCACCTCCATCAACTGGACGTAAGTGTCGATAGGGAAAATATTTCGCCCACAAGACCCAATTAAAAGACTTCTTCGTGGGGGCCAATTTTGCAACGTCATCATTGCACATCGGCTTGTCTCTTGAATATCATTTCACTGACTGATTCTTGCGCCATTTGTTGCATGTTACTCGTTCTACAAGTGTTGCCTACTATTGAGAAATTACAATCTTTTTTAACATAAAAGTTACAGGCTAGGGGACCTTATAAATTGACCTTGACCGGTCCAATTCCTGACTTTGTCCTTCTTAGGTACTGATATTTTCCTGGGTGTCTTGTAAAAACATTCTTCCGGAGTAACAGTACGTCCAGTTTGCACGTGCTTGGGCTCATGTTCGTGGTCCGATTTGTGCGTCTCCTTAAATGTTGAAGTTTTGACGAGCCCGAACGCAAACAGCACGATACTCCGGAGGCATGGGTTCGAAGGGACCTGCAGAGAGGCGGTATTTTGAAAGGATAGCTTGGCCAAGTTTCTGAACAAGCAGCTTCTACAAATTGAGAAAAGAGCTCTCATATTATTACGAGCACGTACACAAAGCACGAGTCGTCTGGACGCACCTTAAGAGAACGCGTTTCATGTGGGTGCAGAAAGCTATTGAGTTTTCTATTTTGTGTGCCCATATCTTTCATGTTTTGTGTAGAAGACGGGGGAATTATGTTTGTCTAACACAATTGTAGTAACAGCGATATTAAGATTTTTTTTTAAATTTCTTTGTCAATAATATTTGCATTGGTTAGTGTTCTGAGACATTTTAATTTAGAAATATTACCAGATACGTTGTTTTGAATGAGGATAACAGTCAGACCTTTTTTACACGCTAGTGCAACTTTATATGTATGTATGTATATGTATATGTATATGTGTATTAACTTCTCTGCACGTTTCGCAAGGTACTTCAATTTAGAATTTGCGAGTAATATGTTTGAAAGTTGCAACACTTACCGCAGTATGTACCGCAGTTAAATACTTATAAGATGTGAATATACATATAAGGTTGAACTGATAAGCGCTTACTATGTTTTTGAACGTGACGCCGTGGATTTTGGCAGATATTTACGAAGTCTGACTGCAGGTTTCTTTGAACTTCAGTGCTCATCTACCATGAGATGACTGTAATCCTCTTTACTCACTGCTGTGATTACTACAGACAACACTATAGGTTATAATTTTTCTTGTTACTGCTTTTGTATTGTTGGCAGAAATTGATAAACACGAATCCAGGACGAAATGTGTTTATTGTTTCTGTTCGGTTGAATACAACCGAACTTAAACGTGGCGTGTTCACTGACTGTAAAAGTGTAGATATTGGAGGGAAGGAACCAGTTTATACAGTAGCGGACAGTTTACATGAATTTGGAATTTCGCATACTTGCCTTAACACAAGCTTCTAGATTTGATACCGTGACCAATGGTTTGAACAAAGAAGGCACGATTGCATACGCGATTGATAATGAATGCCGTATAGTAGACAGTGAAGATGGCAATGAAATAAATTACTGGCATGACTTCGTGGTCTTCCAGTTACGTTGATTAGAGAGTTTTAATTAGTTTATATCTTCAGCTCTTATTCTCTACCCAGGTTTCCGTTGCATGCAATATAACACCGCTTGATATAGTACAAATGTACCATAGTTTCGGAGGAACCATCTTCAGAGTACAGGATATACTCTTAATTCTTCTAGTGTACACTGAAGTTGGAATTAGACGGTCCCCCTGATAGTTCGGTCCCTTTTACCAGGCCAGTTTCCAGAAGACAGTAATTTTCATATTTACACCTTTGATGACCTCACCGTTTTTCTTTCCTACAAGAAATGTTACTAAATCCGTTTTTACATTAATGTTTCTTTATGTAGCCGTAAATTGCTGGAGGCCAATTCTTAGTGGAGGCAGCAGTAACAAAGTGGTGTGTGTACTTGTGTGTGTATGTGTTTGTGTGCGCAAGAGAGAGAGAGAGAAAGAGAGGTATGGTCTGCTCATGGAACCCCTAACCCTGGTCCATAGTCGAGATTTGCATAAACTGAGCTTGGTCTTCACATTCCCCAGGCGTATACATTATACACTGCAGCATCGGCGAGCACTGACATGGTCCGTCCACCTGAAGGCTAGATCCTCCTTCGTGGGGTGAAACACTTCTGTGCCTAAAGCATTACATATTGTGAAAATTCAGACTGGCAAAGTTTGCATTTATAATGTACCGCGAAAATTGTACCAATCGTGCGGTGGTGCATGTTTTAGCGTTCTGATGTGTATGTGTTTTTCTTTGTAAGGTGCAGATGGCGTACGAGATAAAAGTCGATAGCTTTATTGGGCCTAACTTACTCGTAAGTGTAAACTATGAATTTGTGCACAGTACAGCGTAGCTGTGAGAATTAAAATAAATCGAAATAACGCGAACGTATCTGGACCTCATAAAGTTAAGAGATAAATTTAGTTTTAATTTTCATTTCTTTCCACTTAATGAGTTTTAGTTTTTCTACTCATTTATACCTCATAACTTGATAAGAGTTTTCCTCTGAGGAATTGGAGTGTCGAAAATTGTAGATGATTTGTGTCTTTAAGTAGCAGTGGAACGTCAGTAAACAACTCGTAGCCCAATTTGAGTCGTGTTTCGTTGATTAATTAACTGCAGTAGTTTATACTATCACTAGCCTATCTTGGACTCTTTCCCGGTGTGTTCAAAACCATCAGTCAAAGAGAACTACATCTCACACATGTGTATTTATGGGGTGAATCTGTCCATTTACAAGCCATGAAGTTGTATGTGGGAGTAGAGGTACAGCTCCATTCATTCTTAACCTCGACAATAGATGGTGGGGAGTGGTCGGCTTCACGCTCGGGCCGCTTTGCCCCAGCGAAGGAATCAATTACCCTTTAAATAGAAGGTAGGATGGGTCCCACAGCCGGTCTTGACTTTTTGGAGAGGAGAAAAATTTCTTGATTTTCCTGGGTATCGAACCATGCTTCCACGATCGTCCAGCCCGTAGCCTTGTCACTGTACGCACTGAGCTGTAGTTGTTCCTCATGTGCAAACTGGCTGTTTTGTACTGAAAGGTAATTGTTTAATGAGTTTTCACACTTTTAAGGGAATGGTTGGACTGTGCAAGCGGGTATGATGAGCAAAGCATACAGAGGCTGCCGATGTGGAAACCAGAATACCATTTGAAAGACACGGGTGCAGATGAAAGAGTAATATTAAGCTATGTCTTGTAGAAACAGGATTCCAAGTCGTGGATTGCTTTTATCTGGCACTGAATAGGACAGGTTGCTGGTTCATATGAGGTCGGAAATGAAATTCCATGAAATGCGCCAATTACTTGAATAACCGAGGAACTGTTAGGTTCTCATGAAGAGCTGCGCTCCACTGAGTTAGCTGAATGTGAACACCCGCGTCTGCACACAGCCTAGACACAAAACAGCTCGTAAAACTCAATCGTTATCTGGAGGCTACTTGAGACCAACACACCAGCACCAGCGACAATCGACTTTTGAAGCCACGGAGTTGATTTGTATTTCGCTAAGTAATATCAACAAATGCACGATATGTTAAAATTTTATGTATATTTTTTCATATACAATTCATCAGAACTCCAACTTGTTTCGATCTTTCTTAGATCATCTTCAGGGGTTTTCGCAAAGCAACATTTTCAACACTGGAAGATTTCTTCCCTTAGACTGCAGTCCTGGGGTAAAACATAAAATTTCTGCCAGAAATTTGAAATGAGTTGTGAATTATAATTATATATGAGCATATACGAATACAGTCAACCCACAGAAGATTATTCCTATTTTTCAGTAACAAAACAAAACGCTGTCATAGTTGTGGTGATTTAAGTGCAGGATGACTGTATGTATTATGTTTCGGAGATTTGAATGCGTGGCGCTAAGCTTCTAGTTTCATATTTTAGCACTACAATACGAATTGAAGATTTTGGTTTATGATTTCGATACTCAACGAATATTTTAACAATCCGTTCCACTGACATGTTTACCTTTCTTTGAAAAATATGGGACAAAATAAACACCATAAAATAACCTCTTGGGTGGGACAGAAGTACCGACTAAAGGCGATTTTTCTTATGTCTGTTTAATAAGCAGAATGTACGCAATTTATTGCAGTCTAATCATGTAAATATTATTCTTACGTACTCCATGAACGCAAAGCGGGTAATTCCACTCATTGGTTGAATGGGAGCTGTCAGCTTCGCGGCCGACCGCTCTACCCCCGGGAAGGAACCTCCAGTACCCACTGGATACGTAGCTGGTTATGTACTGTAGCCGGTCTTTTGACATTCTTGGTCAGAAATCGAAGGAGACAGAACACGTACTTCTAAGGATTTGAAGTAGAACAGGTCCTTTTATTTCTGCAGAAAGCACTGAATGTCTGATACGAAAGCTGCTCATAATACGTACAGTACTTTTGTATTTGTTTGTTTAAAAAAATTATGACCCTCATTATTACAATTAAATGGAGAAGGCGCATAAAATTGGATGCCGAGATTAACAACCTACAGATGACAAAACACACAAGTTTGCACTATATAAGTTTTATGTCGAATGTCTCGTGGCTCAAACGGTAAGGCAGTGGTCTCTCAATGGTGGGTCCGAGCTCGATCGCAGCCCAGTAGTACTTGTACTTCGGAGAGAAGTCTTAGAGAGGTACCCGTGCGAAAAAAGAAAGGTACTCCGAATGCAGTAAGGTATGAAGCCTTCCACTCTTTGTCATTATTAGAGACGCCGACTTTTCTAAACTTTAACTTTTTCTGAGTTCTCCTTATATGAAAATATACTTAGCCACAGTTTTTTAGTACTAATAGTAATTTTCTGTCGGAACCGGAATAAATGACTATGTTACGTAATTAAGATGCAAATAGTTGCTTGTTTGCTTGTTTCTTTGCTTGCTTTCTATTCAACGATCACTGAACAAATTCCAGTTTTTGTTGTTAAAGTTTGACTTATTTTACTCACTGCTAAAACTCGGTAGAGGAACTTCGGACCTGATACAAATATATTCGTTGGACAGGAACTGGAAACTTTAACGTGAAGTGTGTTGCGAGACTGCTGGCCGATGAATCGATAGTAAAGTTTTGCGCCTGGTTAACACTTAAACTTCAACGTTTTATCGATATTTCATATCAAAGATTCTTAAAGGGTAGAATAAGAACAGAGATAGTTATAGCCCTGTAACAACAATGGACTAGATCACAGAAGCCATGGTTATACAACATTATGAAAGCGATAACATTAGCATTATGCACATTCAGTTTTTTTATGATTATCTTCTATATTCTTTTTTTCGGTTTTATTGATGGCTTACTGTATAAATTGTATTAAGCATTCACTTGGTCGTGGGCATAGTTGTGATAATGATAATAATTGAAATATAGGATGTTAGATACACCAGTTTACATATCGCTGTGAATTGACTATTAGAATGCTGATTCGGCTGTATGTTCATGTAATTTGTGCAATACGGTGGATACATTACGGAAATCCAAGTGACATTGGGCATCCGATCCTAGAAGAAGATCATTTAGCCTTTCTTGTCTACCGACGTGTAATAATTAATTGTAGAAACACCCTGTAGAATTAGCATGTAGCACTGCCCCCCCCCCCCCCCCCCCCCCCCCCCACCCCCCCGGCCCAGCCACAAAGCAGGGGGCAGGGAGAAAAAAGGAAGAGCAGCCCCCCGGCCGGCCGCGGGGGGGGGTGGGGGCACACGAGGAAGGGGAG
>Ga0123357_10005285_pt1 | contig 15413 bp, 7 predicted proteins | sample TergutEmb28metaG_FD_89873 | JGI IMG/M metagenome (GOLD analysis project Ga0123357, IMG submission 89873) | Embiratermes neotenicus P4 segment gut microbial communities from Petit-Saut dam, French Guiana - Emb289 P4 | ecosystem: Host-associated > Arthropoda: Insects > Digestive system > Gut ... | reverse complement strand
TTTCCCCACTTAAATGTTTTACTTCACCTTATGTCTTTTGTTCATACTTGTGCTTGATGCTTAGCAAGTGTGAGATGAGTTTTAAATGTGAGCTGTTTGTACAGCCTAGACAACTGGGAGGTACGGAGGAGGAGGAATATGTAAAGGTAAACATGTCATTATATAAACTGTGCGTGCATAGAGAGGAATGGAATTGCAGTTGTACTGATTATTTACCCCAGCATTAGGTGGAGGTGAAGTGTCGGCTTCATACTGATTGCTTTACCCCTGGCGATAAAACCCTAACTGATCATTGAATAGGAAGTGGCTGAGTCCCTGATCAAGTCTGGGCACTTGGAAGGGATAAATCTTGTGCCTCTGCATGGAACAAACAACGTTTCCTAGCTTATCTAGCCTATAGCATGGTCACCGTACTAAGGTCATGAAGATTTGTTGTCTGGGGATTTGTTTGGAGGCGTGCAGAGCATTGTAGATAGTAAAAATAGATTGCAAGATGACAGATTTCAGACTAGTTTCTTAAAGCTGTGTAGATACAGAAATTCCTTTACTAAGGCGTGAAGGTGAAGATAGAATACATTTACCATATTGAACGATTTCTAACAGAGAGAAAATCTATGATATTGGAAGGTGAGGTGAGAGAGAGTCATACAATAGTAACTGTTGTGTTTAACGTTTATAAAATTACTGGTGGTATTTTTTCTTTTAAAAACCGAAGTTATTTTGATTGTGCAAGTGAATACATTAATTTCCCATGTGTACAAAGGAGCAGTGGTATCCCAGTAGCATGTTTGGCTTTAAACTGGGCAGCAGGGTTGAGAGCCTGATGTGAACAGGTACTTCTCAACAAACTTAGCCTCCTGTCCCACACAAACCAGAGAATTTGAGGGTGGGGAGCAGGGGGTGCAGTAAAGTGACTGTTGTTAAATAAGCCTAACACTGTGAAGGCATGTGCATGTGGGTACACAGAGGTATTATACCTTTACAAATTTTTAACCTCAGGAGCTCGTGGAAATGAATGATTATTTTGACATCTGTCCAGTTTGCCCCTGGTTAAAAGAGCTGGCAGTACCCACTAGATGGGAGCTGGGTAGGCCCCACAGTCATTCTGTACCTTGTAAGAAGAGAAAAATCACTAGCCCTGCTGGGAATCCAACCTCAAGCCTCCAATCCAGCCTAGTTAGCACCACATTATAAGGGCTTGTTAAGAGGTGTATACTTTGCTTAGCAAGTAAACGTGTAGGTCTGGTTTTACATGATTTGTATTTGGAAGGACCAAGATTTGTCTCAGATTTTCACGCAGTGAGCAAATGTTCAGTATCTGTTGAAGGACTATGGCTGTTTTGGAGTAGTTAACGTTTGTTGGTCTTTTTTACTGATTCTGTCATGTAATGGGAATGATAGAAGGATGTGGATATTCCCTACGATGACATAATATTTTTCCTTTCTATTTATGATTATTATCTCACTTCCTGCCACATTTATTTGTAGTTCCTTAAATTGTTTAAATGTTTGGGACTTGTCCAACATGTGCCCTGCACAGTGTATTTTTAGAACTTCATGACTGCACAGTTTTTGTTCAAGTCTTGCATCTGTTTGTACAATTGATTATTCATACTCTTAATTTATTTTAGAAGTATTAAATTAATGTTTGCAGTTGCATATGTCATGCATACTGTGATGGTTGGGAGTTACGAACTGTCTGCATTTACATTGTGTGTTTGAATGCATTTCAAATTAGTAAATGTTGGTCTGTATTAAAGTAGAAAATTTAATTCCATGACTAAATTGTTTTTGAGAAACCTATTAAAGAGGGCGGTGTTTGAATTTATGGCCTGGATTAAACCGATGTGGGATTAAAGTGAAATAGTCTTTTTGTGAATTCAGCAATAAATGTCAGATATGAGGTACTCATGGGTTGTAACTACGAAAATTGCTGTCTTCTTGGGTGTGATGTCATGCAGTATTATAGATGGCAGCATACTGGAGGGAAGTTTGGTAGATCTGTACTAGTGTTTTGGAGGAAATTGTTTCCTCCATTTTCAGGATAGAAGGTGCATAAAATGGTGACATGGAATTAAATTGATGTTATGAAGAATAGATTAAGTTAAAACTGTTGAAACTGAGCAGCAATCTTAATTTCCCTCTTGTCTTAAATATTTCTTGTAATGGGTAGGGACAAAAAGTTTGCACAGGGCATCCTTTCTCTTATGTGGAAATAAACCTGTTTTAAACAGTTCCCAGTCTCTGGTGAGCGTTATTTGCTCATTTATTCTGGCCCTGACTGACTGGCTGGTAGGACTCGCTGTGTTATGCAAGGGCATTATAGATATTTGAAATTGTACCAAGACCAAAAGATTTCACATAATTACAGAATAGTTCATGGAATTACCAGCACATTATGGTGAATGTTTTCAAACATACACTCATCAGCAAATGGGTTTAGTCTGCTGAAATTATGTTCTATCCTCTAATACTGTTCAGTCATCCTTGATTATACTGGCCTCAGTTACAATGGCTTTGATTTGTAACAGATATTTTTTCAATCCCTGACTGTTCCACTGTTAATATTATAGCAAGCTACCTTGTTTATGCCGGTCTCTCACGTATCGGTTCTCCAATTACATCAGATTTTTCCTGCGTTCCCCAAAAGTTAAGATTCCTTGGCTGTACCATTGTTGGCAAAATAGTGGACAGCTCACAATAGTTAAAGAATGTTGCCAAGGTTTAAAAGTTGTGTTCCTTCATACGTGGTTCACTTGTCACAGAGACATGAAGACTGAATATGGAATATGATAATAGTCATTACCCAGAGACATCAAGGGGGCTTCCCAGCATGTTGATGCAATGAAATGTGCATCACGAATGTCAAAAGCATAGGCGCTGTAAATATTTCAACTTCATGTAGCAGTTTTTAGTTTCTTTTATCATGGCACACAGGTATATCACATACTTGTTTTGTTTGTTGTTCATTGTAGAAATCCGTATGTCTGGAATGGTTGTTAATGCAGCGTATTACATTCACATGAAACTGTGGAGAGCACTGTTAAAAACTGTAATAAGAGATTTGGGATTTGTGGGTGGAATTAATGTACATTTTTCTTAAGTAAGCAACATGAAATTATTTTGTTGTATAAGCATTGCCCAGTTGATTTGATTTAATTTCTTTAAAATAATGAAAGGCTTAAAATATTATTGTGATATCAATGTTGATGTTTCTGTTTTGCAGCCCAAGTTGATGGCCACGTGCCAGTCATCAGTAGAACTAATCGGACATTTGAGTGCCATGTTGATCAGTGAAAGTCACGTGTCTGAAGAATGTGCTCGAGCATCAGAAGTACGTGAGCTCACAGCACGGTATGATGACCTGGTATCACGAGCTCGAGCCAGAGAACAACGTATACGGGAATCTAAGTGAGTGATTTTGAGTGTCTTTGTGTATATACCCATGCTTGTGCTTCTGTACACTCAGAATTGACCTGAGTAACAACTCATCATGATGGTTCAGAGTTAGCTGTCATTCCTGTCTTTGTGTTGTGCTCTGGCCATGTTGTATTACTTGCTTATATTACTGTAGTAACAGTTCTCTGAAAATATTGTCCATTATTAACTACCTTTGTAAAAGTTCTCTCCTTTCATAATACGCATGCAGCAGTTGTTTACCTTTACAGGTATGTGAAACATGCTTGATAAATATTCATAACAAGTAACTACAAAATAGTCACTAATACCTTCATTTGTATTTTTTCAACTAAGATGTCATCTGGTCATGCTGGCTAATGCTGTTGCACTGATAGAAAATGATGTGTGCATTTTGCAGTTAACTCTTCAGGTCTAAGCTGCTTAAGCTGCTAGCTAATTGTTTCGTGGTGCTGGATCTCTCTTGCTGCCAGTTTCCATTTTCTATGTGGTTTTTCAATTAAACATGCCTTTTGTTCACAGGTCTTCCTTTGCTGAAGCTTACTATTTTATCTGTGAACAGTTAAGTGACCATAATAATTTATGTTATTATTAAAAGTAAAATCTTACATTAGAAGTTTAACCCTTTCTACTTGTATGTTGGAATTCAGGTGACTAGGCTTTTGGATGGATGACAGAGGAATGATAGTTGATCCCTAGCAGTGCTAAGAAATAGTTTCTCTTCCTGAAAACATCCTGTTTGGCCCTGGAGCCCACCCATGGTCTTTCCCCAAATGTAAAAAAGGTTAGGGTATGAAGTTGACCATTCATCTCTGTGTAATGTTGAAGAAGAATTGATGGAGCTGAAATGGACTCCATCATATGCCTGATTAGTGTTCACAGAGACAGCTACTTTACCACTCACACATGAGGAAGTTCCTCTGTCAGTATGTTATGTGGGGACTATAAACTTAATGAACTTCAAATCCAGACTTTTGGTTAAATAGTAATAATGGAGGTAAGGGTTAAACTTCTGATTAATTACACCTCAGTTACAAAACTAAATCTTGCATGAATATGCAGTATATATATATATATATATATATATATATGTATTTTTTGTATTGCAAATGCAGAAAATGTGAAAGACAGTAATTAGTAATTAAGGTATACTTGTATGATCTGGAGGGACATTTGCACTAGAGGGACTAATTATTTAATTAAACGTAAGTTCCACACTTTGAGGGGCTACTGAATATGCATCATCAGCATATATGCCCAAGTATATGTAAGTTCCACTTCAGCAACATAAATCACTGTACCTTTCACTTTTACTTTCCTTGCTTCACAGTTCACATGATCTGTAATAATACCAACTTGGAAGAAGGTTTTGTGTGTTATATTTGGCAAGTAGGAATTGGTGTGTGGTTATTTTTATCACTTTGTTAATAAGTTCTTAAATGTTATTCATTTGGCAAGCAAGCAAGCCAATATGGATATTTCTGGCACGCAAATCATGTAGTAGGTCAGTCAGCATCAGTTGTTTCAAGTGATGAGGTGTCCAATTGGAGAGGCACTAAAGTGGGAGATGAAGTATCATTAGTTGTTTCAAGTGATGAGGTGTCCAATTGGAGAGGCTCTAAAGCGGGAGATTGAAGTTTACCTTAGAAAATACAATACACAGTTAACCATCAAGTATGTTACTGTGCAGTTCGTTGCATAGAAGTTTTAATCTTGCTTTATTTTGTGCTACTTTTTAACTACTGGAAATCTGTGAAACCATTGATCAACCTTAACCATTTCTGTAGGTGAATAGAACTCCATTGGACATGCATGTGCAGGCTGTATTGCTGTATGGAAACTGAATACCAGTGTCACATTTAGTAGTTGATAAATACTGATAAGAAAATTTGAGGAAGTAAACTAGTAGGTACTTGTAGAAGGAAATATGTGGTTCTAGGGTTGTGTGTCCTGTTGGGGTCATAGACCAGTTGCAGAGGTAATGAGACACAGATGGATTTGATCATGAATATAAAACTTGTTTTGACCTTGTATTCAGATATACATCAGCTGACTTTCTTATGTCTTACTCAGTTTGCTCATTATGCACGGTCTTCTCTTATTTCCTTTATTAAACATTATGAAGAGGGTTAAGAAAGCTTCCTTATTTCGTCAGTGTGATAAAAATTGTATTTTCAGGAGAAACTGCACCCACCCATGCATTGTAATTTCTGTGCATTGGCACTATGCAATATAAAAGACATACAGTATTTATTATCCCATTAACTTAATCCATGGAGCAGAGTCCTTCAAAAGCTGGTAGTTCCTCAGCTAGGCAAGATTATTCCCAGCACTTTATGGGACCAGAATGTTAATTACAATGCTCACAAGTACCTGCCACTTGTCCCTATCCTAAGCCAGATCAGGCCAGTTCCTGCCCTCCCATCATATTTCCTGAAGATCCATCTTCATATTATCCTTCAATCTATGTATCCGTTGTATCAAATACATTATATACATATATATATGCAAAATATCATTCACTGTTAATAACTATGGAGTATTCAAAGAAAGTGGAGATGTAACAGTCACAGGTCTTTCCTTCCACTGCACTCAAAAATTACAGAAGTTTGCAGAATAAGGTGTTATGTCTTTTGTTTATTTATTATGTTTATTTTATGAACTACTTCGGATACAATTTCTTGCATTTCCTATTCTTAGGGCTGCTGTGTGTGGCTGCAAATGTAAGTACAAATAGCAGTGAAATTTATTTGGCATATGCACTACACTATCAAAGAAAGAACATTGAGGGCAGGACAGTTAATAGAGCTGGATGTGGTATTTTGATGTAAATTTATATTTATTAGAATAACATACAGCACAATGATACTCCTAAGCATACAGTAGCAGTAACTACATTTATCGTACATTACAGTGAGAGCGCAAGGCTAACATGCCCTTTGTGCTCACGGAGAAATTGGCAGCAGCTGGACAATGATTTGTGGAGGTTGGAGCAATGGCTGCAGTTTGCTGAGGGGACCCAGGGCAGTCAGACTGCGCCACCCACCCACATAGAACAGCTAGAGGACACCATTCAAGATCACAGGGTAGGTACTGAACATAACAGGCCCATGTGTAATGCTGCTTAGTATTTAGGAGATCCCAGACTGAAATCACATCAGTGAAGAGAGGCTGTTCTAATTGAGCTGACTGAATGTGTGCCATTCATTCAGCAAATCTTAGGACATCACCTTAAATTGTGCCATGACTGCTTCCTTCCCCATCTTTTCAGATTCTTTACTCACTGATTATTCAGTCATTTGATCCTGTAGTAAAATCTGAACTACTGACCGCATTGTTAAATGCACAGTAAATGTATACTTCACAAAGTTTTTATAGTTCATAAGCCTTAACCAGAAGTTGAAATAACTTCATGTCTCAAGGCTTGGTTATTAACACCATCCTAAGGCAGTGTTAATTTCGTTTCAACAAGAATTGTTTATGTGTGGCTGCCACAAGTTTCAGCCACATGAGGCCATCATCAGGGGTGTTATTATTTCAGTAAACATCGTGAAACTTCTACACAGTGTTTCCCAAGGGATCAGGAAAATAAACACAGGAAAATAGTCATGGGAAAGCATTACAGTGTGTCAGAAACACAAGAAAGAACAGAATTGTAGTTCTTCACTTAGGCCTACCGAGTAATAAATATGTAAAAAGTTAGTTTTACCTGCGCACAAGTCACTATTTTCCAAAGGAATCTGTAATTAACAGCTGTTTAGTTGAAGCATTACATTTTAGACAGAACAGTGTCAGTAGCAAGTTGCATATGTTCTGTCCATTACATTCACTAATGCTGTGCCCATAGAATATGTAACAGTGTCATAAGCTTTGGAAAAATTTGGCACTGATGAAGGTCATGTGCATCTGTACATCTTCCCCACCCACACAATCATCACATAACTTGTGAATCCTGGACAAGTGACACATTGCAAGCTAGTTGTCCACAGAACTGAAATCGACATCCTTGGGGCCACCCAAATTCAGTTCTCATCGAAGGCGGTGTCGTCATCACTATCATCATAGTCGTCGTCATCATCATCATCATCATCGTCGTCGTCGTCGTCGTCGTCATCATCATCATCATCATCATCATCATCATCATCATCATCATCATCATCATCCTTACTGGAGTGTTAGTCCAGCTTCTGTGTTTAAGTTGACATGCATAGTCACACATACAAAAGCAATTCATGATTGTTGTTAGTGTTACTTGTTGCCAAGCCACTGCTGTGAAAAGTACTGCCAGCAGAATGTTTATTTTGTTTCTTGTCCTCCAAGTCCATCAAGTACATGGGCTTTAGTAATAGACGTGTCTTGTAAAACTGAAGCATGTCAGTGATTCCTAACTTGCTTACCTGTAGAGGCATCCTGTGCAGGACTGTCCTCCAATGCCAGTGCCTGTGTTCTATGTAGTATACAGTCATATTCTAAAACTCGTGTCTGACATGCTTGCTATTTGACTGACATTTTGCACTTGGCTGCTGGGTGGTGACATTTCACAACTACAGTTACAACTATAGTGGAATTAACAGTGTAGACAGGTTACAGCAACTGTGCATTTGAAATCATTTTAGTTTTGTTCCACACCTTGATTTGTGGTGCTGCCGTTCCTTCCAAAAACATGATGTTACTTTCACTATCCCCCCCCTTATTCTTGGAATATTGTGGGTCAGAACTGGGAATTGTGAACAATTGATGTGGGAAAATGACACTATAAGGAGTGGTGCATTAAGTGTGATAATTCATTGTTTATTTGCAAATATTCTCATGATGGGAAAAATGAACAATTAATTGCAGGAAAATGTATATGAGAATGATGATACAGGTTTCACTGTATTTCAGCATTCACAGTGATGTTAAAAACTATTACACATAATAGCATTACTACTGTAAGTTCTGTAAATAATTTTTAAATGTAATTTCTGTACAATGTGGGCACTCAGTAGCAGTAGTAAAATGTCCTCAGTACATAAACATAAGGCTTATGAATTGTACAGCATTGCAAGAGATTGTTTGGTGACAGTGTATACTTAAAACCTGTTCTCTGTTATTCTGTCACTTACTGCATTGTCTGTAGATGAGATACAACAGAACATAAGCTTGGGAGAGGGTTTCACAGACATGGATGAAAAAAGTTTATGTTACATCCCACAGAGAGCTATTTGTGAGGGTGTTTGTGCAGTTTTGTACTCAGTTAGGGAAGAACATTCCTGACACATGTATTTTGTGCACCACCTTATGTACCTGTAATAAGTGACATTCTGTGCCTCTATGAATAGGAATTCCTGATGGACCTGGAGAGTCACAAGAATATTGTGGTCTCTTTAAATATTGTTGGGACACATCTTGCTGACCACACTGAAGATGTGGAAAGAGCAGAACAACTCCGTACACGTCTTGTGACAACAAATGGACGATGGGATGCAGTGTGTCGTGCGGCTGCTGCCTGGCAAACCAAACTACAGACTGCTCTTATGGAGGTAATTGTCTTCTTCTATCAAGACTGGGGTGCACTGAAGAAATTGAGTGTGCACTGTGGCAAATCAGGGGAGTGGGAATGATGTGGTAAATTTTGGTTGCACACAGTGACTTGAATAGTTCATAGAGCTGAAGAACATTTCCAAAATATGTTGATGAACAAAGACAGTACAGTTCCTTACTGCATCATTGTTTCTCTGGACCCCTCTTCTGTTAAATATAATTCCCTATAAAACATTTGTACCTGTTGTGATGTATGGTATGACATGTAAGGTGGGCACATTGATATTGATCTCCCACTTATACATGTTACAAGCTCAACAGTACACTACAACCAAATCAGAAGTGATGTGCATAAGAATGTTGTTATTTGCAAATAGACCTGTTAGCCCTTTACTATAAATATTGAGATTACATGTAAGGGTACGTTACATATGCAAGTTCTGTGCTCATAAACCTACAAGTCAGTCTGCATAATGAACAGGAGGAACAGGATGTAACCACCAGTGTTTAGTGTTATGCATTTGCAATAAGCAACATTTTTCATATGAAGGTTTTCATATGTTATTGAGCTTTACTGACTTTCTTTTTATTGTGTTTAATTCTGCCCTCAGAATGATGAATTCCACCAGATTATTGAAGAACTAGTAACATGGCTTGAAAAGACTGAAAATGTCATTAGGCAAGCAGAACCGGTTGATCTAACAGATGAACTTGAAGTTGTAGAGGCCAAATATAATAAATTCCGGGTAAGTAGTTCAGTTAGAATACTCTACAAAGCTGTATTTATTTGTATCCGGCTTAATACTTGGTCATGTTAATATCTAAAGCATTACAGTTTTTTTCCTCAGTATATTGGAATGACATTCCAAAGTTTCTATTTTTATTGGAAGCTGGTGAGTTAACATTAATAATTATGCTGACAGGAACTGAGAAGTGATTTGGAACGATGTGAACCAAGAGTCATGTCTCTCCAAGAGGCAGCTGACCAACTTCTTAGAAAATCTGAAGGCCCGGAAGGTGCTAGCACTACTTGGTCTCGCCTCACAGAGCTGCGACTGAAGCTGCAGTCATTGCGTCGCCTTACGGGTGTCTATATCCTCAAGTTGGGTGCAGTTCTGGGGAAGGACACTTCTGAACTAGGGATGTCGATGGCATCGGTGGCTACCAGTGGGCGCAGTACTGCTGCTGCTTCACTTATGAGCCTTTCACAAGAGGTAAGTTAATGACAGTTCTGTCTATTTTATTTCAACGAGATTAGTGCTAAAAGTATTCTGGTATTTAATATTGTGTATCTCGTGGGTACTTTGAAAGTTGGCTGAGAGGAAAGTGAGTGTACTAGTATAGGTTAGTTTCTTAATTTACGTCACTGACTCATAGTGTTTATTTCATGTTTCTTTTTAACTCTACCCTTTCATCAGTTTGTAGGAGATACAACACAAAGAATATTGAGGTTATGTTCTTCAAGATCTGTAGATGGCATTTTAAAAAGTAAATGAATAAAAATACAAACAGCCCATTACAGGTCATTTGTGACAGTAGAGGGTCAAGCCAGACACAGGCAATTGTCTGAGTCTATGTTTTACAGTTTGATTTGGTGATGGAACCATTTTGCACTGGGCAGATTTTTCCGGAATCCATTATAGACATTTGTATAGATGAAGCCAGAAACTAGACCACAAATATATAATGACAGTAATAAAGAAATTTTAAACTTTGATTTGAGATAGCATATTAATTGTACATACAAACCCTTTTGAGTCGTCTCTGGAAAATTACAAAATTTGGCTTATACATCTGGAAAATGTTCTACAAGGCTAAGCCTGAAAAATGTATTATTTTGTAATTCTCTATGTCACATTCCCTTTACTAGAATGTTACTGTATGTAAACTCAAATGATCCATTTCCACCTTTACATAACATGCCAAGTTTATCGTGATCTGAACACTTTATATGAAACACATTTTTTTTTTTTTTACAAGCACAACTGGCAGACACAGACAGCAATCTTGCCACCACAGTTCCATAAATATATTTTGTACTGTATATGCTGCTGCTTTTGCCTTTTCCTGGCTAAGTTTTTCACTTGCAGACTAAAGTACCTCGTCTTACATTTAACGTTGACACAAATCCATAATCAAATTATTTTTTTTCACAAGGAAGATTTCAAGTAGCATCTACCATGTTTATTATATCCACCTTTTTTCTTTAATTGAGAGCAACATATGTTTTAGGCCAGTTTTTGATGTAGTCACCATACCAGTTATGTATTCAGTAATTAGTTGCCCTAGAGCAGTGTTTCCGAAACTTTTTTGCTTATGGCCTGCTTTCATCTTTGAAAAATAACCGCAGATCCTCATACCTTGCTCACATAAATACAGTGTTTGTTAACTTCAAAGTAGCCATTACAAATAGTATGGAGTACACTGTGGGAACCACTGATATAGAGGAGGATAACTGTACACACACAAGCAATTTGAAGTGAACACAAAAAGTTTATGAACTATGCACAAAAAATATTTCATGTGTTTGACACGGAAGTAAATGGTTACAGTCACATCATCAAGCCTAGGCTGACCAGTATGTAAATTATATACAGTTAAGTTACACTAACAGTTGTAATATTAATTAACCTTTAGAGTCTGTGTGTCCCAAGCATAGGATGTCATTTAAAACCCCACCTGGCTCCAGCATCCCATGTGTGGGACAGCCAGAGCCCCTGCCATTTAAATATTCACTCTGAGTGCCATGAAAACATACAGAGAAATGAAGTATATCTTCACTCATTCTTGAACTACACAATAAATATAATTTTTGGCAAGCTCCACGGGCTGGCTGCTTTACTCCCAGGAAAGAACCCAGTGAATAAGGATCTTTAAGAGCCTGGATGATATGGCTAGCTGTGTTCTTTATTTTTCATCAGTCAGTACATTCTGGCATGTGTTCTACTGCCAGCTGAAGTGCTGAGTGGTTGCAAAATCTGACAGGTTTCTGAGTATCCATTCCCGCGATAAACTATGAAAATTCAATGTGATGTGGCTTCCATTTCAAAGGCAGAGTTTTACTCCTGACTTACAAATAGCAGGCTTGGTGTTCAGTGAGAAGGTATGATAGCACAGCCTAAAGTCGCTTCGCACCTTTGCAGCATTTATCAGGAACATCCCTCAGACTGAATTGTTAAGGCATTTTTTCAAAAAGATAAAGTGTGTATGTGCATCTGTACAAGCACATTGGTGGCCCTTTCTAACATTTGTCTAACTACAGTAAATATGACAAATGTATTCTGTTATAAAATATCTGAATATGCTGTGGGGGCAGGGATTGGATTGATATGTCTCAGGATAGGGGCAGGTGGTGGGCGGTTGTGAATGCAGTAATGAACCTTTGGGTTCCATAAAATGTGAGGAATTTCTTAATTAGTTGAGAACCGGTTTGATCTGCTACATGGAATTAGAATTATCCTAATATGCGCTTTGTCCACAGTAGGTACAGTTACTTTTGACTCACCCTATGTAAGAGGTGTAGGCAGCTGACAAACTTTTTTTTTCACATAGAGCACATAGTGTTTAGACTAACTGAAGGAAGCTGAGAGTTACTAATAGTCTGTGTTTATCTTTTCCGGCTATTGGACTGTGTCACACACATCTCCATCCACCACTGCTGGAATGCTTGAGTTACAGTGAACTAAACCCAAAATGTCTATACTGATATAAAAACAAAGGAAAATGTTTTTTATTTTATTTAGTTGTTATTTGTCTCAGATTTCTTGATCAGAAATGTCTTCTTCAATTATTTCTTAATTGCGAGGCCCTTCATATTCACTAAAAAAAGTAATATTTGTTAGCCATGCTGAATTGTATAGCACTGTCTTGCACTGAAGTCTGCTTCTTTACTGAGGACAGCCATATTAGCTTGACAAAAAGAGAGCTATAACAGCCACAACTGCATGCTCTCAGGATAGCCAGATTATATCACGTGTGACCTCCCTAAGTAAAACCAGGGCTTCAAACCCAAAACATAAGTAGAACAAACTGAAGTGATTACATATTTTACAAATTTGTTTTAGGTATGTAGGAACTAGCAATACTTACTGCATTTTTTAAGACACACGGAAGTGTCTCCATCTTACTTTCCACAAAATTTCAATGGCTAGTGAAAAGCATGTCATACCCGTGTATGACATGCGGACTCTCGCCATTTAAATCCCAGTGCTGTAAGGTTAAGTTACTTCAGTATTGAATTTCCTCTTCCTGCCCAGAAACACTTGATTTTAAGCTCTGTGTAATGTAGTAAGCTGTTTTGTTGCATAGATACAATGATTCGTATTTGGAATATCTCTTTATGGTTTGTCCCTTTTTTTTTTAATACTGTGTAATACAGGTAGTGGTTATTTAAATGTACATTCTTTGCTGCATGCAAATCTGTTCTAGTTATATTTCGAAGTAATGTAGAGAGTCTTAAGTAGGAATGTGAAAGTACATACTGAATTGTATTAATCCCCACAGTGCAGTGCACGTTTCTGTAGTGTACACAGTGGTTGTGTAGTTGCAGGAAACTTGAATTTTGTAGCTGAGTGTAGATGTATTTTTGATGGCACAGTATTGACTCTCATTCCCATTTCCTGTCCCTTTGTCCTCAGCTTCTGGATCAAGCTGCTCCTGGCCAGGTCGCAGGATTGGTCCGTTCTGAACACCAGCACAAAAAGTAACTATTCATTTTTTTATTTTATTATTAATTTAGTATTAATTCAAGTTTTTCCCAAAGAGAATGGGATATTTTTGTAAGTGCTTCACTCCACAGTATTCATATTTTTACATGGCATGTGTGTATGGCTTTTCAGCTTCAGTTATTTTGTTTGCACCTGTTCATTGCATACACAAATGAAAAGGGAAGTTAACATACTGACAGTACTTCAGCAATTGCAGCTACAGAATGTTTCTTTAATCTCTGGCTTCATATGTGATAAAGCTCCTGCAATAGCTGTTATGCCGAGACTGGAGATTACAGGTATGGTTTTGTATCAGTATTGTTAGGTATTGCGGAAAAACGCTTTGGGTTAGCATAGTTAGTATAGTGAGTTCCTGTGAGCTGGACAGTTCAGGGTTTGAACCCTGATGGGAACAAGATTTTCCACACCTGTCCAGAGTGTCCCTGGGGCCCATTAAGTCTCCTGTGCAGTGGGTACCAGGCATTTTTGCCGGGCTATGCCTCTGCTCCTACTCTGTGCTTTCATGACTGTAGGGCGACCTTTACCCTATTTTTTTTACCATATGGAAAACTCGTGTTATTGAAGGACTGTTAAAATACTACATGTTTGCACAGTTGATGCTGTTATTTTTAAAAGGAATCTAGCAGTGCAATTTCAAGTAAGCTTTTGTTGTTGTAGGTCTTATTGTATTTTGATTATGGGTTACCTGTTAACATGTCAGCAATGAAAAGAGTTACAGCTGCATCCAAAGACCACTGAAATGGTCTCACACAGGGGGAGGTGATGTGGTGAAATAGTTGTTACAAACCATAAACAGAGCTGCTGCTAGTGGAAAATTTTTGCCTTTTATTTAATCATGTAACTGCTGCAGTCTGAGGTGCCAGCACAATGTCTGCCACTGTTTCGTGTGAGTGAGTGTGGAATGTTCAATAAGGAAGGTTCGCTATAACATAAATATTAAATCATACATAATTAAAATGTTACATGTATTATATTTATTCCATTGAACTATAATTTTTCATATCATCTCTAAGCACATTGATGAATGCCAACTTGGCATGAGTTTAAAAATTCCATTGTGGTTGAAATGATATTCTTGTGTATGGAACCATTCATGAACAGCTACATCCAATTAGTTGTTGTTGTGGAACATTGACCACTTAAGTGTTGTACCAGCAGCCGAAGGAGCCAAAATAAATGACCTGTTGCAAGGTGTGTGTATTATTATTGTAGTCATTTAATTAAGAATTTTGAGCCATTGAGGCACCACATTGGATGTTGCCAATTCCACAGTAGTGGCGAAGTGTAAATGGCTGTTGGTGAATTATTGTGAAATGGCTAATAATGGGGGGGGGGGCAGAATTTACAGTGCCTCTCTCTCTTTATGAACACATGCTACAGATGCCTCATGCTTCTATCTCTAGGTCACCCAAATAATCATTTAGAAAATATTTGTTTTTTTTATTTGCCTGCCTTTGCACCCCCCCATTTTACAGAATGTGGTTGTGAATACAAAATCCGGATTTCTACTGTGATGGAAGTTTTTAAACTTGTGCCATAGATGGGTCAAATGCTTCAGGGTGCTCTGGAATTATATATAATAGTGATGCAACTGCACTGTAAAAGATAAGATACATTTAAAGTTGTAATGGCCTCTCACTTAAATTTTTATGACCTAGGAAACCATGCTAATTGAATGGCCTTTGTATCTTCAAACTGTTTTCCATAATGTGAAGGGAGTTTTTTTTTTTTTTTTGTTTTTTGGTT
>Ga0123357_10005284_pt1 | contig 15413 bp, 14 predicted proteins | sample TergutEmb28metaG_FD_89873 | JGI IMG/M metagenome (GOLD analysis project Ga0123357, IMG submission 89873) | Embiratermes neotenicus P4 segment gut microbial communities from Petit-Saut dam, French Guiana - Emb289 P4 | ecosystem: Host-associated > Arthropoda: Insects > Digestive system > Gut ... | reverse complement strand
TTTCATTGACATAAAATTCTTCCGATCGCACTATGGCCCTGGGGTCGACTCAGCCTCTAACAGAAATGAGTACCAGGAGCATCTCCTGGGGGTAAAGGCGGCCGGTGCGTAAGGCTGACGACCTTACCACCATCCTGTGCCGTTGTCATGAAATCTGGGAACCTTAACTTCCTGGAACCCTCTGGGCCACTCCGGGCCTGTAACGGGACTGCTTTACCTTTTACCATTACTGTTGTTATTATTATTATTATTATTATTATTATTATTATTAAGGAAGCTAGTTTTGAGAACATAAAACTGAATCGAAGTAGCCCAGGCCGATTGCGTGGTTTCCTTTCTTTTGGGTGGTTAGTTGGTTGGTTGGTTGGTTGGTTGGTTAGTTCATTCACTGGTGACGGTACGTATTATCCACTTGCCAGGTCATTTCTGTGTTGTATGTCTGTAGCTCCTTAAACGACCATGAATGTTCCCACACTATGCTGTCTTAAGCTGTTTTGACAAATGGTTGTGTCTGCGTTAGGATTTCAAGATCAGGAAGCAAGCTGTTGTCTCCATTATGTGATCAGTTTGTGCCATCAGACTTCTTTAGTCGTGCGGTGCTAAACTGTATTGTCTTCTTGTTGAGTTGTCACATGGGGGACACACTGCTGTTCCGTCCATTGATAATGCTAAAGGGGGATTGTACTGTAAGTCGTTTATTTGTGTAATGGAAATATTGAGTGGTAGTGTGAAAGAAAAGTTGAAAGTATTCAGTTGTGTGTATTCGTTTATAATTTGAGGTCTTTTTAATTAAAGTTATTTGAAGACTTTTTACGTATATTGTATACAGGGTATATCTGAAATGCTTGGACAAACTTCGGGAGTGAGTTTTTGACATCAGAAGGAAGTTCATGTAAACATGTGTCCGGAAATAGGTGGGTTTTGAGTTTAACTGAAACATTATAATTAGCAGTAAATACCCTAACTATGTAATATTTTAATTAACAGCTGACAATACATTTACAATACACGTTCCCTGTTTAATAACTGTTGAGTTCTTATCGTTTATCAAAGTCCCAGTTCACAACGAATGCTTAAAATGTCCTACACGCGTGGACACTTCTGATCACGGACTGTCGCACCCTAGAAAGGCCCCAGGGCGGTTACGAATGGTTTGACAGGCAAAGTGCGTTGGTGAAGTGTCTTTCCATTTTCAGTTTGGACGTGGTACACTAGGGATTTTTATGTTCCCACGGACAGAAATATGAAGGATTGAGGTTCAACACGTTATTGGGCTGTACCTCGAAAACTGCAGACATTTATTGATATGACTTGACCTGTTTTGTTGTGGGGAACTCGTTTCGGAAATTTGTCTGTGCCTTTTGGATACACTCTGCATATGTCTGTACTTCGGAATGCGCGATTTGAACATGCTTGCATGCGTTGCGAGCACGGGCCAGCCGAGCGTAGCGGTCGAGTGCCTGGAGTCTCGTCGTGTTCATGTCCGGGGTTGGAGACCCGCTTTTGGGTGAGGTCTGTCCTTGTCGCCCCGCCGCGTCTGCCCGTACTGTAGCGGGGCCGCTGCCTTCTTTATCCTTTCAACTGTTGGGCACAGTTATAATGTGAGCTACGGACAGCGTGCCTCAGAATAATGACTAGGCTGTACGCTTGGCAGCGTGTTCGACCCTCGGAAAGGGCAGGAACATTTCTCGTCGTCATCCCCACCAAGTCGGTTCGGTGGATGCTGGGGCCCTTGTTCCAGGGCTAAAGCGGCCGGATTGTGAAGCCGACCGCTCCATGTAACGCCGAGGTTAATGCATGTGTACCTACAATCACTCATGTGTTTGTCGTGGTGTAGTGCAGGGCTGTCCAACATGCGACCCTCGAAGAAACTATTTGCGGCCGTTGGTCATCTTAGTAGCTTCAGTAATACAGTTTAACAGGCGTAATATTTTATATATGTAAAATATAACACCAGATTGTTAATTAATGCTTCGACATGTTTCGGCTTTAAGTGTTGACCATCTTCAGGGAGCTCGTAACTTTTTTTTAGTTTGTGCAGCTTATGCTGCAACTTATGTGGTGGGAATTCTGCTTATTATTATTATTATTGTTGTTGTTGTTGTTGTTGTTGAGGGGACCGCGGTAGCACAGTGGTTAAGGTGCTGTGCTACAAATCGGTAGGTCGCTGGTTCGATCCCAGCTGATTTTTCATTGACATAAAGTCCTTCCGATCGCACCATGGCCCTGGGGTCGAATCTAACAGAAATGAGTACCGGGAGTATTTCCTGGGGGTAAAGGCGGCCGGTGCGTAAGGCTGACAATCTTACCACCTTCCTGTTCCGTTGTCACGAAATCTGGGAACCATAACTTCCTGGAACCCTCTGGGCCTGTCCAGGCCTGTAACGGGACTGCTCTACCTTTATCTTTATTGTTATTGTTATTGTTAAACAATTCTTAAAATCATCGTTGTGGTAAAAATACGGTTGAACTACAGTTACAATTAGAGTTAAATTATTTTAATTTGCTGTCGATATAATTGTTGTACATATGTAGTGTAGTTGTACGGAAAATGTGCAACATTAAGTGATATAATATGTGGACAGAACATGATATTGCAAGTTTACTTAGCACAGAACATGTTACAAACTATACTCATCACTGTAAGACAGCACACAGTAAACTAACCTTTCTGTGCGTTGTGTATACCCACGTGTGGCCGTCGAGCGAAACCCAACGAAATAGGTGGGTCATCTTTGGGCCGAAGATGACCAGCTCTGGTGTTGTGCACAATTACGTACCGGGGCGAAAACCTTAACTCTTGTATTTACAACTCTTTTACGGGATCTGCGCTCTTGTAGGATATTACGTAGCGTATAGTTGCAATTCCGTACCGACGTTTCGGGACCATTTATCGGTCCAAGAAGGAATTACCGCTGCACGCTGCGTAATGTCTCGGAAGAAAGCAGATCGCATCTGCTTCGCGGCGGAAGCATGGGAGCTGCAGGTGTGATCGCCATATTCCACAGAGTTATGGTACAGTTACAAAGAGATATACCCATAGGAAGTAGACTACGGGATGGACAGTGCGGGGTTCGATTGCCGGATGCGGCAAGAGTTATTTCTCTTCTCCAAAACGTCCGTACTGACTCTCGGGCCCATCAAACCTCCTATTCAATAGTTACCGGGGTCATTTCCCCCGGGAATTAAAGCGGCCGGAGCGTGATGTAAACCATTCACCTCCATCAAGTGCCGAGGTTAGGAATGAGTGGCGCTAAAATCTGTTTCTCTTATATATACGTGCGTGACCATATTTTGCTTTCTTTTCCACAATATGTAAATAACAAACAAATGCACTTCAGTGTGATGTAATTATTACAAGAATACAGAGGGAAAAATGTGATTGGCTGTGTCACCATCACTCCCTGACAGTTAATATCATAATTCCAGTTAAAATTATGTTAAGTTATATGAATACAGTTTAAAAATGGGTGATTATTAAAATCTTGGGAGTTAAAAATTGTTTAGTCTGTGCGGAGTGATGCCTGATGCAGTGATGTGGTGAGTTTTAATCCAGCTTGTAGGTCATATGTAGGCGGTGTGGTATACTGGTTGTATTCTTGTAGTGATGTCACCCTGAAGATGGCCACAGTAGTGGCCAAAACGTGTCGGTGAGAAAATTGTGAATAAAATACATCATAAACATTGAAGTGCTTTTGTTGGTTATTTATATATTATGGGTCTGATTAATGCATGGAAGATGGAACATATTTACTGTCTATTCATCCAGGTTTTAAAATAGGTACCAAAGCCATAAGACTCTGTAGTTACTTGGGCTTGTAGCATGCTGCTCAGACATGTTAAACTGCCTTTTACCACAACAGGAACAACTGCAACCACCACCAGTGTTCCTGTTGGTGCACAGGTGATGGCTTTGCTTGTTATTGTTGTTACTGCTGACGTTATTTACTTCATTTAAAGTTTTTCTTCCACATTCTTTACTCTACAATATTAACTCATATATCATTTAGCCCTGTTTATTGAGTTAGTGGCTTATGGAATCAACCATAAGTAAATGCAATTATTCCCTGTGGGTTACAGTTGCTTTTATGAACCATCTTCTTGTAGCTCTGTGCTGTAATGCAGCGTGTTATGCTCTTAATGTTACATTACAAGTTTCGGCACATGACATCATGTGCAAGATTTGATACCCTTGTAGTTGTCATATTGGTGTGTTGTAGGATATAAAGGCACTGTGTTCCTTTAAAACACAGGGAAACAGTAACCCAGCTACATTGTCACAACTCAGAAGACCTGAATCATCTACAGACACGTTGGTTATGGATTATAATCTTTTCCCTCTTCATTTGATTTCAGGCACATTCCAAAAGCGAAGGCAACTACAATGGCAGAAACACCGGAACTGAAACGTATTGCAGAAAACACAAAAATTCAATCAAATGTAAGTAAAAATATGGCACCAAGTTCACCTGGAAGCCTTCAGTGTACAGATGGTTATGAACCTTTGGTACAGACCAAGAGTGGGGCTTGCTAGCATGATGACATGTGAACCAAAGTATAGGCACCGCCTGGTTCAGAATCACTCGTATCTTGCCCAGAAGTGAGTTTTTGAACACAATAAGAAAAACATTGTATTATGATGAAGCACACAGTGGTGATTAATTAACGCTGGATATGAGAGCAAGTGCTACTATAGAGTACTGTCTGTTTAATTTGAGTGTGGTCATGATTGGTCAGAATCAGCAAGACAATGGAGGAGCCAAAAACATTCATTGAATATGTAATTGTTGGATAATTATATTGTAGAATGTACTACTATACTGCTAACCACAATATTTGCTCTCTTCTAGCTCTGACATTGTGTGTTTGGGTACATCTTGCACAAATTTAATGCTGACCCTGCTGCAGATTTACAGTAGCTTAATTATAATCAGGTGTATAGATAAATATTTATATTATTTCCTTGCGTTTTTGTAAGATTCTGTGGAGGACTACAAAAAAAATGTGACTGAATTAATGCCTTGATTGTGTATAACACTGCATTCATGAAATGCACAAACTTAAAACCTGATTTCAGGATTGTTTTTAAGATTATTTCATGCGAGAATGAAAAAAAGACAACTTTTCTTATTGAAGCTAACGTATTTTTACCTCAGTTTTACCATGAAATAAGCCTTATGCCTAGATATGTCCTGTAATTCCATGTGAGAGAATAAAGTAAGAACATTATGTTTATTGGACTGTGCATCATCTTGATAGTTGGGTAAAGAGAGACCAACTTGATGTCACTTGCTCTATTATTTCTTTACTTAATGCTCAACATGTTTCGGATGTTAATACATCCGAAACATGTTGAGCATTAAGTAAAGAAACAATAAAGCAAGTGACATCAAGTTGGTCTCTCTTTACTCAAAGTAAGAACAGTATTGACCCACTTGTGGAAAGTTGTGTTAAAGCTGAGTTTCACAATGTTTTTTTTTTTCCCCCCCTAGGTTTTATATCATGCTGAGTTTGAAAAGGCAAAAGGAAAATTCACACAAGTAGCAGATGATCCTGAAACATTACGGATTAAGCAAAACTCAAAGATTATCAGGTAAGCATTAATTTTCCTTACCCAATTGTTTATGCTTGTCTGATGTTGCTATCCTGAAGCACCTTGGACATGGGTTTCTGAAAGTTTTTATTATTTACTTGGTATTGTCATGGGAATATTTTCTTAATTGCCCATTGTGAAGATCAAAAATTTGTATGACATTTTTTCAGTATCAGAGTTTTTTTATTACAAACTGTTGCACAAGAGAATTGTTTTTAAAGGAGTATTAAAATTACAATAGCACCAACTTGTTTTGGTGTGATCACCATCATCAGGGAGCATACTATCTGAGCTTGCTAAAGTTACAATGCTAAAACATTTGGTTAGAATACATCATCGTGGTTAATCTGGCAGTGTGGCTGCATATGTTATCAGGTCCTTGTTTGTGTATGTCTGCTGCACTGTTTGGCAGCAGACATACACCAACAAGGACCTGATAACATATGCAGTCACACCACCAGATTAACCACAATTATGTATTTTAACCAAATGTTTTAACATTATATCTTTAGCAAGCTCGTGTAGTATGCTCGCGGACGATTGTAATCACACCAAAACATGTTGGAGCTATTTTAATTTAAACAGAAATTTTAATACTCCTTTAAAAACAATTCTCTTGTGCAACAGTTGGTAATAAAAAAACTTTGATAATACCAGAATGCAGGGTAAAAATGTGAAAAGAAAAAAAAATTGTTCCATTAACTTGCTATGTGGTGGGTTGCACACTTCAGGTGCTCTGTTGTAGTAGCAAAATATTAGCAAAATTATCCGGAAAGGGCAATTTGAAAAGAAAATATTTTATGATATTCTGTTGATGTAAGGACATTTAAGCGTATTGACATACAAATTTTTATTTCAGTAAACACTTTTCACATTTAATTAGAATATATTTAAATTTATCCATTGTTCTTCACTTCTCATATATAGCCCTTGTGGCATACTTAGTTTTGTATGCTTTCCTGCTATAAAAAGTGTACAGCATGCTAGAAATTCAATGCACATCCGACAGAATTTATGAAATGAAACAGGTGCTGGGAGAGTATATCAAATGAGTCTGATGTTTCATTAAAGTTTGAACATTATACACTTATCTGAACCTAAATGTGTGCAGAAACTGAGAATATGAGATCACTAATTACACGTCCATCCAGTACAACATTAGTTCTCTTATTTGTAAGTTTTCTCAACGTGTTTGGTCACTTACATTATGTTCAGGAGTTTCACACTCATTACACTAGTTATTAAGGTTTGTACTTAAAAGTTATGTTTATTTTAGAACCAAAACTAACACCCATTAAATTTATCTTACTTTTCATTCAGGTACTACAATACATTTATTCATTCATTCCATTGGCATGTGCAGAATGTGACAATTCCTTGCCATTCTGAGGAGCTTCTTCCATTCCTGCCTGCTATATGCACTTTTCTTCCACCCTTTTCCACCAACTAGTCTTCCATCCTCTCTCACTTCATCTTGCCATCTATTTCTTGGTCTACCTCTCAGCCTTGTTTCCAAATTCATACATAATACTTTTTTGAGAATCCTATTTTCTTCCATTTTCTGTACATGCCCAAACCAACGTAATCTGTTTAATCTTATTGTCTCTGTTATAGTGGGTTTTTTTTAAACCATTGGATACATTTCTTTATTGGTTAATATTCTCCAATTTTCTTTTTCATTGTCATGTACTGGGCCTAAAATTCTTCTGTACACTTCCCTTTCAAAAATGTTTTACTACATCACATGCTTCCTTAAAATAATTTTATCCAGTGATACACCTGCTTTCATCTTCTTTATTTTCTCTATCTTGTTCTTGTTCTTCTTCCCCTTATACTCCTCCTCCTCCTCCTCCTCCTGCTCTTCCTCCTCCTCCTCCTGCTCATCCTCCTCCTCCTCTTCTCCTCACCTCTGGTCTCTTTAGTCTTATGCTGTTCTCTGAATATTACAAATGTATTGACCAGTCTTTGGCGTCAGATGTACATGTTGCATTTTGCTGCGTTATTGGAGCCATCAACACAACTGAACAGTGTGAACCCCTTTTAAGATATCATAACAGCATGCGCATAGCTTGACCTGTTTCATTTTTGCACAGTTTTATACTGTACATGTATCATAACACAGAAAAAATGTTTAATGCAATGTTATAGATTTTGCATATCAAGATTGATGAGATGAGATGATGAGTTTCTGTAGTCACTGCTTCTCCATTAACTTTTTAAGTTTAAAAATAGTTGTACTTTTTCTGACATTTATCTTGAGTTGATGTTGTTCACATTGAAAAAGTTTTTCTTTCTTTCTTTCTTTCTTTCTTTCTTTCTTTCTTTCTTTCTTTCTCCAGGCATTTTATTAGTATTATTGTTGGTACAGAGTCATTAAGTAGCAAGTGGTTGTTGGATACTAGGTTGCGATGCAGTCATAGTATTTAGAATGTCGTGTCTTCTGAGTTATGATGCATTAGTCATTCTCATTACTGGCCACCAACATTTCTTATGAACTTGTTGCCTGGATACACCAGCAGGTTCTTCCAACACATATGTAACCATGTATAAGACTGTACAGTGTTTTAATGCAGAAGACCAAAATCTAAATTTTCACTGACATGAAAATCTTAAATCACATAGCCATGTGATGAAAATGATTGATTTTTGATCCGTAATTATGTTTGTGTTATTGGGAGGGGAGGGAACATATTCGAGTCTTTGGGATTTATGTTTGTTGGATTTAATACTGAATGTACTGATGATGAAATTTGTTTGTTTGTTGTAGCAATGTAGCTTACCATGGAGAACTGGAGAAGAAAGCAGCAATGGAACAGAAGAGGGTCGTGAGTGGTGAAAATGGAGATTTTGAGGGTGAGTGTCAACTGCTGCAGGATGATTCTAGTTGTGGAATTTAGAAAATGGTGTGTGTATGTGTATATGTGTGTGTGTGGGTGTGTGTGTATGTATGTGGGGACAACTTATGCATGTACTTACTGTTTAACAAGTTAAGTACTTTTGTCTTTAGCTTTTGTAGCACTGCTGAAGCTGTCAAGTTATATTCTGTTACACTCAAGAGACTGAAATCATGTGTGTGTATGGTGTTTTGTTTTTTGTGCTGTAATGCTGCTGTTGTTTTCAGCTGTGCTGCTCTGATGATGGCAGTGTAAATGTTAAGTACAGCTTAGATACTTCATATTATTTAGGCTTTGTTAGATCTGTGTGATAATTAAAATAGACAGTTATATAATGTTTGGCTTCTGTTCATAATGACTAATATTTATGCCTTTTTTTCCCATAAATACAAACATGGTAGTTGTGGACTATAATTTATAGTCTCAATGTATTTTCTCCTATCTCACAGTATATATTGGCTGTGTCCAGATGCTTCACAGTAAATTTGTCTTTATGTAATCTATTGGTATTTGACATGGTATGTTTTGTAGTTTAATTATTGAAGATTTCTGTTTTCTGGGATATGACACTCTGTAGTTTGGTGTGTAGATACAATCTGTGTGTCATTATGTCCAAGGCTACTTACTATCCAGGATTGTCCTGGACTGCTGAATCTTACTGTGCACCACTTTGAGAACTTCATGTCTAGCAGGTTTCTTGTGTTTTGAAGTAAAATGCCAGGAGAAAGCACCGCAGATTTTAAATTTCATCAGATGGTGTTTGTTTGTACTTCCAGTGTTACACATGCCTCATATATGAATGTCCTAATTTAGACACATATAAATTGTAGTTGTAACAGGGGTGTGCTTGCATGAATGCTGTGTAACCAAAAATTTTGAAGCATATTTTATGTTTTTTGTACCATGCGTTTTAATATAATTATACAACATAAACCAACGAAAGGTACATTTTCTAAATTAATATTTTAATTTTAATTTTTTTATAGCTTATTTAAAATATTAGTTTAGAAAATGTGCATTTTGTTAGTTTATGTTGTATAATTTTGAAGCATACTGAACAGCAGCTGAATATTTGTTGGTGATACATCGCGTTTGAAATTACGGAGCACCTGACTGACTAATTTTTTTAATCCTCCTGTTCCTTCTGCTCGTTCAAGTTTTATAACCATCTTATAAATTGCTGGTAGTGTTGGTGATGGGATTATTGTGTTACTCTGTGTTTACATGTTTCGTGAGTGTGTGTGTGTTTGATCTCCATTCGTCCTTGTAGCGGATGACTTAAATATGCCCCCACCCGTGCAAGTGCCTTCCCCTGCTGATGAGCCCATCAATCATCATCATTCAGTGGGGGCGCAGACTCATCATCATCATCACCATCATCATCATCATAGGCCTGGAAAGATAGCAGACTATGACCCTTTGGTGGAGGCTCCCCGTAACTCCCCATATTCAGCAAGACAGAGTGCTACTCTCATCTACACTTCTGATCGAGGCCCAGGTACTGAATATTGAAACAGATGCATTGTGTGTCAAAATATATAACTGTCTTCTGTATCTGACAGCAACAGTGGCTCCTAGTTGGCACGACAGCAATTCATAATTACTTAAGTGCATATAAACTAGCTTAATCTGGAAGTGTATGATGCAGACCTATTTTATGGTGTGTGAGTACTGCTAGATGTGACTATTTGTAGTGAATTTCATAATAGTATTCCTTCTTTGTATATATTGTGGAAAATGCATTTGGCATGAATTTAATCTTCTTTTTTTTTCTGCCCTCCCCTTTTTTAAGACATGAAGTGAAATGACTTTTGCACATGAATTCCAAAATATTTTCTTCATGTTTGGAGTATTGCGAAAAGTGGCTGTTAGCTTTGTCATATCTGTCTGTCCGTCCATCCATGTGGAAAAATTCAGCTCTCACTTAACGTACTAATCATGAAAATTTATATTGGAGTATTATTCTGAAAACCTGTCAAGAAGATTCAAGTTTCATTAAAATCTGACAAAATAACAGGTACTTTACATGATTACATTTATGTTAATACCTGACTCCAGTCTTCTTAGAATGAGAAATGTTTCAGACAAAAGTTGTAGAGAAAGTCCAGATGCACTTTGTGTGTTCAATAACTTTTTCCCAAAAACCACTCCATTTATGAGGTAATGTGGAAAAATATGGTACAGGCAGACAGGCCACAGATGACAACATAATAAGGCGCATGTGCATTGCATGCTGGATAACTAAGGTTGCAGACACACACTCAGAATATGTAATATTTATTGCTTTTCCACAGCAACAATGGCTAGGTGAGCGCATTTATACATACATTGCCTGTCTTGTTGGTAACTGACTTCACCTAGTAAATTTGTAGTAATACATTTTGGCCAGTGAAATCTTCAAGTGGAAGACTAGCAGTCACTCGCATGACAGTGGCACAATTTTCTGACTTGTGCCTCCAGGAAGTACTGTATGAACCTCCTCACAAGATACTAAAAGTGATTCAAGGTTCACCCTATAATTATCAATACATTTTTGCAGATTTCATAGCCTTCAGTTTTTTTTTTTTAATATTAAAGCCCAGAGTGATTTCTGGGGGCTCTTTCAGGGGAAAAAGTGTGTCATGATGGGAAACACATTCGTGCTGAGAACACTGAACCTGATATCAGCTTCCCACAATACATGGCAGTGATCTTTACAAGCAGCAAGAGATTCACAGTTTGTTAATAATAATTATATATGCGCAACACCAACCATATGCCAATCCAACTACTGCTGATTCCTCACCCTCACATCACATTGCCTGTCGCACCTCCTGCTGCTACTGCTTCTGCTTCTCATTCCATTGTCTGTCATTATTTGCATTTTCAGTCCCCAATGTTACACTCTCCCATTTATGAAACGGGGGGGTTTTTTTTTTTATTTATTTATTTATTTAATACTTTGTCTACATATTCAGTAGTTCTGATGGACATGTTTCCTTCAGTTTCTTTGAGTCTGTGCTTGCAAAGAAACATAGTTGTGTCTTCTGCCTGTTCCTTCACTTTCAGAGGCTGTTTTCTGTGACATTTAGGCACTTGTCCTTTTGCCTCCTGTAGTTTCCCTTAGGCCATCCACACGAATCTTTAATAGTGCTTCTCTGCTTTGGTTAGATCATGGCAAGTACCACATTTTGTCTAGTTGATCGGAGTTGATTTATGGACTGTGATACCTTGATGTTCTATAGATGGTTGCCATTGTTTTGGGTGAATGCACTGCCATCACTTCTGTCCTAAAGATGGAAGAGTGGATTGGTTACCACGTACAAGATGGCATGTTATCACAGCTTGGAATACCACAGTATGACAGCACCATTAACACCTCGGATCTTGAGAGTTTAGTTCAAATCATTCTTTGAAAGGGTTAAGCATTATTAATATAAAACGCAGTTGGAAAATTTTGTGCTGCTTGTGTTATGTACATGTGTTAATGTATGTAATTGCTTAGCTTTTGTGCAAGTGTGCAGTTGTGTGTGTGTGTTGGAATGGTTACAGTGACAAGTCCGCCCACACGACAAGTTGGCTCCATTGCAGATCTTGATCCTGTCAACAATTTTTATGGTTCGTTGACAGCTGACTACAGACCTCCTAGTGGTAGCGGTAGCAGTGCGAACAGTTACAGTAATCATCAGATGAGCACACCTATAAGTAACCAGAATCAGCAAACCAGGCCGACATCTTCAGCGGTAAGATGCAATGCTTGTTTCTAGTCATTAACTCTCTGTCATTTTGCTTAATTTGTTGATGTCCTACTTAATACTCATGCTATGTAGCATGAAATTATAGAGTGATAGTGAATATTGAATTTATATGGACCAGTGAAGGAAAACGAATTATGGAGAATTCGACGAAACGATGAATTAGAAATTATAATCAAGGGGGAGAACATTGTCAGGTTTATTAAATGCCAAAGAATATGATGGCTTGGTCATATAGAAAGAATGCAAGACACCGCAATTCCAAAAAAGATGTACGGAAAGCTGTATGCAAGAAGACGAAGAGGAAGACCAAAAATGAGATGGCTGGATGACGTGTCCATGGACCTGAGAAAGATGGGAATAAACGAATGGAGAGATAGAGCAAGGGATCGAGAGGCTTGGAGGCGTATTGTGAAGGAGGCCAAGGCCCACCGCGGGCTGTAGCGACACCAAAGAAGAAGAGAAGAAGTGAATATTGAATTACAAATTATGTGGAAGGAAGGGGTCATAATCTAATTTGAGTTACAGTCTTGTCTTTGACATGGTGGGAAAGCATGAAGTATGTCAGTCAGCAGCTGGTCTTGGCCCAAGATTTTAATCCAGGAGATCCTGAATACGGCTGCTACCCGCTTGACATGTAATGTCTGATTTTGTATTACATTTGATGGCATATGGGTCTCTAATACTGTAAGCTAGGATGAAGTTGAAATTGTGAATTCAAAGCACAGTGCTTTTAATTGACCAGTTTGTGAATTATTCAATTCTTAGAATACTGACATGCAATATATCACCACCACCACCACCACGATATAATAAACTTTTGAACGTATGTAGATATCAAATAAACACTGTCAAATGCACTCATGTATTACCAAATCACCACTTTATGAACCCTATATGTAACTACATGTTTCAACCCTTAATGGTTCATCTTCAGGGAGTATAATAGGTACATTCTACCAGTGTGGGTCAACAAAATTAATCACCAGTTGTCATGATTCATTTTGTACAGGGTGTTGTAAGGAAAAGACAATGGAGAGAGACCCTTTGGAAAGCAAAGGCATAGATGGTGGGATAGTATTTACATAGACATTAAAGAAATAGAGTGGGAGGGTGTGGATTGGATTTGAATGACAGTAGGAACTACTAATGGGCTTGTATGCTCCCTAAGTTGTATCTCCACCTTGTGGAATGCCTCTTTAGCCAGGTGACTGAGGTTGTATGCATCAGTGAACTCGCAAGCTATGCTGGCAGCAGCATAGCTGCTGTTAGGGCCCCCCGTGCTGCACCAGCTTTGAGTGACGTGCCAGACAAAGACATATACCCTGGCCTTCCAGGTTGGGGGTTGGATGTATTGCTGACATGCACACCTGGTAAAAGCTTAGTTGTTTTGGAACACTGAAAGCAGGAATATCACAGCTTTAAAATGAACTGAAGTGCCACTGGAGAAGGTTGGGCTCTTATGAACTCAGTCTTTAACCTTAAGGTTCCATACAGTTTTGGGCATTTTGTGACTAGAGAAGCAGGTACTGGCTTTTCAAGGAGGTCTCTGATCCATGGAGTAAGATAATTAGTTTTTCTTTAATCACTGTACAGTCCTAGATAAGCCCACACTGAGATTTCAAGACATTAGGCACATGAAGGTGGTAAGGTTGTTAGTACTACACACTGGCTGCCTTTACCCCCCAGGAAATATTTCAGGTTCTCATTTCTGTTAGAGGTTGAGTCAACCCCAGGGCCATAGTTTGGCTGGAAGGATTATTTCAGTGACAAATTTCAATGACAGTATCCGGAATCGAACTTGCGAACTTCCGGCTTGTAGCACAGTGCCTCAACTGTGTCAACGCGTGCCCCAGTTGGTTGGTTGGTTGGTTGGTTGGTTGGTGGGCTAGAATATTAAATGTGGTAGTTTGATTAGTCAGCCTGTATGTACACATTATTATGGCACAGTATTGCTTTATCCATAGCCAAATAAGGGTAAACTGTGATTTTTTTTTTTTTAACTCTTGGTTAACAACTACAGAGCAGTTGCATTAAAACCTGTAACAAAACATTTTTGTGTTTCAGAGAGTTTATAGGGCAATGTATGACTACGATGCTCAGGATTCTGATGAAGTCTCATTCAGGGATGGTGACCTAATTGTGAACTGCACTCCAATTGATGAGGGTTGGATGACTGGACTCGTCCAACGAACGGGTCAGACAGGGATGTTGCCGGCCAATTATGTGGCTCTTGTAAACTAATACATTGACATTTCCTTTTTGCTGCACCAGCATTAGCATTTGAAGACAGTGGATGTCAGAGCAGAGTGCCCTTTTGTAACGCTGTGTACAGCCTTACGTAGAAATGTTCTGTTAGACTCAATGGGAGATAGAATTGTTTAACCCGTAGTGTTTGTCATTCATATTTGATAGTCTAGACTGGTGACTTTATGAACATACTGGTGGTCATTACATGTGTTCAGTGTGACACATTGTTTCTTGCATATTTCACACTTATGGCTGTGTCTTGTTTTAATAGTTCTCTTGACTCTGATGACAGTATTTCAGAGGAATAGACCCCGAAATCTCCTAGGAAGGTGGATTCTATTTCCTGTATTTCTGCCTGGTTCTTTTACTATATCAAGATGTTAATTTTTTGACTCCCTCAATTGTTACCATACAGTGGCAGTTTGTTTATATGGCAGCGTTCTGCACATTGTTCAGAGTTAACATATGCGTCTGATCCGTCCACCATAAATTTAATATGGAAAGTTTGGGCATGGAAGGCAATATGAATAAAATAATTTTAAATTTCTGATACTGCCAGATGTACTGAACAGTCACTAGTGGTTGTACACACAAACAGTTTATTAATATCTGGCATATGTAGTTTATACACATATTGTCTCCCTGTTTGTAAATCATGTAATGAGCACTGCTACATGTTGCGTGCACTGACTTATCGTAGTTTTACAGTAAAACTTTGTTAGAATTGTGATGGATCTGAATATTTTTTGGTTTGAACTTACTTGTAGATAACTACTGCTTAATACACACCTGTGATCCAATCTCAAGTTTCACATGTTTGTTGCACAATGTTCTGTTCCTTCCTTCATATCCCCCCCCCCCCCCCCCCCCCCCCCCCCCCACCCATTCTCCCCCCCCACCCCCCCCTTTCCTATCCTAATAAATCTACTATTCCACTCTTTT
>Ga0123357_10005283_pt1 | contig 15413 bp, 5 predicted proteins | sample TergutEmb28metaG_FD_89873 | JGI IMG/M metagenome (GOLD analysis project Ga0123357, IMG submission 89873) | Embiratermes neotenicus P4 segment gut microbial communities from Petit-Saut dam, French Guiana - Emb289 P4 | ecosystem: Host-associated > Arthropoda: Insects > Digestive system > Gut ... | reverse complement strand
TGGTGCAGAGTCCTTCTTGAGAAGCTAACTGGTTTGCAGCTAGTCAAGAAATTCCCCGCATTTCACGGAACCCGAAGGTTCATTACCGCACTCACAAGCGTCCGCCACCGGTCTCTATCCTGGTGTGTTGTAATATTGTGACTTTATTAAAACTGTGTGCATTTTCGATTCGAAATGTAATAACCAAGTTACAGGCAGCGTGAAAGCTTCCTGATGTTAACTGAATTAAGGTAGCTTAGAAATCGACGTGTGGAGTGGAGATGAAACACTTCAGCAAAATGTGCTAATAAAATGGATTAGACAATGATTTTTTACGGTGTCATTAACATACCATAATTAGATATTCTAATACACTGCCTTCTTTGCGTCAGAGAATATAGGACAGAATTTATTTTTTGTAAGTATTCAGAACAGCATAAAAATGTATCCACACGAATCGCGAAAAATGTATCCGAAATGATATTTCAAAACGCACTGTGAATGTATTTCATTTTTTATGCAATGACTGCTGAAGTGATAGATAGTGAGAAATGAGTTCCCCTAAAGAATTTGATTTGGTTCAATTTCATTTATAACAAAATGCATTACGTTGAACTTCGACAAGTTTGAAATTCGCCACTACATTTATTGAAGTCTTACTGTTCTGTTCACTTGTGCCGCCAACTATTTTAAACGGAATCCCTGAAGAAGTGGATTTTTATAGACTCCTTCTATTTTTACTATTTACAGGTAGTATATAAAAAGGTTTAATGCCGCATAATATACCCAGTTGCTCTTTCATAAATTAAAGTTTCTCCTTCGTGCCAGAAGCCTTTAAGTGTACAGTCCGCTACATAAATATAACACTACATACAAGATAATAATGTACGTAATAAAACAGATTCCGCTTACTTTTTACTACTTACGCTTTATCCCAATAAAAAGGCATATATATATATATATGCACACATACATATATATATATGTGTGTGTGTGTGTACGTATAGACATATAGTCCTACGATTGTGTTACTGTTTACATTTTTATGAAATTTATTTTTTTTTTGGTTGATTATTAATGGTATACTTGCTGAGTCACTTTACAGAACTCTAATGTGGCCTGTATAAATATACAACGAAATATCAGTCAAACACGAATAAACTTTATTATGTTTATTATTGTATTAAGGCAACATGTTTCGATTCTTTTAGAATCATCCTCAGGCCCTTCTAAGAATACAGATCCTTACTTAGCAATCTGTTTTCTTAGAAAGGCTTGAGGATGATTCTATAAGAATCGAAACATGTTGCCCTAATACAATAATAAACACAATAAAGTTTTGCTGTGTTTGGCTGATACTTCATTGTATATTTATATATGTGTTAAACACTTCGGGTGGCAAACATTAAACCTAATGTGGCCGCTAACATCAAGGTTTCTGCAGTGCACGTCTGTTTTGTTAATACTAAGTTCTACTTTGTTAAATAAATGTTAATCTTAAATTCTGTATTATTTTTCCACGCATTTATATCAGTTTACAGTTCTCGCTCTGGGATTTGATTTCCAGATATGATCAATGAATTTTTATTTTATTCTTTTATTTAATAGCCTATCAGTCATACACACAAACTAGTTACAATTCTCCTTCGGATCTCAGTATTGTTTTCTTCAGCTATTTTTCCGATTTACATTTGAACTTATGCACAAAAGTAGCTAAATCACTCAATTCTGTGGTCTTGTTGCCAGTCATTAGCACAATAAGTGCTATTTCCTCATTCACGTTAGACCACTTTATGTTCAGAAACTACCCTCTCCACCATTGCGCTTTTTTACATTTCTTATATATTTGCAGTTACAATAATTACGTCAGTTTTATTACAGCTGTGACGTAATAATAAAGACTCGCTTTCTCCACACATGTGTAACAAATGGAACTTGAAGATGTGGACTGAATTCAATTGAGATGGGATAAGGCTCAGTGGCGCGCTATTATCAAAGAGCAATGAATTTTTATCTTCCATAACAGTCAAAGACGTTATTGAAGAGATAACTGACAATCAGTTGTCGAAGAATGACACTGCTTCATAAATCAGTTATCTATATTTATAGACCCGAAAGTTCTTTTATTGTTATTTGTTTAACTTCCTCGAATTTCATCTATCCTGGTGTGTTGTAATATTGTGACTTTAATAAAACTGTGTGCATTTTCGATTTTCGATTAATTATTACCTTGTAACACAGATACTGTGCTTCAAATCATGACGATCAAGTACACTCACAGGTACAAGTGACCACCCCTTTATTAATTAATAGTATGTTGCATTCAAATATAATTGGTCTTTTTCGTTCTGTCTGCTTATGAGAGGATATGGATTACGTTTTATATTCGTAATCCCTTGCGTTGTGTCTTATAGCTAAAAAAAAGTAGAAGAAATATATAGAATACTGCTCGCTGGAAAATTCCTCCCTCCATAATAACAGATTACAGTTCCCTTTCCTGCTCCATTTATATTGCACTTATTACCTCCATAATCTATTGGTCTCTAGACATTGCACGCAGAATAAGAAACGCAAATAACATTTCGTCCTGCAATTACACGAGAAATATATATGCTACAGCACTTCACTCACTGGAAATTCTATATTTTGATGTGTCTATCCTTGCGTTATCTCTACCGAGTCTCGTCTGTGTAACAAAAACCGTTTTAGATGTAGTAATTACGTATAATATTCTGATCATTCCAAATTATTTACATTAAGGTAATTTACAAAATACCGTATTCCAGCATCAAATCATCAGATTGAATTTCGACAGTAGGCTGAAGAAGGAGATGCGGGTAGAAACCATGTCAAATCCTTTCCTCAAATTAACCACGGATTTAAATTCCCTCTTTTTCTGCTACTGTAGATAGAAATTATCCGCAAAATGACGTCCCAGTGAGCACTGAAAATTAGATAATGTTATCTTCCAGAGTTTTAAGTACTACATCATTAACAGACTATTCTTCATAATCCTTCCTAACGAGCACAAAGGAATGTGACATAGATTATTTAATATTAAGAGGAGACTTAAATTCCCTTCCCACGCTTTCCCATACCACACTGAAATTTTAACCGAGGTTAACCTAGGCGCAGGAATGAGAGTCTCTTGCAGTTAGATAGGAGGACCAGTTCACAGTAAGGCTAGACAGCACGAATGCAAAATACAACAGCGAAGTCTTCATTATTAATATAGGCTAGATATTACTACTTATACCATGATGCATCTTCGTAATTTTCTATGAAGATAAAAGTTTTATTTTCTAAGTTTCTGTCTCGAAAATAATAGTTTTAATCATTAGATATAAAATTTGCAGATACGTGGAAGAAAATGAGGAAAACATGTAGGAATTCAAACCAACGTAATAAAGTTAATACATTTCTAATGTGCGAAAGAGTTGGCAGTAAGTAAATTCGAATTACTTCATTCTGTGGCGGTATGTGTGGTCATAAAACTTGTACACGCATAAAGTTCGAAATGGATCAACAAGGACGCTAAGAAGCCGTGAATAAATTGTTCACAGAAGTTAAATCTGTAACATTAACTAAAAGATCAGAGGGCCTTGACGGAAATGGACCAATCAAAGAAGTATAAGCAAGTGTGTTCCGTGTGTTTCAAAACACTAAGGAGAAATGTTTTAAACTGATTAATTATTACCTTGTAACACAGATACCGTGCTTCAAATCATGACGATCAAGTACACTCACAGGTACAAGTGACCACCCCTTTACTAATACTCCGACATATTTAGGTCAATTACACCATCACCATTGGTATAATTACATAAATTCCAATGAAAATAATAAAGTTTTATATCAATATATACTCTATATTAAACATGCACTAAACTGAGAAATTCCAAAATTTTACTTTTATATTTCATATATATTCGTCATTTACTTTAGTGAAATTTCTTTTTGTTAATCTGTAGTTCAATTTTAAGTACAGTTTGCTACTAAATGTAAATTTTTGTGAAAATATCTAACATCATTTTATTATTTTTAAAAAACATGTTATGTACAAATTATATAAATATGTCATTGCTCGAAATATAAGTAAAGAAACTGCTGGTTTCGGGAATCTCGTTATATCTTCATCACAACAAAGTAACTAATGAAATCGAGGAAACATCTGTCTAGTTTTTACTGAGAATGGTGCAATGGTCACCACATTACAAGGCCACACACAAATTTTAAGATGTCCTGTGCTTTCTATTTGATACGAAAAAACCGATGCTATCGGAATCAGTAGTTTTAAAAGGAATACCTTGTTTATAAAATAAAGTCCATAAGCTAAAAATATTTAATTTTTGTCGTTTAACCCATAAGGTCTTCAACTGCTCTCGGTAAATAGAAATAATTTCCAATTTATTATCACAAATCTTTTCCAATCTGCGCTTCAGCGTAGTTTTCTTTCTACAACTACGGACATGTCAGATTATAATTATATAAATAAATTACAAAGGCAGTCCGTTTCCTCTCATGCGGAAAGCATCCTTCTTGTGTCAGAACTGTGTTAATTTTTTTACTTCCCGAATTTTCTAATAATTCACAAAGAGCAAGCAGGAAACAGTTCGTGTATGAGTCAAAATAAAATAGTACATTCTTTATACAAACTCTTGATGCTCATTTTAACATTTCTTTTTTTAGTTCTACGTGGCGCTGAGTAATATATACAGGAGTGTTGAAATGATGCGATAAAAACAGGGATAAGGGGAAAATAGAGAAGCGTTGGATTACGTTTCGTAAAGCTCACAAAACGAGTCTGTTTTGAAAAGCTGGTTGAAGAAGTTTCGGCGGTTCGTTCTTACAGACACTTAGATCTCTCTATTTGCAAGCTTGGGCGAGTAACTATCGGAAGTCAATACCTCCTCGCGATGCACAGCAACTCTCGGCAAACAGCAAGCCGGACAGCTTATTTTGAAACCGGATATTAAGCATGAGTTTGATGTTTACTGTAAAATGGTGTTCAAAACTTGTGGGTTGCAAATGCATCTGATTAACTGCCAGGTATTGCCAAACAACGGTTAATTAAAGGGATTAAAAAGCGTTATCTTTGCATGATATACACGTATTTCCATAACATTAATACACTGATATCTTCTAAATTCTCCATTCTGCTCACATAACATAAAATTATGAGTAAGATTTCATAAAAGGTTACAAAAATGAAATTATTATATACTGTTATGAATTGTGGAGAAGAAAATGTCCAGATTCTTTCTTTTTTCCATTCTTCTTACTTACCAACAAGTTACATTTACGCACAAAAAAGTTTAAAGCCTGTGATGTATTAGGCGTTATTATAATCACTCTTCTTACTTTACCTACATCTGAATAATTATTAGCATGAAACACTAAAAGAGGTCTTTCTTATTAATAACAAATCTTTGTCAACATTTCCGAAATATCGGTTCTATCACACGCTGAGGTAAGATTGAAGGGACGATGAAATGAATTGACACAGGCAGAGATATAATGCACCATTCGCTTGTAAAAAATTATTTTCAACCAGCTAATAATATTAAAATGTAAAACTTCGTTTTACTAAAGCATGTTATATACAAAAAATTCTAATATTATAAGAAAGAATTAGTGAAATATCTAGTAAGAATTGTGTGTGTGTGTGTGTGTTCGAGTGTTTCTCTGTTGTAACTTTTTGATTACGAACCACTAAATTATCTCACAGTCTTAGAATTATAAGCCTACTAAATTGCATCTAATTAAGGCTCAACTACTTCTTACATAGCATGTAAATTCGATTTTTTCTCTAATTGTAAAACTTTTCATCAATCTGTAACGTACTCACAAAATACCCCATAGTGCAACTACACTCATAGAATAAAATTCACGACGATAATAAAATAAGATACAGGGCATTTCATTAATTAGTAACTTCGCTATTGACAGACTTATTGTAGGATTACTAAGTTTAACTTTTCACTTAAATAATGTTTCACAGATGTTTCGTCAGCTGTCTTCCTTATGACAGCTTAGAACTTGAAATATGTGGACGAAGTAATTTTCGGCTAAAATATTACGACTGAAAGTCGACATGATGCCAAGGGCAGATGTCATAGGTCTTTGTTCGACTCGCGCTACTGGCTGATGTAGTGAATTTTATCTGATGTATCAAATTTAGAAATTTCATAAATTATTTCTTTAACCCAATAGCACTAACAAAAAATTAATATAAAGATTGTACACTTGTAACTGCATATAACCTGTCATTATGTAAGGTCATTCAATTAGTTTGTTGTCATATGGAATATATAGCGAATGTGACAGGCATATGTCCAAACTGTTACAGCATTTAAATTCCAGTAGTATTAATTACGAGGATCTCAGTGAGAACCAGCATTACACTTACAGTGCTGTATGTCGAACCGCAATTGAAATTAGTGGATATTTAAAAAAAAGAATGCAACAGGAACTACAATGTTACTGCGGTTTATATTCTCACTATAAGGAGGTTTGATGAAAACGGTTGATCTCCTGACACCCAATCACCTCCCAAAAAAAATTATCATGTAAAATCTTGGAATGAGTGTCATAGTCAATCAAAATAGTTAAAGACCCTCTAAACCCATTAACGTTTATCTAAACAACAGTATGTCTTGTATCTAAGGTAAGTCCCTGTCACCACGGCATGGGACGTCTTCATGTTGCGGTTGGATAGCACAACCTCTACGTGTCCAGAATAGTTGCGAATGTATTGGTCAGCTGTCGCGAACAGCATACAAGAGATGATCCAATAGTTGGGGTTGGGCGAGTGGATAAGTTCAGCACTCGAAAAAAAACTTGTTACGAAATGTTACATAGGGACTCAGAATTGGATAGATTCTTTGAAAATGTATAGTCAATGGAAAAGGGTTACTTAGAGTAGTCACACATGGAAGGTTCGTGTGGAAAACGTAATGTTCTTCCGAGTTCCATACAGTAAGGGGAATTTCTTGAACACCTGAAGAACCACTAGATTCTCAACAAGGACTCTTCTCCATAGAGTTAGTACTTTAGCTAGTTTGTTAGTCAGTCAGTCGGCTTTTAACACGAGACCATGTAAGCTTGAAACAAAGCTCACTATGTACACTCGCTTACGGAGCACAATAGCCAATTAGGCGCGTAAGTATTCCGTCATTTAATCTTCTTGGTTAAACATTTCGTTTTATGTCTTTTCATCGTATGTAGCACAGTCCTTTTTGAGAAGCTAGCATTCCCTCAGGTTACCAGGAAAAAGACTAATTTTTAGCCCTAAACAAACAAACAAACAAACAAACAGGCATACGGGAAATATTAACGATGTCTTCTAAAATGTGACGCTAAATGGCCGAGCAAAATCTCATCGACATTTCGGACAAACATACAGCGTTCAACTTGAATGTTGAAATGGAGGCAACAGGTCCCTCCAAACTGTCGGAAGATATCTAAGGACCTCAGCATGTCACATTCCAGACAAAATTACTCTATACAGTCACCGCCGCGAGAACCTAAAATCTTTCGTAAGGAAGAGAGATTAACTTAGAAAACACAAAACTTATTTACTTTCTCATTGATCGTTCCAACTTCTCTTATCCTTCCAGCGTAGTGTTAATGGTTACAGGTTGCTCGAAAAGAGGAAGGCAAAGAAGACTGATCTATCTGGCAACCATTCGTACTAGGACTGACTTAGTAGATTCTTGCTGGTCTTTGTGACCTCGTTCCCACGACTTGTGTACTTAGCCATTCTAACCTCGCCGTGCCGAATGATGCTGTCCACCTACGTCGTTCCTCTGCTTGTCAAGCATAACGAAGTAGTGGGAACGTAAAAAATGTAACCTCAATTTTTTAAGGAATAACTATTGCTGATTCCTTTGAGGTGTCGGTGATATACGTGCAAGTAGACAAGATTTGTAAAGAGTACAATTGCCATGACACGGTAAATATTCACCAGTGACAAATATTTGTAAGATATATCAGACGTGAGAAGAAGTTTTTATATAGAAAGGAAACAACCATGCAATAAAAAGATAAAGGTCCATACAAAACATGAAAATCTGAAATAAAGATTATATATATTACAGTGTAAAACTAGCGCCAAATCTGCGATCCTTACACTAGTAAACTTGTCGTAATTGTGGAAGAGGCCTTAATTTCACATATAAAATTCCTCTAGCTTCTATTGGTGTACCTGTATGGTTGAAATTAAACTATCACAATAATGCACGGTCCACTAAACATAAGATACACTGCTAGTGTTTTTGTGCCTTTCTTTTATGTTTTGTTTACAGCACATCTCGACTGTCTGTTGGCCAACAGGCCAACAGACAATCAACTAAAAAGCACAACACACACCATTTGTTGTATATATACAGTATACCTCCTAATGATGGGCTACAAATATGCCCGAAACATGTACAGGTTGATTGACGAAATAAACTGAGGATAAATAGTGCATCGCGTTGATTTTCATTACACGGATGTTTTTGTGTCGTGTATACAATAGGAGAAGTTCTTCATATCACAGAGATAAATGACATGGAAAATGTAGGACACAGGAAAAACTTCCTACAGGAAAGAAGGGAACAAAGACATAAACAAACTAAGAAGAATTCTTTCCAAGCCGGAACTGAAGTAAGCCCACGCTACAACGCGGTATTCAGTGACGTGAAAAGTGACAGTGTTGGAAGTTTAGATCACTACCATAGAATCCTGCCGTCTTATGTACGTGTATGATATGGGAAGGACAGCGGTCTGAATTGTGCTCATCTGGAATCCACGTCTCTAGAGCGGAAGTTTGTGCAGATGCAACGCACGCCACCTAATTTCCGGGGCCGTACTAATATTACAGCGATATCCAGTGTCTCGTCAAACAGAGCCGCAGAATGGGTGTTTCCGGGCTGCTAATGAAGTCTGTCTGAACCTCACACCTTGGCTGTTGTGTCTAAGTAAACTGTTACTATGCACAAAGTCTTACTGTAATAAAATGTGGATACAAATGAAAGAACAGCATGTTCAACTTACATCATTTCTAACTTATAAGATCCACTTAAAGTCTTCTTTGATATCCTCTACGACTGAGCTCTTGGTCTACTCCACACACTATGATTAATCCATCTTCTCTCGGATATGTATGCCATCTCCTGCCCTTCGGTTTATATTAATACTGCAACTTCGGAAATCATTTTAGGCGTTATTTCCAAATATTCTACTTATTCATTTGGTGCGTTTTTGGCAGTGTTTTAATAAGTGTTAACCCCATTTCTTTTTTATTATATTAATTACCTTTATTATCCTCCATTCTGTAGCCTTCAAGAGTCCTGCATTTTCACTTTATTTTTTTTTAATCTAACGCCAGTCCCCGATAAAAAGAGAAGTACAGCTACTAATATATAGAATTTAAGTAATGCTCTCTGTCGGCATTCCATTATTAGTACGTCTTTCCTTATCCCTACGCAGTAGGAATCCCAGAAATTGAATATAAATAACTTGCGTTTCGGAAATTCGATTCCAAACTGCGGGGTTGACGTTAACGTCATTGATGAAGAATCACCTGGATCAGTATATAAGACAACACTTCAGTAAATAAGACCTGGTATATTTCAGTGGTATATCTAACTTGTTTTATGAAGTAGGTTACCTAGTTTGAATTTCGAGCAGAACATTAGGACTGTTTTCTATTTCCTTGATTCTCGACAAGAAATTCAAAATATGTGTCAAAATTAAAGGACTCATACATTTTCCCGACGTATGGTTTTACACGGCCCCATTTGTCAATCAAGCGCCCTGAGAATTTTTCCGAAAATAATGGAAAGTGTCTCGCAAATGATCGTAATTATGGAGAGCATCTCTTATAAAATAATTAGAATTTAAATGGTTGTGTATGTAATTCGGAGTATTTTAAAAGTATCAAGTCGGGCGAGCTAACCGCGTGTGGTCGCAGGTTGTAAAGCAGAAAAAAATTCGTAGTAGACATTCCAGAGTAAAGGCCCGAAAATACGTCCTAACGTTTTGAAATCCATTGTCCTACTTTCTTTTGAAGACTACCGATAAACCCAGCGTATGTCCACGACACCCAGAAACAAACTTAAAAATCTCAACAACGGGGAAGTAGTTACAACGGACACGACAATAATAAATACATGGTTCCATGCTTTATTCATTATTTCTGAACCATTTAACAGAACCCAGCAGTGAAGTTTCACGTAGACGATGTCTTTCTATCTAAAATGTTCGTCCTTGAGTCGGAGTGACTAATGCTGGGTAGCTAGATATAATAAACAGCAAAGTAACACCATCGCTGGTCAACGCAATTTCTACATGTCTCTAGCTACAAAGGATCTAATTTTTTCCTCTTTGTTGAGGCTGTTGTAAATATTTCATAAGAATACAAGAGTTTAATGGAACATGCATGTTTTTCAAAGCACTTGCGGACTGAAAGCCAGTAGAAAAACATCCAAAGAGGAAAATTTGAAACATGAATACAATGGGAAAGAGGGACTAAGTTTGTACTCTTAAAGAGCAAATTGTGTTTGGTACACACATCTGGAAATTCGAAATCTACTTTTTACTGTTAGAAAATAAACATGAAAATAAATAAAATAAATGTTTATTTACACAGATAAAGCTTTCATTCGCATGCAACAAGTCGTGCTCAGTACGTTTTTATTTGTCCTCACACACTTTCTTTAGCATCTACAGAGCCATACGTCCATTTAATGTTCCATCTAAGAAAAATCACTCAATACAGTAACAGACTGTCCCAGTAAGTAACGTGCATGGCTGTAAAGTCACAATTAAAGTATGCAAGACAGCGACGTTGGGGCTGTTCTGTGGCCTTGTGTGTGGCTCCGGTTCTGTAACACATTAAATACGTTACAGCCGTGTTGGTAACACTGTCTGTACTTTTTCTGGAGCACGCAACCGAAGCTCTTCTACGTTTAAGATGGAGGAAGCAGGTTCTTCCTAAACGATACTGCCCGTCTGCAAAAATATACGTCGCCAAATCCTTGTGTACCGTAAAATGGACACTCATTGTACTGAGAACCTCATATGTCAAAGGTACATTTGATGACATTGGTATGGCAGACATGCTTGGCAATTAAGGTAAATATAATTTTTGATTCACCATTTTTTTTAAAAGAAGTTATTTTCAAATAATTGAGGAAGATGAGTTGGGAGGGACACGCAACACACACAGGGGAAAACAAAAATGCTTATAAAATATTTCTTGGAAAGCATTAGAGGAAGAGATGCCTTGAAAGACATGCCCGTAAGTTATAAGGAAACAGACCCAGAAAAATTAAATACAAATGTATGGAATAGGTTCAACTGGCTCAGCGACGGTCTGTTTTAAATACAGTGTTGAATCCTCGAGTTTCATGCAGTGCAGGTAACTTTTGATCATTTGTAACGTAATAAGCTTGCAAGCATGACCCTGCCTTATGGAGGTGTTTTGTTTCAAACTGCGAAGAACTAACATACTTTATTCGTGCTAATATATATTGCTGAATAACTTCAGCCAAATTACTTAAATAGGCTATTTAGTTTATTTTGATAGTTTATTTAAAGACAGAGCTGCAATTGTCATTCACACTTTTATCACATGTGAATTACTGTAGAATAAATCAGTAGCCCTCCTAGATCGCTTTTCCGACACCATACCAATTATGACATGAAGATGTAAATGAAGATCGCTTAAAATTTATAAACTCAAATTTTCAGGATAAGAATCTGAGATATTTACTAATAGTTTATCTCAGTAAAATATTTAGGCCTATCCTCCGATGTATAATATCCCTGGTGTGAGTCACACTTCTGGTGTGAGTTCGTCACGCTTATTTTACCATGTTTACCGGATTAAAGTTTTCTCTGCGAGATATGCCCTGCGGATGAAGAAACAGACCAGCATCTACTCTATTCTGTGTGACATAGGAGCTAAGGCTCGGAAAACGTTTGATCACCCAACAAATAACACAACATGACGCAACATAACGTCATCAATATAATGGATGATTTAACGCGTAATCTGCATCAAGAATAAAGCAACCGCATTAGAAAGTGGCCGTGGAGTAGCGAGTGAATATTGTGGCAGCCAGTCATATGAAAGACACGTGGTTGGTCATATATAATCAATTTTCCAGCAAATAAAAATTCACTTGCAGAATAATATATATATATATATATACACACAATTCCTTAAGAAATATCCCGCTAGTGACAAATGCTTATATTTTGCTCTTAACCTGAGTAAACAGTGAAAATCATGAGCAACAATACGTCTTCCTAATGAATAGGGTTCATTGCACAATTAACTTAGAAAATACATAAACTAAAATAGGACATAAATATCGTACCACAGTTAACTCTGATGGAATCATAACATTTCTAAACGCCATTTGTCTATCTAGAGTAGTATTAAACGTCTTACTACTGCAATTAAGTTTAATGAAAAGCGAAAAGAACTGCCGTAGCAATTATTTCGAACGTCTTCATATTTCTCGTTAACAAGAATAAAAGCAACACAAGACAACACCAGTGAGCTCCGCTTCATTATTTATAGACACCTAAAACTAGAAGCACTGAATTAAGACATGTGGCCAAGGGGTTAAATGAACACTGAACTCCGTACAGGCAAGCTACAGGTTGACAAACAAACAAACAAGCAAAAAAAAAAAAATTGACAAGCAATACGGTCTATGAAATTTTTATCTTAAAATACTCTCCAACAAATTACATTTGTATATTCTTTATCTCATACTTAATTATCTTTCTCCAAGACAACTTTCAATGGCTAGGAGAGGGCCTAAGCTAATAAAATGTATTATTATTATTATTAGTAGTATTATTATTATTATATGATATGGATGTCTCTTGTTACATGCCTTTTCTTCCTGGCACTTCTCTTGAACCAGCAGTGATCCCCACCGCTCAGGCATCAAGCTTCACACTGCAGTACTTTCCGTATTATGTGTGATGTTCCAAGTATGGCTATCTTTTGTAATGAATCTATCGAATGTTTTCCTGGTACAGTTTCCAAATTTTTTTCTTAAGCTTCTCGTTACTATTCCAGTGGCTCCAATTATTACTGGTACAATCGTATATTTCAGGTTCCATATTCGCTGTATCTCTATACATAAACTCTTGTATTTTATTATTACTGTATTAATTATATTAGCAGAATGCTGGCTCATCCAACATCGCAACCACATGAATAAAAATTCTGCTTCGTGTACGAGAGACACCTGACTCATACGCCGACCAGGAAATGAGTATCCTGAATGAATTTTTCGTTATTTTCCTTGGTTCCTCCAGGAAAATACCTGGGTAGTCCTTCACATTCAACGACGGCCGTTTCTTCCACGTCCATTCTCGTTCATTATAAAGTTCATTCTTCCACGTTACATAATGGGCTACTAAGCACGTCGCTACAAAAATCACAAATTAATTAATTCAGATGATAATCGAGACTGGACATAAAGCACAATATTAGCAATAATAAACAAAAGCTTCATTTCAACATTCCCCTATAAGACATGAATAATCCACACAATAATTTCATGCGTCTGCGGAAATTTGGGATTATACCCGGACATAACTCATCAGACATTTAGGCATTTCTAGGCATTACACAGATAAAAAACTTTCGTAAATATAATTTAGTTCCTCACTTAGGCAAAATGCTTAAATTTCAATTGGCATAACTGCACTTTATAGAAAATAAGTATTACAGAAGACAGAACATTTAATATTTCTGTTGACTTATTTCATTGTAGAGTTATCAAACTTAACAAAACAATAATATAAATAGGTAACTAGATGCAACAATAACAAATTTTATTGATAATTACAATCAGCTCAACATGTTTCGGGCGATAATTTCGCCCATCCTCAGGAGCACTGGACTGTGTTTATAGCTTGTGGTATAAAGCACCGACGACGCTGCCTGCAGACAGCATCGCCGGTGCTTTATACCACAAGCTGTAAACACAGTCCAGTGCTCCTGAGGATGGGCGAAATTATCGCCCGAAACATGTTGAGCTGATTGTAATTATCAATAATATTTTTTATTGTTGTATCTAGTTGGCTGTTTATATTACTGTATCAAGGATGCACGGTCACACAAACATCAAACTTAACAAAACACGTAAGATGTTCTTTTATTTTTCTTATACATGTTCATTCTTCCCTTACATTTCTGTATTTACGATACACATCTATTTAGTAGGTCTATTCCCAAATCACCTTTAGCTTCATCTTCCTACCACCTTCTCGTCTTTCCAGGCTTTATGTTGGTAAACAAAGCAAGGCGCCGTTCTGCGGTTAATTCAGGTCTCATCTTAACCACCTAGACAAAAGGGCGTTTTAGGCAAACCTAATTTCCTTCGTGCTGACTCTCGATTCTCAAGGGAAGCGCTTGCTCAGAACCTGAGTAGGTCGGCTTTTATTTGTGTTGTGTTCCGTCTGGGATTCTGTCGCTGTTGAATGTAGTAAGGAGCAATCTTGTTTTATTACTTGCGCCAAAAGCTTTCATAAATAAAAAGGAATTTGATTACTAAAACTTTCGAGAAATCTCCCACACAAAAAAAAATTTCGAAAAAATTAAACTTACATTAATTCGAATTGAAAAGGAAAATTCAACAAAGTTTGAGAATAGCAACACAAAAATAACCGTCTCTTGAGAGTAGGCGGTGTGTTTCTGATTAGAATAACAAAACAATTGTAGTTTTTTCCTAACAATTAATTTTTAATAATCTTTTGAAATAATTTAGCACTGAAATGTCTACCAAATATAACCGCCACTATCTTTTAACACTATTCAAATAATTACAGCAGCGAGATTAGGCCGCGTTCTTGACACATTGCGAGCTGATAGGACTAAGTAATGCAGTCGTAACTACTCTACTTAAGATTCTTTTTACGTTATTAATATTGTATAAATACCGATAGGTAGAAGGGCATGAGAACAGAGTCTATAACAGTCACCGAAATCACACGCCATGAGACTCAAAGCTGATCACATAGTCACCATTCGAAATACCCCAGCATATATTCTAACGAGAATTTTTTCTAAATCAAGTCAATTGAAAATCTAATTTCTACCAAAAATTAAGCACTATATTCACGTTTGTTCAACATAATTTCAGTATTTTTTATTATTTGTTTTATAGTATTATAGTATAGTATTATTTATTATTTTTATTGTTTATCATTTATTATTTGTACTAACAAATGCACGGTATGCACTTCTTCTTCTTCCTATTGCTCTACGGCCCTTAGAGTTTGGCCTTGGCTTTCTTTATAATTGACGCCCATTCTTCCCTATCCAAAGCTTTTCTTCTCCATCTTTTTACACCAAGTTTCCTTATATCCTCTTCCACATCATCTATCCATCTGAGTCTGGGTCGGCCTCTACCTCT
>Ga0123357_10005282_pt1 | contig 15415 bp, 11 predicted proteins | sample TergutEmb28metaG_FD_89873 | JGI IMG/M metagenome (GOLD analysis project Ga0123357, IMG submission 89873) | Embiratermes neotenicus P4 segment gut microbial communities from Petit-Saut dam, French Guiana - Emb289 P4 | ecosystem: Host-associated > Arthropoda: Insects > Digestive system > Gut ... | reverse complement strand
AGAGTACGCCATTAGGAGGGTTCAGGTAAACCAGGATGGCTTGAAACTAAATGGTACACATCAGCTTCTGGCTTATGCCGATGATGTTAATATACTGGGAGGAAGCATACATACTCTAAAGGATAATACAGAAGCTCTAGCAGCTGCTACTAAGGAGACGGGACTGGAAGTACGTGCTGATAAAACTAAGTACATGGTCATGTCTCGAGCTCAGAATGCAGGACGAATTCACAGTGTGAGGATTGATCATAGTACCTTCGAGAAGGTGGAAGAGTTTAAATATTTGGAAACAACTTTAACAAATCAAAATTCTATTGCGGAAGAAATTAAGAGCAGATTGAGGTCAGGAACTGCTTGCTATCATTCGGTGCAGAATCTTCTGTCTTCCAGGTTGCTATCCAAACATTTTAAGATCATGATATATAGAACTATAATTTTGCCTGTTGTTTTGTATGGGTGTGAAACTTGGTCGCTGACATTGCGGGAGGAAAGGAAGCTGAGGGTGTTTGAGAACATGGTGTTGAAGAGAATATTTGGACCTAGGAAGGACGAGGTAACAGGGGAATGGAGGAGACTGCATAACGAGGATCTAAATGACTTGTACTCCTCACCCAATATTGTGCGGGTGACAAAATCGAGAAGAATGAGATGGGCTGGGCATGTGGCGCGTATGGGTGAGGAGAGGGGGGTGTATAGGGTCTTGCTGGGGAGAACGGAGGGAAAGAGACCACTGGGGAGACCTAGGCGTAGATGGGTGGATATTAGGACGGATCTCCAGGAGGTGGGTATGTGGACTGGATTGGGCTGGCCCAGGATAGAGACAGGTGGCGGACGCTTGTGAGTGCGGTAATGAACCTTCGGGTTCCATGAAATACGGGGAATTTCTTGACTCATGGAGTAAGTATGGGGGAGGGGAGGGGTGTATACGGGGTTTTGGTGCGGAGGCCTGAGGGAAAGAGACCACTTGGAAGACCCAGGCATAGATGGGGATAATATTAAGATGGATCTTCAGGAATTGGGATGTGGGGGTATGGACTGGATCAAGCTGGCTCAGGATAGGGACAGGTGGCGGGAACTTGTGAATGCGGTAATGAGCCTTCGGGTTCCACTAAATGCGGGTAATTTCTTGACTAGCTGCAAACCGGTTAGCTATTCAAGAAGTACCCTGCTCCATGGGGTAAGTAAAGTTGTAAGGAAGGTTGGTATTAATGTATTACAAAATGATAGTCTGACGCCGAGATTCCTTAACTGGTGTAGTGACTAGGCTGCGGTATGGGCAACAGGGAACAGAGATTCGATTCCTAGAAGGAGTCTGCGATTTTTCGCATCTCCAAATTGCGCAGATCGACTCTGGGGCCAACCCGGCCTCCTATGCAGTGCCCCCCCCCCCGGGGTAAAACCCTATAGCGTGAAATTGACCACCCAGTTCCATCAGTACCGAGGTTAAGAATGAGTGGGGCCCTTTGTTTTCATGGCGTTTACATAGACAACTTTACTTTCTATAGTTCAAGGTAGTACAGTTTTGATATCAGGAAGACAGAGCCAGTCCTCTGAATATGGGGTCATTCTGCTTGGTCATCTTGCTTCATTTCAGGAATTCGTTATCCTCATACAGTTTAAAATTAATCTCATGACTCGATCCTTCACTTCCCTTGTCACAGTGAAGCCTCTGTTAAGATGTCTTTAGAATGCCTTCTGCTGCATTACCGTGATCAAATCAAGAATTAGATGGGCAGGGCATGTAGCACGCATGGGGGGGAGAGGGAGGTGCATACATTTTGGTAGGGAATCCTGATGGAAACAGACACCTTGGAAGACCTGGGCATAAACTGGAAGGTAATATTAAAAAGGATCTTCAGGAAGTGGGACGAAAAGGCGTGGGCTTGATTGATCTGGCTCAGGATAGGGGCAGGTGGTAGGATGATGTGAATGCGGTAATAAACCTCCAGGGGCCAAAAAATGGGGGGAATTCTGCTGCATTAAAATGAGTGTAAGGCTATGCTGCATCACAAGCAGTGTAACTTAACCAAATATGATACCACCTTCAAGACAGAATAATTTTAATTTTTCTCCTATACAGACTGTTCCGCGTTAAGTGTGTCATATGTCAGGACGTTAATTTATGAGTTTGTTCTATGTGAGGAACACAATGAGGAAGAATAAAAAGTCCAGTAATTAACATGGTTACAATGGATACCACATGCAATTCATCATGGATGAAGACAAGCAGCAGAGTATGTTGTCATGGCACAAAAAGAAAGACAGAATTAAATTATAGTTGTCTTTAAAGCCATTGCCATGATATAGGACAATCTTTCAGCATGTGTAGAAGGTACAAACTGAAGGCATAAAAAGAGCAGGCAGGCTTGTTTATTATCCTACCAAGGATATGTACCAAACAAAGATTGCTGAATATTTCATAAGAAAACAGAAGCTGCAATGCTTTACAACACATGCTGCAAACTGAGGTCTCAGTAATCTTCCTAAACAAGCATCAAATAATCCTTGGCACTGATGAGTCAATCACGGTACCTTGTCCAGTTGAAAACAAATGTGGATCTTTTTTAAATAAGATGTAAACTGATAACCATCAAAACACAACTTCATAAATAATGACTTACTCAGCTACATTTTTGGACCCCTTAGAGGTCATCATCAGGCTGATATCCAAAGCATATTAAGGAGGTGCATAAATCATATATGGAAGAGAGATCTCACTTCTTACACATTACAAGTCCAGTCTTTTGTACATTCAATTTCAAGATCAAAATTTGTAAAAGTAGCTGTTAAAATCTTCAAATTTAAAGATTAACAGATGTTGGTATTGGAATTTTGTGTGCAGTTCTACTGGTGGATGTGGTGTAGTGGTTTCGTATTGAGTGAAGTGTTTCGGTGCTAAGGTCAATGTCTCTACACAGCATGTGTCCAGCTCACATCTTAGTGCATGGCATACTCTTTTTTATTTTTTAATGAATGGCTTTGTACTCGTACTTTTGATGTAATTAGAACATCAAATTCTCTGTGTTTGGCAATTACATAATTAATGTTAATGGTACTCTACTTCAACGTATTGAAATGTATATCTCTCACATTTCAGTTAATACAAGCTAAATTGAACTCAATGTGACCATTTAAGAACCGTCTCACATACAGCATGTTAAGCAAGATATGCTCTCTGTCACATCTGGAAGGAAAATATGTTCACCAAATATTTCAAGTATATGAATAAAACTAGGCTCTATATTATAACAAAAGATAGGAAACATATGCAGAGCAAAATGCTTCTCACATGTTCACATAACCATAGCAACCAATGAGCAATGACAACCCTGGTAACCATGATAGCAAAGGTAACCAGAAAACAATGGTAACATTATTAACCCTGACAACCATTAAAAACCTCTAAGGGGTCCAAAAATGTAACAGTGGCAACCACGGTAATGTTAGTAACCAGAGTACTTACAAGTGTAAGAATGCCTTCATGTAAATTAGCTGTTATTTTTAAATGACTGTAACTAAACTTCCATTTTCTGAACAGGTGTCAGTAAAATCCACCCAACATAAAATTTCACAAAAATCCTTCCTAGAGATGATGTGTTCCATGTGGATAAACAGAAGACAAGACAGACATGATGAAACTAAGGATAATGTTTCACAACTTTGCAAACACAAGTAAAGAGTATCATAACCAGGACCTGCTGAATGTGATATCTACATCTATGAACTGGATCTACATTAGCAATGTACTCAGTAAAGACAAAGAAATAAACAACGCAAATGCATTCTTTATAAGGAATATTCATGGAAAAAATTTGGGGAGTTTGAATTTAAAATGTATATATTAAATTTTAGAATGTCAGACATGAGGCCTTGGAGAGAATAATGGTAAAAATAAGAAGTTCCTCTCTGCAAGCACAATGTCTTCAGAAGAATCCACCTAATTCAGAATCTGTTATTCTAATGGATATTCTCTATATATTTCACCACACAAATTGCTCTCAATTTAAAATTTACTGTGGCCAAGTGTATGTTTTCATGCACACTGTGCACATTTCATACAAAACTTAATGTGTGGATTTCAGCATATCTGCATATGAACAGCCATGTAACATGCCAGCATTCATAATGGCCTTTCATATAGGTAGCATGACATTTCACGGACCACCATCAATCTCATCAGAGTGCATGCAATACCAAACACACACACACACACACACACACACTAAAATGTGTATGCTAAAGGTAAACCGACTACTTATAAAATCAGAGTATTCATATGAATCAGAATCAGTGACAAGGGCAAAGCACTCTCAAGAACCTGATAAAATCAGATCTTAATGCTCCACTTCAAATATTACTTACTGATAATATACTTCCTCATGATAATGTACATACTCCAACTGGGAAGAAGTTAACAGTGGAGTTACACAAGACTTGATTCTTGGTCCTTTGCATTTTCTTTTTTATTCTAATGATTTGTCCAAAATAGCAACTAAGCATGTTAATATCATCTAGTTTGTGAATGATACAAGTATAATAGCAACCAAGTCTAATGATACAAATCTTAAAATACTAATGAATGAAATATTTTTAGATATGAACAAATAGTTCTAAGCCAACCTACTATCTTTAAACTTTAGTAAAACTCACTGCTTAGAATTCAGAACAAGAAATTTTAACGATAACAACATGAATGTAGGCTATAATAATCATCACATCTCTAACATCACTTACACAAAATTTTGGGAGTTAACCATACATGATACCTTGTCCTGGAAATATCACATTGTTAGAATAATGTCCAAGTTGAAGCTAAAAAGACACATATCACCAGGTATTATTCAAATGCCAGCAGAAATGATTAAGGCAGATGGGTAGAACAATTCACTCTGAGATCCATAAACTTATTAATTCTATTTGGAATAAGGAGGAAATGCCTGAGGAGTGGACGGAGTTGATCATTGTACCTGTCTGTATGAAGGGTGATAAAACAGACTGTAGTAATTACAGAGGCGTATCACTAATGCCAACAATGTACAAAATTATATTCAACATCCTGCTGTCAAGGTTAACTCCATATGCAGAGGAAATTAATGGGGATAATCAATGTGGATTCTGATACAACAGGTCAACTACTGATCATATATTCTGCATTTGTCAAATACTTGAGAAAAAATGGGAATACTATGAAGCAGTGCATCAGCTCTTTATAAACTTCAAGTAAACTTATGATTCATTTAGGAGGGGGGCCTTGTGTAACATTCTCATTGAATTTGGAATCCTCATGAAACTGGTAAGGCTAACGAAAATGTGACTGAATGAAACCTACAGCACAGTCCTGGCAGGCAAGAATTTGTATGACATATTTCCTGTTAGGAATGGTTTGAAACAATGAGATGCTTTATCCCAGAAGCTTTAGTAGCTGCTAGTAAGGATTAGAATTGCTGATAAGATAATGTACATGGCCATGTCTCAAGATCAGGCTGCAGGAAGAAGTCACAGTATAAAGACTGATAACAGCTCTTTTGAAAGTGTGGAAGAGTTCAAATACAGTACTTGGGAACAACATTAGCATATCATAAATCTATTCAGGAAGAAATTAGAGCAGAATGAAGTCAGGGAATGCTTGCTATCATTTGATGCAGAATCTTTTGTCTTCCACTTTGCTATCCAGAAATTTAAAGATTAAAATATACAGAACTACAATTTTGCCTGGTGTTTTGTATGGGTATAAGATGTGGTAGCTCACATTGAGGGAGGAATGTAGGATGAAGGTGTTGGAGAATAGGGTGAGGGTGTTGGAGAATAGGGTGTTGAGGAGAATATTTGGGCCTAAGAGGAATGAGGTAACAGGGTAGTGCAGAAAACTACATAATGAGGAGCTTACTGATCTGTACTCCTCACCAAACATTGTTTGGGTGATCAAATCAAGAAGAATGAGATGGATGTGGCATGTGGCACGTATGGGATGGGAAGAGACTTATACGTGATTTTGGCGCGGAGACCTGAGGGAAAGAGACCACTTGGAAGACCCAGGCATAAATGGGAGGATAATATTAAGATGAATCTTCAGGAAGTGGGATGTGTGGGCTTGGACTGGATTGAGCTGGTTCACAACAGGGACAGGTGGCAGGCACTTGTGAATGCGGTAACGAACATTTGGGTTCCATAAAATGTGGGTAATTTCTTGACTAGCTGCAAATGGTTTAGCTACTCAAGAAGGACTCTGCTCCATGGAGTAAGTAGGTATGTAAGTAAATGTCCAAGTTGAATTCAGCTTGTCTTATGCTCAGACCAGTTAAATCTACATTGTCCCAAGGAACATTAAGAATGATATATTTTCCTTACATACATTCCCTTATAACTTATGGTATAATTTTTGGGGGCAATTTGCCATCCAGCATCAAAATATTCAGAATTCAGAAAAATTAAAATCAGAATCATATCAAATTCCATAAGTAGAGATTCCTACAGAGATCCATTTAAAAAGATAAAAATACTACTTTTATGTTCACAATACAACTATACTATTTCATTATACATAGTGAATAACAAACATCTAAACACATTCAGTACGAAGATACATAACTTTACTACTAGATAAAATACTAATATTCATCCACCCATCTCCAATTTTATTAAATTTCAGAAGAGGGCTTAGTACTCCGGAATAAAGATTTTCAGTCAACTCTGAGCAAACATAAAAAGTTTAATGAATGATTTAGAATGCTTTCATCTTCCCCTGAAAAGGTTTCATAACCATAATTCATTTTATAGCTTTCAGAAATTCTTTAACTATAATAGATAACCACACAAGGTTTGTGTTGGATTTTTAGGTTTAGGTAGTTTTTTATTGATTTGTCTCCACAATTCATAATTCCTATGACAAGGATTAGAAAAGTCATTGTTGGATGTTGATGTATGGTTGTTTGATGTATCAAGTTAAATAGTTATACCTACTGCTGATTCCACATTACTTGATATTTAAATTTAAAGTGTTGTGTTTAATTTTAATTACAGAATGCTTGCTTTTCTACATCCTCACAATATGCATTTATAATTGGATTTATGGAAAAGATAAAGATGATGATGAAACATGAATCATTACCAATACACTCACACTTCACATCTCACACTTACGCATACACTCTATTTAGGGCAAAATGCTAAAGAAAAACTGTACCACAGTATGTTCAGAACAAAATCGCAAGGGAATCAAAGTGCAGCTAACCAAAGAACCTAACCTCTGGCAGTAACCTGACATATGCACACCAGCCACTCAGCTGGAGACATGCATCATATTCTAAATGGGTCCAGGACATTGATTCATAAGTTTATACCAAACATGTCTGCACATATGTAACAGTCACTTGGTTAAACAGTATTGTTATCACATACAATGTCTCTCTAAATACTGAGCAGGTACCAAACTTAAGTCTAACCCACCTAAGCCTTATAACTATATCATGGTTTTAAAAGAGGTCACTTTTCTCACAATTCCCTGTCCATGGCACAAAAATAAGCCTGTGGGAAAAGCAAACAAGTCTCTGAAATGTCATTTCAGCAAAATTAAATTTTGTGAAATGCTGAATGACAAGGTTTCATCACATCCTTCCTTCGCACTAATTTAATACCTCAGATAAGGCGTGTATTAACTATTCATTTCACATTACACATAATTTGAATATCAAACACATAAGGTTAGGGAAATTTCACAACACGAATTATATATGCCAGTAGCCCACAAAAACTTTGAAAATACTACACTTAATTTGCTCGGCGGTACTCCCGAGTACAAGAACAAACTTACAACATCTGGACAGTGTAAAATTCTTCAGATGTATTTAAATAATTTGGATTCTCCTTACTTGTTCATTATTGTTGCAACTGGTCAAGGCCTTATATTCCCGAAGCAGGAAAACTATGAACAGTCCCTCACACATCCAGTCTATTACATACACTGTTCATTTACTAAAGCGTTTATTATTAATGCACTTACAGCTGAACATTACTACATCTCTCCCTTAAAATCATTTTTATTTTGACGATCACAAAAATTTGACACTTTGTATGCACTCTCCGACATTATACCTCGTCACAGGTTGTTATTTTCGAGACAGTCACTCATAATTTCTGTAGACACTTAGATTTTCCAAATATTCAGTTGATTCCAGACCAATATATATGCCTTTTGCAATTTTCAACACAAAAATTCACGCTTTACTCAACCACCATCCAATTCCACTACGCACCGAAGGCGCAGCGGCGACTGCGATGCTTGCCACAGATGAGTATATAAGAAGTTTCTTCAAACGGTCGATTGAGATACGTAGCCATCGATTAGCACAGCTTTCGGAAAAAACGTGAAATTGTCCCTCTATACCATAATTTGTACTCAATACACCACGAAGGCATATGGGAGAGTGGAGGTATAACTTCACTCATTCTTAACCTCGACACTTGATTGGGTGACTAGTCAGGTTTACGCCCCGACCGCTTTAACCCCGGGGCAAGATTCCGCAGTATCGAGTGAGTAGCGTGCTGGGTGGGCCCCAGTGCGTGTTTGGACCTTTCAGAGAAGCGAAAAATCTCTTATCTCTATCAGAAAACAAAACGGCAGTTCCTCTGACGTTCAATTCACAGCCTATACACCATAACAACTATGTGTCCCGGCTTCCAAAGGTAGGATCAGTGGTTACATCCTGTGGAGGGGGACTGTGCTGCAGAATTTTCAGAGCACATTTTGGAAGAAAGGAAGAATTGGTGATCAGTATGAGACAATAGGATTTGTGCACCTTGAATGAATAAAACTCAGCCATTTTCGGGGCCCCAGTGGCATCATTTTACTGCTGCAAGTGGCAGTGAGATTCCATGTAGTTTAAGGGTTTGTGATTGTGGTAGAGGAAGAAACAGAATGGATGGATAGTATCTTACATACGGTAGATAAATGTAAAAGGAGGTGGTGGTCAAATCAAACTAAGTAGTTTGTGCACTTGTCACTGCTCCTAGGGAGAGTTTTGTAGCTCAATTATCTCCCTGTCCTACTTTGTGTAAACATATTTATACACACACACAAAAACTGTACATTATTGAATAATTATGGTACAGGACCTTGGAGGTAAACTGTTCAATATTTTTAGCAATTACTGTAGATGGAAATGGGCGTCCAGCCTTATCCTCCAGCCACCTACATGCTGAGGAGAGACACTGATTGGAGATAAAAGACTGGGCTGTACAGGTACTTCTAAATGAGATGTTAAAGTGAAGAATTTCAAATTCACCTGCCAGATGTCAAGTTCCAGCCTTGCATTATGTAAACTGTCACTTTTACTAACTGTGGTACCCCACGATTATGTTACAAAAAGTCACGTGATGGCTTCCAGAAACATTTTCAACAACTGCACAAGTGCAGGTGGTGTCAGTACTAAAGGACAATGTTTTGAAGGCAACTATGTCTTTGATGTCACTTCAGTCATCAATGCATTTCTGAAGTGGCAGTTACTAGAAAGTCTCTATTCATGGAAGTAGATAAAAATTGCAGTTGGAAGCGTATGGTGGTTGAAGTGGTGTTACAGTACCATGCTGGGAAAGTTACTGCTGCACAAGCAGGCTGTGTGACCAGTCTCCCACTTCAAAACCTTCTACACCATATATGCTGCCCTGGGACCAATCATTTCTCCTGACAAGATGACTGACTAAAACTGGTTCAACATTCAAGTGGTCATTGTAGCTGCCAAGATTGCAGTTGCCACAGTGATGATATAGATTCCATTCTTCTAGGCTATGACCTAGTGTAGATTAGTTAGAAGCAACTGATCTTTTGGAGAAACTTACTTCTTTCCTTTGTGTTACATCTCAGATGTCACAGAACAGCTGATGTACTACTACTGAGTGGAACAGTTAGGTGACTGCCCAGTTGAAATACTCTCAGCAATGCTAACTACATAGTCATAACTGAAAACTAAACAGAATATAACCAACCACCTACCTACCTGTAAGGGCCAGATTTCTTCTTCAAAGGCTAATTGTTCCTCATCTAGCCAGGAAATTCCCAGCATTTTACCATGTTCATCAGGGCCTGCCACATGTTCCTATTCTCAAGCCAGCCCAATCCAGTCCTTAGCAGTCTATTCTCAAACACCTTCAGCTCATGTTCTTCCCTAACTTGAGAGACCAAGTTTCACTTTCATGTAAAAAGCAATAAGTAAAATTATAGTTTTGTATATTTTAATCATTTTATATATATATAGTAGGTGCCTGTCACCATGGCATGATGTGTCCTCAGGTTGCAGACGGAGGAACGGCCTCCTATATGGAGGATAATGCATATTGAATAAGCAGCCATGGCCAGCCAACACAGAGTGGTCCTCCAGCTTGGGGGTTGGGCGAGGTGTTAACAACTCCTCACTGTAAAAACATATCATATTACAAAAAGTTCACATAGAAGTTAGCTTCTCAAGGAGGAGTAAGGAGTAAATAAATATACATATATATATATGTATACATATTTTTAAAGCAAAGAGGAAGACAAAAGATCAGGGCTGAATGGTAGCAGGTAAGCACTGAATTCAGCTGCACTTAATTTCTTCATGCATGCAGTTTTGATTTCTTAGTGTTTTTCCCAAATATTTTAAATATGCCACATTTTAGCCATACCTGCCATAATACCACTGTATTCATTTTGTTCTTAATATTCTGAAGCTGACATCATAGTTGGTAACTTACTTATGTACCTGTGTTGGAAGTCACCAATTCTGTTTAGCAGGTGTAATGTTTCTTTCTACTGTTATGTCATGAACAAGAGTCTTTTAACATATAACAAGCAGTGGGCCTTTAGAGGTTGTTTATGTGAAAATTTAGGACTTGTAAAATTACTTTTGAAGTCCATTATTTTAAAGACATAAAATTCTAATATTTCTATTTGCTGACTCACCTGATCTTATATTTCTGTATGATACAATAGGATCTTGATGGTATTACCTTAATTATGTTAATAAAAATCCAGGCTGTGATATAAAGAACCGTTAGGGATGCATGCTACCATCTCTGCAGCATCAGAGATAACTGATGTTTCCAAATGAATGTTATTGGAAAGAGGAGGGTTAAGAAGCTAAAGGTAAATGTGTGCCCTGTAGTTGGTACAAACATCTGTCAAATGCAATAATTAACTTTCCTTCCACATTCCCAACTCTAATTTCAAATTTCTGAATTCTGTGTTTCTTTTTATACACACTTTTGTTATGGAGACCCTCTATGTAATAGGATGTAGGGTATTTAACAATTTTCCATCTAGATGTGACTTATTCAGTTTATTACATTACTGTAGGCAGCTCTACATATTTTGGGTGTAGACACCCATCATCAGGAGCTCATACAACTGTAAATACAGCTTCTGGTATTGATTAACTGGATCTACTACCATCCACTTTCCTTGTAGAGTTCCAACTCAACAAGGAAAGCGGATGGTAGTAGATCCAGTTAATCAATACCAGAAGCTTTATTTACAGTTGTACGAGCTCCTGATGATGGGTGTCTACACCCAAAACATGTAGAGCTGCCTACAGTAATATAATAAACTGAGTAAGTCGCATCTAGTTGGAAAATTGTTAAATTCGATTCACGATGCACAGACCCATGTATATAAAATTAAAAGGATGTAAGGTGTTATAATATTTGGGTTCAGGCCAGAGGCCTACTGCATCCTCTGTAAAGGGACAGAGAAACATTAGATGAGAATATAAAACTAGATATTGTGACATTTTAAGAAAAAGTAGTTTATCATAAGTTATCAGTATAAACTGAAGACGTTCACAAATTTAACTGTTGCTTGTAGAAACAACTTTAAACTTTCATGAAATTTAAGTGACTAATAATTATGTAATAGGTATAAACTCTGACACACTGTATAAAATATTTATAAAAACAAAACATGAATATCTTAGATAAACTTAACATCACTCACACATTTGCACAAATAATTTGATATATTCACACACACGTACCCCAAAATATGACCAAAAAGTACTGCTTTTTAAACAGTCATTTAATGTTAATATACTTTAATTTCCAATTCTTATTTGCATTTATAAACAGAATTTCTCACAACTCGCCAAAAGTTTCAGACAGTTGCTGTGTACACAAGGGAACAATGAATAAGAACAAGTCACATTTGGAAGAATGAAATTCTTATTGTTCTAAAACTCTGAAATATAATGAAATGCAAGGTACATGTTTTAAGCCTTCCTTCTAAACAGAGCATATTGCTTTTGTCATGGAAAAATTCACTGACATTGAACCAAAATCCCATTCAATAGCTTATTGAATTCTCTTTTCAGTGTTGTAATGATTGTGTTTTGATTGCTAAAGTGTTTGATATAAGTTTCCATACAACAGAGTAATGTCTAGGCTTGTGTATTCATTGAAATATGAAAAAATGCAATTTCCTGTTAATAAAATTCATCTGCTTGAAGTTTTATTAGGAACATAATTAGTGACTTTTTCCTGGAAATCAATGGATGATCTGTAGCAGATAATTTTCTTGCAATTGAATTAATGAGGTAAATGTTCTTATACTTTATCTCTTTTGCTCTACCCTCTTTTGAAATGTGATCTTATCACTTGGAAGAACATCTTAATGCCACTTCGTGGCACTTCATGTCACCTGTTGCATTGCGCCAATATTTTAATTCCAAATTTTCATAGAAATGTATAACTGAAATAACGTGAGAAGAAATATTCAGCATAAAAGAAATCAATTTATTTTCATTATCTGTATTTCTAATATGAGCCTGTGGAAAAGAACAGTACTTTTTGTTTTCTTGTTATTCCCATTGTTATCATTATTAACAAAATGTCAAATTTTTGTGTAAGAAGACAGAGTCCTGCTAATATATGCTCAATATGGACCACTGATTAACTTATATGGAAGACATTGCAGCTGTTATGACACTTCCAGGTAATATTTTACAAATCATAAAATAAATACATGTAAACATGGAATTTCTAAAATGGGAAAATATTTTATGCATAAATAGGTAGGTAAGCATTTTCTAAGACAGTGTATATAATGTATTTAGAAGAATAAAATATGCATCAGAAACTCAATGAATGGGCAGAACTTCCAAATTAAGTGTTCCCCTTAGATTTTTATATTATTTCCACTTAATGATACATTGCTGGTGGATGGACTCTTTTTCTTCAGTGAAAGTCTCACAACAGCTGTCGTGCTCAGGAAAAGTTCATAAGATATCTATGTGAAAATAACATTGTTTATAGCAGTAAATATTATAAATATTCTTCTTTCCATTGCTGTGTCACATCTCTATTTTTTTACATTATAACTACACATACTACATACACAGCTAAAAGTAAATGTCTTATTTCTGTTTTAATGAAAATATTCTTAAACACTGAAATTATATTTCCATTACTGAAGAAGACTGAAAAAGAACATCTTCAAACTCAGCTACCTAACCTTGCAAATATGCTCTCAACAGAGATGTGACAATTCTTCATAGAAGATTCTCATGGTAGTGAATATTAACATTCTGGGATGTGATGCTGTCTAGTTTAGTAGAGGGGCACCAATGTTTTGGAGGAAACTGCTGCCTACTTCCTTCAATTACTCTGAAGATGGAGATAGCAATTTCCTCCAAAATGTTGGTATCTACAACCAAAGTACAAGGTGTCACATCCCAGAAGACTATAATTGTAACACATTATGCATACATGATTTGCAAGTTCTTAGGCTCTTGCAGCAGTGCAGTTTATGGCTCTGTTCTTTTGGGATATGGCATTATGTCAATGGGTTTATGTCGCCATATCCCAGAAGAACAGAAATATCCAGATAAGATTTCTGTCCACAGTTGCTCTTTATATATATTTCAGAAAGCAGCAAACACATAATATTCCATTATGTAAATGTTGGTGAATACAGAAATAAGCCACATGTTCTACTACACAAATTGTAACATATATCCACAACATTTCACAATAAATCTTTGATATTATAAAAATAACAGATCTTACTGATCCATGGAGCACCATTAACTGATACAGTGATAATATCTACATATTCATGAATATGTCATTATTGCATTATGAAGTATCCGCTGGCATACCATTTCATGTGGAATACAAAACATACATGTATGCTGTATTTCTGTGTATATCAGTATACCATGTAAGTAGTAATTAGAAATAAACAGAACACTTCAATCTTCATTTGTAACACTGAGGGTCAGTGTCCTTTATACACCTCATTCATTCATGGCAATAAAGTTCTGTGTGACAAAAAGTTCTTAATTTCACAATGAAGTGTGTCTTTTAATAAATGCAAGTGTAAATTTTCTATACCTGGTTCATTGTTCAGTTAAGACCAGACTGTAGCAGCATGAGGACTTCCCATTAAAAATGCATGCAGCAGTGTTAAGTAGGTAGTCTTAAATGAATGTTAAAGAGATGTTATAAAAAAAGGTTTTTCTAAAGAATCACATCACTGAAATATCTGCCATTGGTGTAATGGTGGTGAATGTGGTGTTGCATATCAGGGTTACTTATCTTGGCTGTAATACATTACTGTGTTCATACATAATGCTTTATGATGTATCAAAACTGTGTGAATAATTGAATTATAATAGTTAACAATAAAGTATCTGGATGGTGTATGCACCACAAGAACGTAATTCTCTGTAACTGTATTTAGAATTATATGAACTAGTTACTGCAAATCTCTACATTTACATTTACAAAGAACAGCATATTTACAAATGTGTTCACACACGTTCATACTGATAAGCTTATTCTTTGTACACACAACCATGTAATGGAAAATGCATTCACAAAGTAACATAAAACTCCCCACTGTTGAAGTGGCACATTTCCATACTGTGATTGCCTGAAGCCATAATGTGCAGGAATGCAAGAATGTGACAGCGTTTGGTGGGGCATGTCAGAATCAGGCCAAGATTGCTAAGACCAGAGCAAACTGCTGGAATGTTTACTTCCCCATCCACTTGTCCCACTACTGCTGGCAAGGATATGTAGATGATGCTGTGGAGAGGTGATGACTGGGTTCTGCTGTTTTTGACTACTTGTTATCCTGAAATATAAAATACAGTTACATCCACTTGTTGAATTCATTCATTCATTCACTTTATTTTCTGTATATCCATATACAGGTAAAGTACCAAGGATGTGGAAATTGTCAAAGTAGTTGTATAAATATCTGTTAATTATACTGATGTCAAATGCTTACATATAATTACTATATAATGGTGATATAGTTATTATTGTCTTCAATTAGTTTGTCAATATGCCAAAAGGGAGTGCACTGTATGGGCATTAGGATCTATAATAAACTCCCATTTTATATCAAGAAATCTTATAGCAACCTCAGGAAGTTTAAGAACGATTT
>Ga0123357_10005281_pt1 | contig 15416 bp, 11 predicted proteins | sample TergutEmb28metaG_FD_89873 | JGI IMG/M metagenome (GOLD analysis project Ga0123357, IMG submission 89873) | Embiratermes neotenicus P4 segment gut microbial communities from Petit-Saut dam, French Guiana - Emb289 P4 | ecosystem: Host-associated > Arthropoda: Insects > Digestive system > Gut ... | reverse complement strand
TTTATACGTGTTCCTTTAATGGCAGTTTGTACGTGTTCCTTTAATGGCAGTTTGTACGTGCTCCTTTAATGGCAGTTTGTGCGTGTTCCTTTAATGGCAGTTTATACGTGCTCCTTTAATGGCAGTTTGTGCGTGTTCCTTTAATGGCAGTTTGTACGTGTTCCTTTAATGGCAGTTTGTACGTGCTCCTTTAATGGCAGTTTGTACGTGTTCCTTTAATGGCAGTTTGTACGTGCTCCTTTAATGGCAGTTTGTGCGTGTTCCTTTAATGGCAGTTTGTACGTGTTCCTTTAATGGCAGTTTGTACGTGTTCCTTTAATGGCAGTTTGTACGTGTTCCTTTAATGGCAGTTTATACGTGTTCCTTTAATGGCAGTTTATACGTGTTCCTTTAATGGCAGTTTATACGTTTTCCTTTAATGGCAGTTTATACGTTTTCCTTTAATGGCAGTTTGTACGTGTTCCTTTAATGGCAGTTTATACGTGTTCCTTTAATGGCAGTTTATACGTGTTCCTTTAATGACAGTTTAAGTAATGACATAGGGTTGCCAATGCGATAGTCTATTATTAAACTCTTTTTCTTTTCTAAAATTTTGACATTTTTATTTTTAGTTTACTAAAGTTCGGACTATAACGGAAAAACACAGAAAGTACTAAATGCGCCAAAAAACTGCCTTTTTTCACTTTATTTCATCTCTTCATCAAATTTAGTGTTAATAAAATTAATTGTAATAAGCGAATAATTCTGTAAGGTTATAGCAGTCATAACACAACTATATTATCAAGTGTATATAAATTTTCAACTACATGTTTCGGCCATTGCTGCTGTGGCCATCATTAGGTTAGATACAAATGATCAAAGAAGCTACATTGATACGATATAACACAGAACAGTTATTAGTATTAGTGTAAGTAAGGGGACGCGATCTCGTTTACACAAAGTTGGTTGGCGTGTGTGCAGATGGTAAAGAACCATGCATATAATATGGGTTTTCCAGTTTGTCTATGACAATATAGTGCACGTGCTGAGTCGGTTCGTGCAAGCGGAGTGCGGTTGGCCTGCGCCCGTGTTTGGTCCTGCGGTGCTGTATTTTCTTGCCTGTGGTGGGGGCTGAGTGTCACACCGATCTGGCATGAACCGACTCAAAACGTACACTATGTTATATACGTGGTTCTTTACCATCTGCACACACGCCCACCAACTTTGTGTAAAAGAAATCTCGTCCCCTTACCTACACTAATACTAACAATTGTTCTGTGTTATATCTTATCCATATAGCTTCTCTGATAAATTGTATCCAACCTGATGATGGCCACAGCAGCAATGGCCGAAAAATGTAGTTGATAAGTTATATACACTTGATAATATAGTTGTGTTATGACTGCTATATCCTTACAGAATTATTACCTTAGGTTCGAACAACACAACAGGGATGACGCTCCTTAACGTAATTGTAAATTAAGTATGAAGAAAGATATTATCAAAAAATTAAGATTAAACAAATCACGGCTGATTTCTTTCATATCTCCATAAAATGAAAAAGGCGCCCACACCACTCTGTACCTGCCGTGAGAAGACCGAACAAACGGCGCGACATCTCATGTTAGAATGCGGTCTTTTCTCGAAAGAACGACCAACGGTACTATAAACCCTCCCCTTCCTCTGATAATGCAATACCACATAAATACAGTCGACGTCTCCCGGTTCCTCAAATCCATCTTCCACATGCTGCAAGATCAATCAAAAAGCGACCAGATTCCATAACAACTCCCACATAAATACAAATATACTTCTAATAACATAGCTGTAAACTACATTGCTAAATTACTCAAGCTTGTACATAAGCACTCTAAATATTCTCTGATATACCGTTTGGTGAAGCACGGGTTGTAAGCATTTCTAGGAAATAAAAAAGCATAAAGATTAAAGTGTAGAGAAAAATAATCTTACTGGTTGTTTTGCAAGAAAGTAAAACTTTGATTTTAACCTTAAAATAGCAATATAAATTTTGGATTTTTAAACACTGGGAGCTGAATTATAGTGTTAGGAGCCTCCTGAAGATTTCACGTGTATTGTCATTATTTTAGGCCATTCTTCACCCAATGAATAGGATTAGAGAAAAGGAAAAGTGGAGAGCGCAATAATCCTGACGGGAAAAGCGTGGAGTTGTTTGTAGTTTCTTTCTGATGCTGACGCTTTTCTTGAACAATAAACGCAATCAACAACGACACCAATATGACGTATGGGTTAGAAAAATGTGACAAAATTTGTTTAAAATTGTAAAGTCTAAAGAAAAAACACAAAAGAGACACAGTTGAGAACATCAAGGAACGTGACCAGAAGAAAGCGGATAAATATTTAGAGATAAAAGAGTGTCATGAGGTACAACATACAAATAAGAAAGAAAATCTGGATAAGGAATAATTTAGGAACTTGAGATTGTTTTTGGACACAGCGCATAGACTACAACATAAGGAACTGAGGTCGCTGCCAGTAGCAGTAGTAAGATGTATTTGTGGAATTACGACCTGGAACCAAGAAGACCTGCGAACATTAGACAGAAAAATAATGAAACTGCTAAGCATCCCCAGACGGGATTACCCAGAGGCAGACATAGATAGATTATATGTTCCCAGAAGACAGGGGCAAAGGGGCTGATGGAGTGAGAAAAAGCCTACTTAGTGTTAGTTACGAACTTGATGGACTAAGCAGACAGCAAGGAAGATCCCCTAAGACAGATTACTACAACTTAAAAGTTCAATGCAAGCTAAATAATATTACAGAGATATAGAAGACTCCAGAAAAAATTTCAAAGAAACATAAAGACGTCATAGTAGAGAATATAGAAGAATATGGCAAGGAAGAAGAACGCGTGGAAAATCCCCAGTTAGCTTAAACGAAAACTGGTGGAAAAGGAAATTCATATCAGTGACTTACTTTGGAGACATCAAGGGAAAAACACAGAGTACAATAGTGGTTAAAACTCTTTAGAAATAATTTTAAGGAATAAGTTGACACAAAATGCAGGTAATGTAAGCAGCGTGAAGAAACTACTGGCCTCCTACCGTCAGGATACCTCATTTTAGCGAAAGATGAGTACTTCATGAGACACGATATTGTTGGAGCACATTTACATTTTACAACATGCAAAGAACTAACATCGAAGAAACAAGAAAAAGGCACGCGCCACACACACACACACACACACACACACACACACACACACACAGAGTGTGTGAAAACGAAGACATAAAATTGTAATAGAACCAAAGGGTTCACACAGATACTAGTATGTTACGGCAAACGGGCCGTATATAACAATTAAACTAAACTAAACTCCGTGGCTTTAGTCCGCGAGCGAACCATACCGATCGTATATAACAATTACAAACAAATAAGGGTAAACATGTGTATCGATGGATATGGCAATACCAGCTGACAGGAGTTTCACATAAAAGGAAGCCAAAAAATAAAATAAAATACAAGATCCACACTATATAAACAACCAACAAAATGCACTTTAATATTTATTATGTATTTTATTCACCATATTCTCACCAACATGTTTCGGCCACTATTGCGGCTATCTTCAAGGTGAATTTATTATTAAAAGCATACAAAAACACAAGTGTGGTTAGATGTGTCGCCGTCACTCCACAACAGTTAAAAATATTATAATTTCAGTTCAAATGATATAGGAAATATAAATGTAGGTTAAAAATGTGTAATGGTTAAAACGTTTGGATTTAAAATTGTTCGGCTGCGCGGACTGACGCTTGATGTAGTGATGTGGTTAGTTTTAATCCAGCGTGCATGTCATGTGTAGAAGGTGTGGTATATTGGTCAGTTCCGACCAGTATACCACATAATTTAATACTTGACTTTCAACAGAGATATACAAGTGATCGATCAAAGAAAACCTTAAAATTGCCAAAGATTGAAGAGAGCGAGGACAGACAACATTGCAAAGATCTAAGAAAGATTGAAGGAGTACACCAGGAGATTAAGAATGATACTGAAATCCGAGTTGAATGTCAAGAATAAAATTACGACAATTGGAGTATTACCTGTTCCAGTATTAAGATACAGTTTTGGTGTCGTTAATTGGAGATTAAAAGAGATATGAAATATTGACAGGGAAACTAGAAAGATAGTAACAATGTATAAAATGCAATACTCAAGAGCGATATAGATAGGCTGTATTTAAAAGAAGGAAAGAAGGAGGAAAAAGCTTGTAACAAATTTAAGCGACATATGTAGGAGGGATAATCAATATTGCAGACTATCTGGAACCAAAATATAAAGAAAACCATTTTGTAAATTTTGTTAAAAATCAGAAACACCATCAACCAGCTATGAATTCAACATTTAAAAAAACATCAAAATTTCTAGAAAACTAAGTAAATCAAATGAAACACAAAAGTGAAGGACGCAGCACACAAGAAGAAGATTACGAGATTCATGTAAAAAATTGAAAAGGAAAGTAATGCATGGCCAGTATACTATAAGGAAAGTTAGACAACTTATTGGTGAAGAAGGCACGATCATATGGCTGTCGAGTGGAGATTTGAAAGCAGAAACTGAAAGTGAAATATCCGCACACGGCCAGGCATTACAAAGAACATGTCATGCAGCAAAAATATTACAGAAACATAAGGCAAACGCAGTCCACGTCAAAGTTTGAAGAGACTGTAGACCATATTACAGCACCATGCTCAATATTAATATATATATATATATATATATATATGCACTTCACTTTAACGTGTGCGAGGTAACAAGATTAAAATTGGGTAACGAATATTGAATTGAGCATGTACTAAAATTAGTAGAAATAAGTCATATGGGTAAGGTAAACATGTTATGGAATCAAAAAGTGTAAAGAGACAGAACCATCCCTAACAATAAAACGGATGTCATAATAAGTGAAAATGAAAAAGGAACATATATGTTAGTAGATTTTGCAGTTTCAAGGGACAGAATTGTGGCGATGAAAGAAGTCAAGAAGATTCTATAACACAAAAACTTTATAACAGAAATGTAGCGCATTTGGAACGTTGAAACAAAACTAATACCAGTAACAATATAGGCATCTGGAATCGTCTAAAGTAATTGAAAAAATATGGCATACAAAGCAAAAAAATTCTACGGCTGAAATATATAACATACCATCTGCTTAATATGGAAATGTTTATGCAGGTACAAAGAGACAACTATATCATGTGATCAAAATAGTGAACTTTTATGCAACAGATACAAGAATGGTGTTTGGCCTGGACAAATGTCGAACTCTGTACATCATACGTGAGAAAGTATAACTACACTCGTATGGAAGTGTATCTTTGTCTAAGAAGGATCTCGAGAAGAATTGTAAGAACTAAAATGACAAAGCTTGCATGCACCATACAAATTCTAGTTTCTAAATGTGCCTGTTTCCGAAAAAGGAGGATAATGTAGAAATTCCCGATACAAGCAACCTTCACAAGAACAAAGTTAGATAAATAAAAAATTACTTTGACAACAAGAAAAATGACTCCCTCCTACATCGAATTATATGTGGCTCAGACGTCAATTGCCCACATCTTAATTTACACGTTCCTCTCCCACAACAAGAAAAAACATAAGAACGATGCAAGAAAGAATAAAAAGTAGAAGGACAGAACCCTACAAGAAAGACAGGCCTGTGATCTTGGAATGTCAGATGTCGATAAAACAGCATCGACCCATGGCTAAGGTTTGGCGAACTTTTTCAAGAAACTGCTCGATATATGATAGCCATCCAGGACCCGGTAATTAGTACCAATAATTATAATAAATAAAATTTAGGGACCAGTGTATTACTAATGACACCTGCAGAAAATGTCGAAGAATATCAGGAACCAACCAACAAATAAATGGTGCAGATCGTGCTTTAATTCAAGGTAATTACATTCATCGTCACAAGCAAACAGCCAACATCGTTCATGAAGAATTAATTTTCAGATGTGTATTAACAAAGGAAAAACCAACACCGTAACATAAATATCACTTTTAGATAACTGAGGTTATAAATTATAAAATAATATGACAGACCAGATATAGTTGTTTCGCCAAACATTCAAAGAAGCCTGTCTATTACAGGCAGCAATTCCCAGTGATCACAAACTCCACAACACCATCACCGAGAAGTTCCAGAGATATACAGAACTAATGGAGGACATAAGAAGAACATTGCAGCTTAAAGTGATCTATGTGATACCATTAGTAGTATCCACAAGAAGTGTTGTCTCAAACGACCACACGAAAGCTCTAAATTGGTCAGTCTTCGCCCTGGTCTATATATTCTAATGTAGACAGCAGTAATACTTAACACATGGTGCACAATAAGAAAGTTTTTAGCAGAACAATGAGTAAAAATTACTTGTCAGTGAGACCCTTACTCTTTACAGAAACAGCTAATATTCTGGGATATAGATAATGTGAATTTATTATTATTTTTATTATTATTATTATTATTATTATTATCGTGTTGCACAAATCTCAGGCGCCAGTTTGCCGTGATGAACAAATTTTGTAAACTGACACTTAATACTTCTAGATCCTTTTTTCAAGGCCCTTCACCATACTGACACCTAAGATTATGAGGAGGAACCTTTTTTAAAAAATTCATGCAACTTTAATAATAATAATAATAATAATAATAATAATAATAATAATCTCTAACTCTCGATGTAAGGGACACCCATTTAGCTTATCGTAAATATACCGGTTTGAACTTTGAGATCAGACTTTTATTTCGCAAATTCCGGGTCAGTCTGTTACAGATGTATAAAACTCAGTAAACACTCTCCAAATGTGAGAACGTTTTGAACATTAGTCTTGCTCGCTTTTGTAACATCGCTAGGAGATGCTATTTTTCAAAGAAAAATATTTCTACATACGGATGGCTCTTAACTGCGGCCTTTAGGGACAAAAGATGAAATGGTTTTTCACGACGCCAACTTAGTATTTATTTTTACAAGAAGCAGACGCCCCCATAAAACATATTTATAAATTTTATTTCTTTGGATTTTTTCTTATTTCCATTTAATTTAGTAAGTATGTGACCAAAGAAGGGCGAGAATAAATCTGAGGAGCATTTAGCTTAAAGCAAACCTGGATTTAACTGAGTAGCTACAATCTGGTGTAAGCAAGGCAGTTGTGTGTAAGGATTATGGTGTCAAAAACAGTGGTATCTGATATTGTAAAAACGAAGTCGTATTGTCAGAAATATCCGTTAACTTGTGGAATAGAAGGAACCAAAAGTGACCCAAAGAAACACACAAAGACAGCAAAGCAATTAAATTTAGAATAAGGTTTAAAAAACGTGGGAGCAATTTGGACGTAATGGGTGTAGAGATAAATACAGATGCCAATAAAAGATCAAAAATTGGAATTCATTTTAAAGCAACTGACGTTTGGAGGCGCACATTCGATACAGTAATCAACGCTCCCGGTGAAGGGGTACAGATTTCTAAGGGGGTCAAGGGGTTTGTGGATATTATTCAATAATCTTATAATAATTAAAATACCGTGAATTTGTAAGCACGTTGCCTTATATTTATTGCACAGGTTATCATAGTTTGTATCAAAAATTTGTTTTAAATACGGGAGTATTTTTATGGATATTTAATTTTTATGGATGTTTAATCGCAAGCTCACAAGTAAAAAGCATCCGCATTTAATGGAAGCCCATTCCCACGTTTTTATCTTAATTTAAGGGTCTTCTGTAGTTGTGTTAATAAAAAGAATTGCAACAACAATTAACATAAACACTAATAAAACTCCAGTATTATAAATATTTATAGCATTCGCAGTAATTACTGACGACTTACCTTCGGTCTGCACCTTCACCACAGAGAATTACAGAATCGGTGCCAGATAGCACACACGTAGACACACTTAATGGCCTTATTGTCGCCGTTAACTTCTCCAGTACTATATTCACACACACGAATTGTTGGAAGCTGGTATAACCAACAAAACTTTTAGAAGTGGGAAGTGGAAAAATCATCAATAACATGGATTGCTAACAAATAATAATTGGTTTTTAAAATTCAAACTACATTCGAATCCACTTCGATTATACAGAAGAGGCGACGTGTTGGCTAGTTAGAAGATATTCAAAGTTTGGTTGTCGCGACGTCGCTAACTCTTTCGCACTCGAATTTTTTTTCTGTGTATTCCGTATTCCTGTATACAAATATGACGTACTGTCTGTACGTGACAAGACTTAGTAAACTGAGAACTGCACTGAACGATATACTGTATAGGTTCCTGGGCTTAAAATGCTCACTAAATAGACAATGTTAAGGTAGTTTATGTTACGATTACTGATATTCAACAAAAAAGTTGTTGGAAGGGATTTAATTTTTATTTTCTTCGACCCTTATTTTACGTTCAACTCAAGTGCCGATTTACAAGTTTTCACTAAACCATCTCTTCGCGCAACAAATAGACACGTGAGCCTATCTTGTACAGAGATATTTATGAGACAACATTTTTGGTTGATTTAAAATTTTTTAAACGAATACATGCGAATATAATTCGACTATGCAGTATAATTTCTGCTGCGTGATTAGGCTTCCAGCAGCCGTTTTGTATGTGCAATGGAAAGGCAATAAGGACAGTAAGATGTGGCTTTTCGAAAATAACAAATACATCCATATCTTGCTCTTGTTTTAGTCAATTTTGATGTTTTAACGGAAAGTAGGGGGCTTACGGGATCGTAGGGCTGTGTGTGTTCTTTGCAACTTTACAAATGAATGTTACACAGTAATTTTTATTACTTAAATCAATAATAATAATAATAATAATAATAATAACAGAGCGAAAGCGTGTACTTGTGAGTTGGGAGTGACGCTTGTCACGTGCACCTAAGTCAGGTTCTGCAATGATGTATGGCACTAGGATTTAGAAAAGCATAAAAATCCTGTTCAGATAATATATAAATATATATATATATTAATTTTTGTAATGTTGGTCAACAGTTAAAATGTTTTGAAATTAAAAGAAAATAGATTTTTCAAATTTGGGGGCCCTGAGAGCGAAATTGGCAACAACTTTAACTGGCTCCGATTTAAAAAATCTGGAGTGTGTGCCAATTTGTACATTTTGTACTCCTTTTGGCGTTGAGAATCTCTACCCAACGATCTGGCAACCCTTACTGGGAAATGGATGACGCATTCAGCACCCCAGTATACATCAACCTACTTGCTGTTACATCAGAGTGTTGAAGGGGTGAATGGGAGCAAAATGGATTATACAATCAGATCCCAAGCACTGCCAAATCCAAACTTGCTGCATTCCAGTTCCTTCCAGGGAGTTGCTTCGTACATATTTGTTTTTTATTTTTAAAAAAGTGTTCTCTTACATCGTAGAGTTTTTGTAAATACCCTAAATATTCCATACAGCCTTTTCTTGCCCGAAACTGATCAACAATGCAAGAAAAGTGCGTGAACAGTGCAGATAATTTCTGTTGTGTTTGTGGATAAGTGTCTTTTATTACAGAAGAATGCCATTAATCCGATCATCAGGGAAATCTGCCACCTTCACTGTGCCCGCTAGACTGGGGGACCGGGACAAGAGCTGGGCCCCACAGATCTGTGACAGTAATGGTGCAGCCAAACCTTGAAGCTATTTGAGTCGCAAAAGGCGATCAATGCCTTTTTTCCACACCCATGGTGTGAAGAAAGTAGACGGAAGTTAAACATGTCGCCAGGACAGATAGTGATGATCTGGCGACAGCGGTGAATGTCCGTAGTCCTGAGGAGTGGAAACTGTTAATAGACTCATTGAAGTTAAGTGTAAAAGCTGTTCTACTCCCTAATGACAAATTGTTTTCGTCAATTCCGGCTGGCTATGAAGTAAATGTGAACTAATCGTGTGGCATTATGAAGCTTCTCCTAAACTACAAAAATGCCAATGGAAGCTCTGTGTAGCCTTGGAGGTTGTTGCTGTGTTTCTTTGCCTGCATCTGGCTGTTCCTTTTGTGAAAGGGACAGTTGAGCAAAGACTTGCCATTACAAGAAGAAGGGCTGGCCCGCCCAACAACCAATAGAACAGTGAACAAGCAATGTACAACACCTACCGCTGGTAGAATATGGGAATATTTTGCTGCCTTTGCTCATCAGACTGGGACTAACGAAGAACAGCTATGGATAAAATACAGCCAGCTTTTCGGTACTGGATTGAGTAATTTCCACGAATGAATGCTGCAAACGACAAGCAGATCCGCGAGCTACAGACAAACGAGCACTTCGACCGCATTCTTAGTGCTAATGAGAAGACAATTTTGATTGATCCCCAGTTGTAACAACCAACTTACCAAGAAATAACAAAGCTGACAAGTAGAATGAACTTTTGGGAAATCTATGGTTGTCCTATCAGCAGTTAGTCGGAAATGTGTCTTAAAACATAAGCGTTTCTCAGATGATAACATTGTCAGGGGGATAGCAAAATCGACCATGAGAAGATTTTTTCTCCCCCATGGTGCATCAGTCCCTAATGGACCAGGGCTTCCTAATTATCGAGGTTTCACGTTGACACTCATTTATACACACCAAACTCGGTAGGACTCCTCAGGGCGAGTTACCAGCCCGACGCAGAAAACTCTACCTGATAATACTCAATATTCACAGGAGACAGTCATGCTTCCGGTGGAATTCGAAACCACAATTCCTGTAGGCAAATGACCGCATACCCACCCCTTAGACCGCGTGGCCGCTAGGATCGGCAAAAAGAATAGGCCTTTTAGGAGGTTTATTTTACGATCCAGTGAAGTTAGAAAGCGGAGAAGATTGTTTGAACCAATTCTTGTTATTCATAAATATCTTTCCCCCAATCTCTTCCCAATTTTTTATTTACTCTTCTTCCCCTCTGCAGCCGAAACTGTTTATAGGTAGAAAAATGTTTGAGGAGGGAGATTTCCCCTCTTGCCCCCGCCCAAGTTACGCCCGTGTTTTCAAAGATAAATTTTCGCCTTCTCACCTGGATTTATCCGAAAAAGTGTGCGGCACTGAGTGACTTGAATGACGAAAATTTTCATTGTGATATCTCAGCAGTAGAGAAGACAAACCAGGACAAATGGAGTTCACCGATGTTGGCGAATGGTAGACTGCGTTTGAAATGTGATGGCATGCACGCAGAAACCAGATTTTGTCTTTCGGCGAAACGGACGAGTCCATTTAAATCGGCAGGGACATTAGTTCAGTCGACTTCTGGAAGCCGAGGTGTGCGCATCAGCGGTAGTAATGCTGGATACACTATGATCGGAGGTGGTGTGAAGGGTACTGGCTACCCACTCCATTCTCCAGTTTCCCCTTCACTTTCCCTCTCGTGCGTCCCCGTGAGCCATCACGTTTCAACTGGACTCTAATAGAAGTTCTCCCTGGAATTGTGTACAAACGGCAGGAGAAAAGACGGTGCATTTAATCAAGGCCAGCCAGTCTGCATACTACTTTACGGACATGTTGTTAAGGCACGTGTAACTTTGGTTAGTTAATTTTTCTTGGAAACTGCAGCCATTCAAGCCTTTTCATGGCCATTTTCATATTCAACGTCCCAATATGTACAAAGGGAAAGTTATTGTATCTCCGAAGCAAAAAAAAAAAAAGTCAAAATTTATTTTGCATGGGTGGTAGCATGAAATTTTTCTTTGGACTTCTCTTTCATTTCCATCCATTTTTCTACACGTAACAACTGAGAGAGTATATCAGACTATTTTTTTGTGTCTACCTTTATTTCTAAACTAAGCGTTCTTCCAAAATCCTTTCATTCTACTGTAAATAAAATAAACACTGTTCACGTCATGGAGGTGTGTGGGAAAATGAATGCATAGGTTCATGGTACCGAAATCTTGGCACGAGGTAAAGGCGATTGATTAGATTCACGCTTCATTCACTTTAATCACGAAGAAAGAGCCCCTCTTGACCATTGCTACCGTTCATCTCGGTTGCGTGGGGGGAGGGGGGGGGGGGGAAAGCTCAGGTTCAGCGAGATGAGGTCTTACCCTCAATAGGAATATGGCGTGGAGGCATCCCAGCGCCAGTATTCACTTCACCATTGCGTCCCCAAACAACTAAGTTTCGCTGATTTTTGGAGATTTGTTTCAGGTAAAGCAGTAATGTCATTAATTCAATACACTGTGCTAACAGTCAGGGTAAACCGCGGCTAGTGAAATCGATTACTTCAGTTTTATGTTCCGTTATTTAAGTTTAAACTCACACGTGAGACTCCTTGATTAACTAATTTCACTGGCTTAAGGAAGATATTAGCAATGCTGAAGTCCTCAGGGCCGATCTTATAACTTTCAGAGGGTTTAAGTCTGCCCTGGTGGGGGGGTTCCTCTACAGAGGTGTGGGTAGACGATGATTTTGAGATGATCGCAGTCGAAGTGGAAGGAATGGATCCAAAATATAAGTAGGAAAGTATAGGTATTTACAGAGCTCCAAATGAGGATATGTCAGCGATTGAAAGATTAGCAGCCCGTACCTTATCTAAGCGAAGTTTAACGAAAAGAATCATTATAGTAGGTGATTTGAATTTGCCTCAGGCGGGTTGGAAAGGGGATGAAGAAAAGCGAGTGGGTTTCAAGCGTTTGTAGACAGTTTAGTTTGGGATAATGGTTATAATCAGGTAGTAAGCGGTTCCACAAGAGGAGACGCGCTGTTGGATATTTAGCTTCTCAGACCTGAAAATTCGCTAATCTCTTGTTATATTTTGCCCGGAATCAGCGACCATGAGTGAATTTTATTGGAATCAGAATGGAATTAAGTTTGTCGGGAGCGAAAAGCGGAAAGAATAGTCCCGGTGTACCACAAACAAATGTTTCAGGCTTGCAAGCATTTCTTCGAGAAAAGTTTAACTTGTGGGTTGGAAATGGAAAAGTTATAAGGATATAATTTGCGAGGGTATCAAACGTTATGTACCTCAAAAAAAAATCTGAGTAAAATTCCGGACCCTGAATACTATAATAAGAAAGAAAAATGACTAAAAGTAAAGGTAAGGAAAACATACAATAAGAGAAAATCTGTGCAGCCTTACCAAGCGGAACTGAAACGATTATCAAAGGAGTTACTGATAGCAAAGAGGAAGGCGTAGGAAACATTTCGGTCTTACAAAACGAAGGTAGATGCTGGACAGACTTCTATCAGTATGTTAAACCACGTAAAGGAAATAGAGAAAATATTCCGGTGATCAAGGACCATAATGGCAAGCTCATTACAGATCCAATAGGAAAGGCCAACTCCGCAAACTCTTATTATGCGTCTCTATTCAGTTGCGTCGGTAATAAGACGCAAATTCAATCAACAGAATCAGGTAAACCCTTCACCCTTAGTATTGGCATTTTAAGGAAGCGATTATCAGCAATCGGGAGAAAGAAATCTCTCGGATCAGATGGCATTCCTCGGGAAATTTTAAAGTTAGACTGGGAAGACATGATTCCATAACTCGCGAGATTGCAGGATATTATGATGAACGATAATGTAATCCCAGGTGACTGGAAAAAAAAAGCTATAATGGTTCCAATTTAAAAAGGGGGAGATCGATCGGTAGTTGGAAACTATAGACCGGCCAGATTAACGTCGGTGGTTTGCAAGCAAATGGAACACGTTACTGCAGGGTACCTAAGACAATTATGGGGAATGAGTGGGTGGTTATATGAGGGTCAGCATTGTTTTAGACCAGGTTACTCATGTGAAAGTCAGGTAGTTAAGGTTTTTCAGGATATCGCGAATTCACTGGACGAGAGAGTCAGGAGAGACGCGATAATAATAGTTTTTTTTTTTCAAATGCTTTCCTTTTAGTTACACATGATAGAGTGCTTACGAAAATCGCGTAAATGGAGTGGGTTTGAGAGTAGTTGTACGGGTACAGGAATTTCTCTTAGTACGTTCGCAGAGAGTTAGAATAGACGCGCAAATATCTGATAAAGTCAGAGTAACCTCAGCAGAGCCGCAAGGGGGCGTATTAGTGTTCCTCGCTTACGTTAATGATATTTGGATAAACACTATGTCTAATAAACGGCTGTTCGCAGATGATTGTGTAATATACAGGAAAATAATGAATAGTAGTGACATTGATAATTTTCAGACGAACCTCAACAGATTAGGGGAATGGAGGGTAGAAAATGAAATGAAGATCAATCCAGGCCAAAGTAAAGCAGTAACGTTCACAAAAGCTAGGGCGAAGGAACGAATAAGGTATTATTTTGGGGATCAATTATTACCGGAGGCAAGTAGCTTTAAATATTTAGAAATAATTACAGGCAGCGATATAAACTGTGCATATCTTGTCAATTACACACTACGAAAGGCATGGAAGACACTTCATTTCATAATGCCTATACTCAAAAATGAAATAACAGTACGAAACTTCAGCTTATACGGCACTAGTGAGACCGATACTTGAGTATGGAGCGGTGTGTTGGGACCCATTCAGAAAAGGTCAAGTAAGCGCTTTAAATCTGGCGCAAAAGAGATTGGCCAAATTTGCAAATGATATAAATGAGTCGGGTTGGGAAAATCTGGCATAGCGAAGATTGATAGCCCAAATATGCGCCCTTTTCAAGGCATACTCCGGGAGACGGGCCTGAAAGGCGACAGGGGATAGAATTCTAAAATATGCTACCTGAATAGTGATGATCATAATCGGAAAACTAGGGCTAGAAAACAAAGAACAGAAGTTGACCAATATTCCTTCGTAAATAGGATCATTAAAAGCTGGAACCAATTACCTGCAGGCTTACTGGTTTCTTTCCCCTGTAAAATAAGCACGTTCAGAAAGAGGGTTAAAATGTAGTTACAGTAAGGGAATTCATATGGGGATTAAGTAAAAATAAGTGAAGTGATGTGAAGTACGTTTATAGTGATGTGGAGTGAACTGACGTGATTTATGTGAAGTGATTTTGTTTTGAAGTGAAGTGAAGTGAAGTGAGTTACGGTAAATTTTAACATCGCGTTGTGTATTGATTCTACATATTCACTTTATTAATATATATTTCAGTAAACACAACTATATAATAAAAGCATAAGTTAAAGCGACATGTTTCGACTTAAAAAGTCATCGTCAGGTTAAGCTAAGAACCGTGAAGTTCTTTACAATGTGGCTGCGCGCATTTGGGATTCCAGATGGCTCAAAGTTTGTGTTGTGATTCGTACCGTGTACATAACATGACTTATATCTATTATACTATTGTAATTATATTATGGTCAAGTAAGTGACGTGTGTTATTTCCTGGGGTCGTTGTTCGCTGATTGGGCTTCTGGTTGTTATGTCTGTTGTGGTTGTATTGGTTCTCCTGTTTTTTTGTTTTCCGGTGGATAGGGTGGGTGTGGGGTTGTGCCTGTCCACTTGTTCTGTGTAGTCCGTTACTGCTTTCTGTTTTGGATCGGCTG
>Ga0123357_10005280_pt1 | contig 15417 bp, 9 predicted proteins | sample TergutEmb28metaG_FD_89873 | JGI IMG/M metagenome (GOLD analysis project Ga0123357, IMG submission 89873) | Embiratermes neotenicus P4 segment gut microbial communities from Petit-Saut dam, French Guiana - Emb289 P4 | ecosystem: Host-associated > Arthropoda: Insects > Digestive system > Gut ... | reverse complement strand
TCATCACACTGAAGCAAGTGAGTGGTCTAAAATTACTAAAATACAATTCTATAAATATGAGCAAATAGTAGTAAAATTTATGTGTGAATTTTTCTGGTGTGATTACTGTGTATTACTTACTATAAACATGCTATGTCGTGTAGAGGATATGCTTATCCAGTTATTAAACTTATTAGAAAGGTGCTATGTCTATTTACATTTATGTTTGCCTAGTCTATCTAGTCATAAAATCGTATAAATAGCTGATTAGTTGTTGTATCTATAAGGTTATGTTTGTCCGGTTGTTAGAATTGTTAAAAATACTATGTCTATTTACATTATCTATCTAAAAAAATTTGTGTTTATCTAGTTATTAAGATTGTGCGGTGTCTATTTACTTTGCGTTTTCTGTGGATCCAACAGCTGGGTCGAAACGTTTCTCGTTCCCCTGTCACAAATGTCGTTCACTGTTCTTTCTTTCTCTTGAAGCTAGTTTATTCAAAATCGTTTCTTAAACAGACCGGTTCTCTTCGCAACACTCGTCACCAAAAGCTCCACAACAAAGAAACTGTAGTTTCAGTAAGTAAGGTAAAGGTAAATTTGTCCCTGTGCAAGCCATGAAGACAGATAAGGGAGAGAAGAGGCAGCGCTTTGCACATTCTTAGCTTTGGCAATAGGAGGAAATTTCTCGCCTCGGCCAATCTATTGCAGGTGAAATAACCCCCGGTACCATAAGAAGAGGTGACCGGATGGGCCCCAGAACTGGGCTGAGTTTCGACGCCGTCTTTCAAAAGTTTCCTTTTCAGTAGGGCTCCCCAGAAACTCAGAGAAAGAAGCTTCCAAAAAAAGATGCCTTAATCTTCTTTTGTGATTGCCACGTCTAGTTGCCGTTTCTGGGAAGCATGCACTTAAGTCATAATGGAGTAACGTTACCTTCCACAAAAAAGATGGCAAATTAAGTTTCCATATAAATACGTAGATTTGTCCATTGACGGGTTATATGACGACGTGCTAATGATTAGGCCTACAAAGCTTAGAATGACAAAATAATTCGCAAATGAAACAAAAGGGATATTAATGGAGTCGGTCGTGGGCTAATTTGAAGTACAATCGTAAGAAATACTTGGACAGAAGGCACAAAAAATGTCATTCAGGACATCCAGTCTCTGGCGCAAGATTTGAAACAAAATTCTCCCAAACATTTTGCGACCGTGACTTTCGGTAGGGCATCTAAATTTTGTTTCCTATATAAATATCAACGATAAAAATGGATTTGAAACCACAAAGAACGTATTTCGAAAATGCTTTTCCCATTTTCAAATCTGTTTATCACGATGTATTTTAAATTCTGACCATCATTATGAAATCTCTCTCTCTCTCCACCCTACCCCCACTCTTCCCCTCCCTTACATCGTGTAAGCGCTGTAAATGAGTTTGTGTGTTTGTGTGAGCTTGTTTTGTTGCCTTTTCGCGGTGTTTGAAAGTAGTGAGACGAGACGAACCGGTTGCCACAAAGATGTGAAGTCACTACACTCGCTCACGACTTGCCACTGCCGCTGTTTGTCACTAACGCGACCTGCCCGCTTTCGATGGCTTCATGCTTAATTACCAAATCGCTTCTTTGTTTTCAGTTTAACATCCCATTTCATACTGCTTGCTCCGTAAACCGCAGACTAAATTTATCTTCTTAGTAACTTGGAGGTCAGTCCCCTGCTGGCTGAGACTTACCGTCTATAGGCAGGTCTGTATGTCGAATATTGGATTAAATTCCGATAAAATTCCGCACTTCAATATAATGCTTGTGAAAAGGTTTCCAGCTAGGCCGATATGCTCCGATAAACGCGATCTATCAGGCTGATACAGCGGTAACATATCCGACTCCCACTCGGGAAGCGCACAGTTCGAATTGGGCCTGTAAATGATAAGATCTGTCAGATGTATGTCACGCTTCTTTACCTGCCCCCAGTCAAGTTCAGAAACGGTACACTAAACTTTTAAAACCTAAGACTAACCCGAATTATATTTAAATATGCCTTTCGTACCGCACAGTAAACACAGTCCACCTCGGTTAGAAAAACTAATAAGTTAATGCTGTATAGGATAATGTTCGTTGTTTGAGAATCGTAAAAAAGCTCGAATGCACTCTGAAGACACAACCTTTGAATGTTAAACATGGTGGTACATAAATCAACGACTAGACATTGGGATTAACCGCTTAACAACATTAGCAATGGTTGCTTCCTGCCACTTCCTGTGAGCATTAGCATTCATAATTGCCTTCTCGTTATGCGCCGTATAAAACTGTGATTTATTTGTAATAGCTTCACGAGGGGAACAACGGCTCCTGTTACGTGTGACCTTCCAAATATTATGCAAAAAATAAAATTCTAAACTTAAAAATACATAACACTTACATACAGCCTCAATACACTGAATTATCCTACGCCGAACATTTAAACAAGGCCTTGTAGATACATTCTGAAATGCATTAAAGTACTGGCCATACACGGAATAAATGAATATGTGAAGAAATCCGTATAGTCGTATATGACAGTTTTACACGTTTAGCTATCCAAGACCATGGAGCACAGTCCTCCATGAGAATCTAATAGATCCTCATCTAGTCAAGAAATTCCCCGTATTATAAGGAATCTGAAGGTTATTACCGCATTCACCTCAGCCGCCACTTGTCACTATTCTGAGCCAGATTAATCCAGTCCATTACCCCCATTCCACTTCATGAAAATTTTTTTATTATTATTCTCATATCTCGCTTAAGCCTTCCAAGTGGTCTCTTTCCCTCAGGTCTCCCCACCAAAACCCTGTATGCAGCTCTCCTGTCTCCCAAGTGCTACATGCTCCGCCCATCTCATGCTTCTTGATTCGATCAGCCGAATAATATTTGGTGAGGAGTACGTAGCATAAAGCTCTCTATTATACAGCTTTCTTCGCTACCCAGTTTCCTCGTCCCTCTTAAGGCCAAAATAACTTTCTCAGCACCCTCTTCTCGAACACCATCAAACTATGTTCCTCCCTCAGTGTGAGTGACCAAGCTGACACCCATACAAAAAAAACAACCAAATTACAGTTCTATATATCATAGCCTTTACATGTTTTGATAGAAAAGTAAAAGTGAAAAGATTATGCAGCTAATGTTAGTAAGAATTCCCTGACTTCATTGTACCCTTAATTTCTTCATGAATGGAATTTTTATTTACCAACAATTTAGCAACTATTCGCAATAACAACATTTGGTCTTCGTTTCTTTTAAAATTATTTAGGCAAATTTTACGGGTATTTAAAGCAGTGTACAAAACGTTTTAGCATGCAGATACACCGCACACGTTCCGCCTGACATATTTCCACACAGTGTTTCAAAATTAATTAAATTTTTCATTTGAAAGTAAAGGGAGCGAAAATTGTTATGTGCCAAAACCACTCAAATTTAGGTACAAGACATGATATTTTTCTGGAGAACTAGCTCTGCAAAATGATTCCCACATCCTAATGTAAAGAAACACTTTTCCGTGTCCTAAGTACTAGTAGTTTATTTTAAAAGAACAACATTCAGGCACTTCTTAGGCCTATTTACTCCGGAGTAAATTTTTTAACTCTCATTCTTTGCACAGATGAATACTGTAGAGACAAAACTCGCGCTGTGAGTCTGTCTGGCCTTCTCAGAGCGGCGTCGATAAAAATTCAGTTGTTCTAGGATTACATGCTGTGTCGATCGTCTAATAGTAACCGACGTTTCGCAGGCGCTTACTGCCTTCATTTCCAGTTAGCCAACTGTACCTACAATCCATTGTTAGAATGTGCAGTATGACTGACGAGATGCCACTCTTCTGAGAACCGAACACAACGAGGAAGTGCAGACTGAGGTTACTTCATATTCCAGAGGTTCAGTAGAGCGACTAGTTCCATTAATAGGTTTATAGCAAATTTCTTTGGTTGGTGAAGGTCATTACTAGGATATCATTCCTTCCCTTATTACCATCATGAATGTCGCCAGTTTAACACTACAGATGCTACATTTTTACCGCATACTGCGTTTATGTGGTCCGAATAATTCTTACAACAAAAAACGATTTGTCTGTTACCGCATCACCAATATATCTACTGAAGCACACTGTGTTCACTGTTCTCTGCAAGATAAAAATTAGGACAGGATCTTCTACGAGTATTTTGGCTATCCACGGTAACTAACATTCCACAAATGCTACATAATACTCACATTTATTTTAATACTTGGTCTAAACTTACTAGAACGGCAAGGGGGCGAAAACTGTGACCCTTCATACAAAGCAGTGCTGTTACAGATATATGATATAACTGGACAGAAGAGTTCTTCACCTTGTCGTAGTCTTAAAGGGATAAATTATCTGTTCCTCTCACACCTAGGTGCACTAATTGTTCTCTAAATCTCTCCTTCATATGTCCAGAAACGTTTCTCCTTCCATTCACAGTTTCTATCCAAGTAACTGCTTTGATAATACAATTATTGTAACTGTATTTGTATTGCACCCAATGTTTTCGGTTTTCTTCATTTGTGGAAAAGATTTGGAACATTTAACTTCCCTGTATTGTTTTTATTTGTCGACCACGCCTGTAGAAGTAATATAAAAACGTTTTGCTGTTTCGAGTGTTAAAAAGACCTTCCATGGTGTATTTTCGCATCAACAAGAAAGACGACAACCACAGAAAGCAGTCTTATAATGAAATCAATTCCGTTTTCAGTGATCAATAAATTACGAGGGGTGCAGCGCTGGAGCTTCCATAGAAATGACATTTATACGTTGGCAAACAAGTGCTCTATCTGTCGAATGAAATAACTTGAAGCTGAATTGAATTATTTATTCAGATATTCAATCAACTCAGCGCCCGTCTGGAATAGCTTGTTTAAACCTACGGAAAATGAAGAAGGTTCGGAGTGTGGTGTCCGTCCCGACGCCAAACTCTTCACTTGCCACTATATTCCGACATTTGTTCTGACGACACGCAGACACAAAGACAGTATTCATCACTTCATAAGCGCAGTTTATTTCGTTCTCAGATGTATCTAGTTTGGACACTGAATACAGGAAAAGACAGAGATTAATGCATCTGTCCGTACAGGATCATGAATCAAACTCGAATGCACTGTGACACAAAAAATCTCGATACGAAGCGGTGATAATGGCTCTTGTATTATGATCAGCCATATCACCACTGATGACACACTGCATTACTTACAAAGCAACAGCCGGTACAACTACAATGCATCATTAGCAGCTAAGAAGATGAAAGTGTTATAGATAGCACAGAGAAGTAATACATTGGGGCTATTTAATACAGTGATTCACTAATGGATTCGCTTCATCTGTACGTCTTTGATGGATGGAACAGTGAAGCTCTACTTGACTATTTGAATGCCGTTTGAAAGTTCACCTATGCCGAACAAACTAACAAATTAACCAAACAATACAACAGTGTAGAATCTTTCTTAAAACGGCGGTACTTACTCGGCTAGTGACAATATTCTTCACGTTAGAACTGGTAGTTTCTCCGTCTTATCTACAAAGTTCTGTTACTGGATCCAAACATAAACAAGGTTAATTCAACTAACAACCTCATATGTTCAGTTATGAATCATTTTATTTTAATATTATCTTCCCACATACGCCTAGGTAATAGTTTCCTACTTCATGATTCACCGACCCACAATTTTATATGAAATTCTTATTTCCCCATAGGTGTTACATATCCCTTCCACCACTTCCACTTCCCTCGTCAGATCTCTTTGGATGTTTAGTAAGCATTATGCAACTTTTTCTCATGTAATATCTTCCATTCATGTGTTAACGTCCTCTTTCTTCAGTCGAAATATTACGTTCACCTAGACACGTCGAACAGTAACTGTAAACAGATCTGGATTGAGAGAAACAAGAACATATGAGAAGACCTGACGGCAACCATATTCGTTTAAATTACTGGTTAACAAGAAACTGACAACCAAACGGTTCGCTGCGGATTGGGAAAATATTACACAAAACAGAACCCATAAATTTTGAGAGTCTGTCTCAAGGCACTGCACAGCTACGGACCTTGTGCGAATGACGCATGCCAGCGTGTTCAAGAGGTTCTTTTCTAAGCCAAGCAAATATTTAAATGCGCATTCAGTTAATAACAAAACTGCATTAATAAAACAAGTGTTGATTTATGAAACTGAACAAACCAACAATGTGTGTTCAGACTTTTCCTGTTGTTAGATGGACAGATGTGAAGTATTAAGATGTGACAGGCTAGTTGGGTTCGGGTGAATGGGGACGAGGTTCAATGGCTTTCTTTAAAAAGGTAATGATCCGTCCAGTTTGATCAGCTGAGGTGCTTATACTCGACAACAAGTAATACAGTCCATTCGTGGTGAACACAACTTTGACTTCAATTAAAAGTAGACCGAATATTAACATATTTAAATTCTCAGATGAAATTAATCTATGGTAAAAGTTCGTCATGAAAACGCATGAATGAATATATTTTGATATAAAGACTTGATGATACAAAAAACTTTGTAAAAATTTTGATATGCTATGAATGCCTACATTTTCTAAATCAAATATGCGTTAATAATACAATATGAGATCATTTATATATACGGATTCTAGGAATTTTAATTTAGAGTCGTTAACTCCCTTTCATTACATTATTTGCTTGTCACATTTGTATCACAAAAAAACTGTAAATATGTTATCTTGCTTTGCTGTTAACTAAATAGCTCTCACCTTAAGAAATGCGAGGATGTAGCTACTTTCGCACGTTGAAAGGAAATATGTTACGTGTTCGTAGACTAGGCTGTCCTGACTCGGGACAAAATTGTACATTGTATTATTGTTTCACTTCCAATGTTTACTCACGTTCCACGACATTCTGAAGACCAGGTAATTAGTTTCACTTGAATAATCATATTAATGTTCAAAAGAGCTTAATATAAGTGGCGAAACTGATTTGGAAGAAAGCTGCACTTTCTAAATAAGTGCTTATGGAAATATTTGGAACAGTTAGACGCAATGTAGAATGCAGCATAAGAATCACACAAAAGGACACTACAAGCACTACGGAAAATTACGGTCCTTATACAAAACTCGGAAGAAGAGAAAAAATGCATACAGAATTTGTGGAAAGTCGTATCTGAGAACAAAATGCAACAGGGAGGATAATAGAAGGAAGGATTATAGAGACAAGAATCTGGGGGCTCTGGGGGGTGGATGTTATTCATTAAAAATATTCCATAATACCAGACTAATATGAGCGACGAATGTTACCACAGAATGGTATGTTTAGTTACTTACTGGTGCCGAACATGCAGCAAGCACAGGGAACTAAGAAACATATAAAATGTTTGGTCGAAGAACATCAAAGGAATATATTTAAATATCAAGAAAAGAGACAGATGTTTAATCCCAGGCGTGCGTACATTGCAGAAAAATAAGAAAAAAGACCATAACAAACCGAAGATAACATCCAATGGCAGGATCTTGTGAATACGGCGCCAAAAGGTCGTTTTCCATAAAATCACGGGATTCCTCCGCAATCTAATAACTGAACTATAGCTGACTTAGAAACGGCCATGCAGGTGATTACTTTTTTTTATCAACATTTAGCAGCCTGACGAAGAGTAACTTTCCTCTTTTTATGTCTATAGAAGAAGCGACAAATGAAGATATTTTAACCCTTCGGACATTCATTCGTGTGTGTGTCTAGATATTGTATGCAAAGCAATCCATCTCAGGTCTCAAAGAGAAAAGAGTATGTTTCCACCCCAAAGACCAGACAGTTGATGGTAAACTTTTATTGTCAGATTCATAAGCAGCGCTGGACAAAATGGAGAGCTTCTTAATGTTACGCCAGGTGGTACTGTATATGAAGTTACCACTGGGCTCTAAATTCTTACAAGCTTTTTTAAATCATCAGTTCCATCAAGAGGCTGCATCTTCTCAATAACAGCCACATTAAGACAAAGCCGACGGCCGTCTATCTCACCGCAAGGACTTCCAATGCCATAAATCAGACAAGTTCAAACCGCATGTTTCCAAGTAACCATCAAACACACATACGGTGACGGACATGTTGAGGCATTGCATTGTAAGGTTTTATTTTATGGTCGTACATCTTAAGAGAAGTATACGTGTAGTATTACGTTTAAATGAACAAACAGAACGTGTGATATCATTTCCTATAAATTGTTGCTAACAAACTGGTGGAGAAATGTTTCAGGGTGTTCGCTGAAGAGAATGCGTAAAGGCTGGATATTTTGTGTACGAATACAGCTACTGTTAGGGTAATCGCACAATAAAGTACAGTGGCATGTTTCCATAACTATCTCGTTTTAAATAAAAATGATATTTTAGTCATTCCACATGCGTATTCGACGGCACATGGTGATATTAACTCGCAGGCAGATCCAAGATTTGTTCACGTCTTAATAAGCTATGCATAAAGTTCGTTGTTGCACCGTGCATGTTGATAGTATTAAGTCCTTTATTTGTTCAACTAATGCACACAAATTATTATAAAATTGTTAAACAATTAAAATCATTTAAAATTATAATAGTTGCTCCAATATGTTTCGGTTTACATAAACTATCATCAGGGAGCTCTCAGCCTGTGCTTCGTTAAAGTTACAATGTTGACTTCGGTTACATATCGTTATTTGAAGTTATCGGTATTGTGGCTGCACATGCAGCCACAATATCGATAACTTCAAATAACGATATGTAACCGAAGTCAACATCATAACTTCAGCGAAGCACAGGCTGAGAGCTCCTTGATGATGGTTTATGTAAACCGAAACATGTTGGAACAACTATTATAATTTTAAATGATTTTAACTGTTTAAAAATTTTATAATAATTCGTGTGCATTAGTTGGACAAATAAAGGACTTACGCATAAAGTGTTTGAAAAATGTTTTAAGAGATCAACTTGTTTTAATTCTTCGAGAAAGGGATGCGTGGATTGGGGTTTGGGACCTTCTACTATAATGAAATTCCACATTAACCTTATTTTAGTTTATGCCTTTAAATAATCGTAATCACAATCCCGTTCCAAAGCCGTATGCACTAAGCAGTCAAGAGTGTCTTTAATTAATCTTGGCAGCTTCGTGAGCAGATTGTTTGAAAGTAGAATAGGCACAGATGTTTTAAACGTTGCCATCAGCGGGTTTTTTTAGCCGGTGATGTTGTGTAAGTTCATTTCACACCAGTGCATTGTAAATGGGGTGCAGCAGCTTTTCAGTGCTCAAGGATCATACGAAAGTCTCCGAAGCCTGCACGGGGCGCAAACCAGTTGTTGAAAATAAAGGGTACTTTTTTCACGGAAACGTTATTTTATGTTAATAGATTATTAGACTAAAATTGGCGTTGATTATGAGTGTTACTGCAAAAAAGTGAAAGTAGTTACTGATTATGATTTAATTTAAAGGGCGTACATTAATTTTTGGGACTGGAAGAACATCAGCGAGAAGCTTGCCTCTGCTGTTTTGACTGCTATTTTTTTTAATTGTTATCCATTCTACGAATTTAAAATTGCGACTTAAATAAACTTGTTCTTATTATTATTATTTTATAAGGTACTTAAAAGTGGCAGAGTACGGCAGATGGTGGAGCTTACCGCTACATATTTTTCCCACTCTTCCCATTGTCAATTATTGTAAACTTTCCCACATATTGCAGCAGGTGCCCCCGGAACATAGACGAAGACCGTTACAACTTTAAAGTTATCGATCATATTTATGTGTTCACAGTTCATTCAAAACATTGTCCTTCATACCGATGGGGATCGTAACTTAAGTGTGTTTGAACACACGCTCGGGACGCAGATAGAAGTCTGCGGGCTGCAGGTTGCACATTATCGGGCAGTCTTGTTAGTTCTGAACTCCCTAACAGTACATACGCTTTTCTGCGTTCTTTTCGACTTAATACTTTTCTTATCGGCCGATACAGTTAAATCACCTACTATCGAAAGTTCATCCACAGGGAACCGGAACATACACGAATTGAAACTTCCGGTGTGAATGCAAAAGAAAATGTGTATAGCCGCAATATATCTACTGGTAAGGGTCATTAAAACTGTTCGAAGTTGCGCCAACAAAAAGGATCTGTATGACTCAAAACTGGGAGCGGTTGTTGTCAAGGTAACAAGTGGAGTTGCTTCATCTCAGCCCTGAGTCAGACCAATACGTCTTGCAAGCTGACACGAATAAACTTAACTGGCCTGCATAAGGACTGAACTGCTGCCTGAAAGGCCCTTAGCACTCCTTTACATATGCCGTTAGCGTAACCGCCAATGGTAAATTCCCAACTTCACCTACAAGTATATGCTTTTCCATGTCCATTCCGTTTCCCCATTTTCGGAACCACCGAACTTTAACATCCAGACAACATCGAAATTACTTATTTATATTAGAGAGCAAATTCCATGGTGCAACAGCTCCTAGTGGGCCACAGCTCCCTCAGTATCGAGGTTTCACGACCGCACTCAGACACACTATAATCGGTAGAACTCCTCTGGACGAGTGATCAGTCCTCGCAGAACTCTATCTGACAAAACACAATACATCCATAACCCCAGGAGGATTCGAACCCGCAATCCCAGCAAGCGAGAGACCGCCGACCCACGCCTTAGACCGCGCGGTCACTGGGATCGAGAGAACAAAAAGTGATGTAATAAATGAGTAATTGGCACAACAGTGGAATCCCTGTGATACTTCATCTTTCTATCCTCCTTCTAACGGAAAGTGGCGGGCCAAAGCCCGTTCCGTCACACTTTAACATTTTCAAGTACGTGGGCTCTTTTCCTGAGAATTAAGCGGCCGGAACGTGAATGTGACCATTTACGACCAACTAATGCCCAGACGTACAACACGTGGAAGTTTTGAATCCCATACATCCATCACGCTTCCGTAACTGGGTGCTTTGTGCATAAGATAATGTTACGTTTACATGTACATAATGCTACTGTTGTAACAGGCGTAAACAGTGACCATTTCCTGTTCCAAATGGAATCCTTCGACAGTATCAAGCAGGTAACTAATAAGCCTCACTAAACACGACTTACGCCTATGTCATCGAATTAAATTTCTTCTTCATTCTCATCATGTTTTATAACTTACGCAACAGTCACTTCGTTTGTTTTTTTTCTCTTCCACGTCGTCTTTTTTATCTCTTTCATATTGTCTTCAAATTATTATCTCTTTATTTCCTCACGTTTTACTTCACGTGCACGATCTTCGTTTTTTTCTAAATCAGCTTTTCTTCTTCCCCTTTTCTTCCCTTCGCGCTTGCTAAGCGCTTATTTTCTTTTTTCTTATCACCACCACCACCACCACCACAACCACCACCGCCACCATCATAATCATCATCATCGTCGTCGTCAAGACGATTTCTCCTTACATTTTTTTTTTTTTTATCTTATGTACCCCTCTTCGCACCAACTAAGGACGGGCTATAATAGTGTTCCACGTAACTCATTCTAACAATGTCACGTCGTTATCCAGAGACAGGTGTCCCGAGGTTTCCTTGGCGACAGTGCAGCAATTTCCGATTTCATATTCCAATTCATGATGGCAGATCGCACATTATTTGGGAGTGGTTAAAAATCCACGCCATTGCGGCCCTACTATTTCGTTCTGGTCTACACTACGATCACAAACACTTCTCTACAGGATCAGACTTCCAAGCAAACAATAGCAATCTTGTAACGCAGGCCAACCGAAGGCCGACAGCCTTCCCAAAAGACAAAGGGCAGCCAGCGTGGGTCTCGGAGACTCATCTGGCCTTACTCTCCACACTGTGTGAAAGGTCTCAGCACTCTCTGGACCCAATTGTTTTATATAAGAAAAGGTTTGGCACTGAAATTGGGAGAAAATTTTGTCACAGAGTGCAAATATATGTTCTACGCTCATCAAAAATGAGAAATGCATTATGATGTCAGTCAGATTACCGACTAAATTTTAGTTTGCGACTATATGCCAAACTAACTCGCTCATAGGAGAACTCTGAAGGTTTAACAAAGCTAATAATGAAGCCCACGACTGGACACGGTCCCGAACCAGTTCGATCCAACTCACATGGTCATAACCAGTTTCCTTGCCGTCCATTTTAATTCCGTATCCATCTGCCCACATCCTTCTTGGCCTTTCAAGATCTTTGTTCCCCACAACAATTCTCTGTGAAATTACTGTTTCCCCTATTCCAGTTAAGTTAGAAGCCCAACGTAAACCCCGAAGCCTAGGTAGTACTACTTGAGCGTTCAAAAACAGCTGAAGTGTTCAGACCAGCTCTCGAGCCTACCCAGCCTCCTCTTAATTACGTATCGCTGACGTTTTCCGGCGGTAATGTGACTAGGGCTCGACGCTGGCCATTCACGTACACCTAGTGCTGAGGTTAAGAATTAGTGGAGCTATACCTCCATTCCACCATAGAACTTCATGGCGTCCGCAGGGATAATTTTAACTTACCTTTTGGACATACTACAGCTTATTGTAACAAAAGATATGGGGTTTCAAAATCTCTTTAAAACGCCAGTTCAATGAGGTGTTCCGATTTTTTTGTACAGGACTTTGAGAAACGAGTTAATTTAAAATGTTTACGTTTTATTATACTTCATAACGTAACAAAATGGCTGTATTATTGACATTAATGTTGTTCCGCTGCTTTTGTTGCGAAACATTACACAGTCTTGGACATATGGTATTTCTTGGGTACGGTACTGAAAGTCCTTTATTTGTCCCAACTAATGCACACAAATTATTTTAATTGTGAAACTGTTAAAATATTAAAACTATAATCTTATAGTTTTAAATGTTTTAAACATTTAAAACTATAATATTATAGTTTTAAATGTTATAGTTAATTATTTTAAATATTATAGTATTATAGTACGCCGGAACAGGTAAAACGATCTAATCCATGGAGGAAGATGATGATGATATTATAGTAAATTATTTTAATTGTTAAACTGTAAAACATTTAAAACTATAATATTATAGTTAATTATTTTAAATATTATAATAAATTATGTTAATTGTTAAACTGTTAGAACATTTAAAACTATAATATTATAGTTTTAAATGTTTTAACAGTTTATCAATTAAAATAATTTGTGTGCATTAGTTAGGACATATAATGGACTCGATGTTATTAATGCACGGAACAACCATAAAGATTAACGGTACTGAAATTTCGGGTTCCATACAACGTGGAGAATTTACTGATTCACTGAGCGACTATCAGCTTCTTAAGAAGGAATCTGGACTATGGTTTACTGCTACATTCTGTCAACGTAATGGTTGTCATTTCATCAAAATATGTTCAAGTTACGCAACTGAAAAGATAAATGCCGGCTGACAACATGAAAGTGCCAGTTTTACCTGCATAATTACTACATGTTCATGGTTAAGGTGTAGACCTACCGCGTAGTATTAATTCACATACTATCAACATCCTAGCTGTCTTAGCGGACGTCAACGATGTTACACTGTCGACAATCACCGGTACTATGTTCATCTCGTGACTGAGTAAAAAAAAGGTAAAGAGTAGGAAGGTCAAAACAGCAACACACGAAGAAGAACCATGATGGAAGACACCACCGGAAAGCACATTCTGTAACAAATACTCGATCTTGGGACTCCAAGAATGAAGACTGCGGTGAGATAACGAAAAGAAACAGGCCACAGGTGTTTTTCGCTTACATTGTCGCATAGGAGTAACATCATAACAAAATCTTATTCCCTTCCTCCAGAACAAGTGTCTGTCCAAAGATCTCGATCTCCTTCTGACTGTTCAAAGACGTTGGCGATTCCTCGGCCGTCCAGGCTGTAACCTGGTAGAACCACGAGACAAATTCAGAGGCTTCCCTACGCACATATACACACGGATGATAGTAATCCGCAATCAGTTTGCCACACTCTCATTTTATGCGACCCTTACTGTTGAAACAAACATTTTGAAAACACCTGCAAAAAACATACTCTCGTTTTCTCGTAAAAGCAGTTGGAACGTGAAATCGGGTATGTACAAATCCATACATTAACCTTCATGTCCATACCTCTAATACAACTTCATGACGTGGTGCTTGGACACAGAAGAAACGTGGCATTTACATAATTTCAATGCAAAATACGAAAAAAGTGTGTAACTTTGAGACTATCAAACATTGGCCACTGTTATGATTATACTAATCAGTTTGATATTACGGAATATAATAAACAAATATTAATACACTGAAAACTATAACAATTACGATTTACTGTAACTTAGAACATTTACACGCATGTTTCTATGTCCTACACTTACCACCCTTCTATTTTTCGCCTCATGATCATGGACATCGAGTGGTCAGCAGCCCCTTCGTATTCTAAAGGCCCCACGCTCGAATCGAAGAATAGAAGCCAGTTATCGTGACTAAAGTTTTACGTTGATATTTTCTGTCCTTCAATGAAAATTCTAAGGTTTAAATAACCAAATAATAATTAAATCACTTCAAGCAGCAGATTCTTTTTGGAAAAGCTAAGAGCTCCCCAGTTAGTCAAGAAATTTCCCGTATTTTACGTAACCCGAAAGTTCATTAACGTGATCACAACAGCCCGTCACTTGTCTCCATCCTGAGCCAAATTAACCCAGTCTACGCCCGCCCCGCATTCTATTTCTTTAAGATCGACTTTAATACTGTGCTTCCATCTATGCATAGTTTTTCCAGGTGTTCTTTTTTACCTCAGCTTTCCCTACGGAAACCATATTAATTTCTCTTCTCCCACATACGTGTCACATGTCCCGCCCATCTTCTTCTCGTTGATTTGATCAACCGAATAATATCTGGTGAGCTACTAACATGAAGATTATCTTTATGTAATTTTCTCCACTCTCCTATTGGTTCCTCCTCCTTAGGTCCAAATGTCTTCCTCATTGAAGTACGTCACAAGTGTTTCCTTACAGATCCCTGTACAGTGTGATTTTGAAAACGTCTCGACGTTACGTAGTTGAAGGATTCTAGTAAATAACCAAAGTATCCATCTTCCCTGTAATGTTTGTCGGGTTATGAAACTGGTCCGGGAGCATGTACAAGTTTTACAAGAGACTACAGGGGTTATGGACCTAGCCGACAGCGAGATGGACCCTCTACTATTGGGTACCAAGTAACATATGCAGGATGCAAAAGGCGTAAAGAAGCTGAAGGTGGACATTTTAGGTCGTTGAGTGAAGAGTGTGCACCTTCCAACGATAACCACGTTACTAACTTACCACAAGGCAATATTTACAACTACAATTTCAAGAAAATTTACTTCGAAAAAAACTCATATGTATGGACCGCCGAGCTACCCCCCCCCCCCCCCCCCCCCATCACATTCTCCAACATAACTCCGATCTCTGCACAGAACAAAAAATAGAAACACACCAAGAAC
>Ga0123357_10005279_pt1 | contig 15419 bp, 14 predicted proteins | sample TergutEmb28metaG_FD_89873 | JGI IMG/M metagenome (GOLD analysis project Ga0123357, IMG submission 89873) | Embiratermes neotenicus P4 segment gut microbial communities from Petit-Saut dam, French Guiana - Emb289 P4 | ecosystem: Host-associated > Arthropoda: Insects > Digestive system > Gut ... | reverse complement strand
AATTTTTATTTTCTCTTCTGAGGTATACCGTTTCCTTTTCCTACCCATTATTTCCTCCTGGGTCTCTGGTATACCACTTTATAAGCTATGCTCTAATTCGGCAAGTTCAACTTAGGCGCGACATAACCTCACTCACTGTTAACTTTTCCTTTTTCACTGTTAACTATTCACTTCTCATTTCTACTTTCTCTTTCGTATATCCAGCATTCCCACGGATCCAGTTCCCATTTACCGCTGACTTTTTGTCCTGTGCTTCCGGTGTCGACGATTTGTTTGCCGGGAGTGAAGTTCATGACAAAGACATAATCGGTTTTGCCGTCGCTTCGTACCTGGGCTGTTACGCCGTGCGGCAGTTTTTTTACGGCGGTTTGGATGCCAAGACTTTCTGTGAGGTCCTTATAATAATCGAGGAGGAAGTCCCGGCCGGTGCGGGCGGCTATGTGGCAGGCTTTGCCTTTTCCGTAGTTATTTACGGTTAGGGCCGGCTGCCCCTTATAAAAATCACTGCCGTAGGTTCCGGCGGGTTTGGCGGTTTCCGCATGGATTAATTCGCAAAAGTCAAAGGCTTTGTAGCTTTTGCCTTTCCATTTGATTGAGTTGCTGTCATCCGGGTAGAGGGCGTCGATTTCTTCGGCCCAGATTCCAAGGCATTTGCGGAGCGGGCCGGGGAAGCCGCCGCGGAAACACAGGTCGCTTTGATCAACGTAACCTGTGATGTAGGTTGTTACCAGGGTTCCGCCTTTTTTGACAAAGGCATCAAGGGCTTCGGCAAAACCGGGGCGCAGCATGTAAAGCATGGGCGCGACGACCAGGTCGTAGCCGTCAAGTTTTTTTGTTGAGTCAATTATGTCAACCGGAATTCCAAGCTGCCAAAACGCGCTGTAGTGGTCGACTACGGTTTGCTCGTAATTGGTATTTGTCTGCAGGAAACCTTTGGCGTCGTCAACGGCCCAGCGGATGTTCCAGTCATAGACTATCGCGGCTGACGATGGCGTGTTGGTCCCGATTATCGCGTCCATTGTTTTGAGCCTTTTACCGACTTCGGCAATTTCCTTAAAGACCCTTGGTTTTTCTGTACCCTCGTGATCGATTAAGGCGCCGTGGAATTTTTCCGAAGAACCGCGGCCCTTGCGTATCTGGAAATATTGTACGGTGTCGGATCCGTGCGCAACCGCCTGCATGGACTGGAGCATGTGGACTCCGGGGCGGTGTAATTTGGCGACAGGCCGCCAGTTTGTCGCAGACGGGGAGGATTCCATAAGCATGAAAGGTTTACCCTTAAGGCCCCTGGTCAAGTCGTGTTTGAACGAGGCAAGGACAGCAATGTCCGCGTCTTTATCAGTGCCGGTCCACTGCGGGTAGTTGTCCCAGGAAACCACATCCATAACCTCTGCAAGGCGGAAGTAGTCGATGCCGGGGTAGGTTCCCATGAGATTTGTTGTGCACGGGATATTGGGCGTTATCTTTTTTAACGGCGCGATTTCGTGGAGGTAAAAATCTACGTGCTGTTCGGTAGTAAAGCGTTTCCAGTCGAGGTTGAGTCCGTGGATATTTGTTTCACCGAGCGGGCTTGGGCTTTCCACCTGTGACCAGTCGGTGTAGATGTGGCTCCAGAATGTTGTCCACCACGCGTCGTTAAGATTGTCCAGTGTTCTGTAGCGCTCACGGACCCAGGCGCGGAATTTTTCCTGGCACCTGGGGCAATGGCATTCGCCGCCGTATTCGTTGGAAATGTGCCAGACGCCAAGGGCCGGATGTTTTTTATAACGCTCTGCCAGGGCAGTGTTAATCTCCCTGACCTTTTCGCGGTATACCGGGGAACTCATGCAGTGGTTGTGCCTGGCGCCGTGGAGGTTCTTCTGCCTCATGGCGTTTATCCGCAGCACTTCCGGGTACTTGCGGCTCATCCAGGCGGGCCGCGCCCCTGACGGAGTGGCAAGTACGGCGGTCATTTTATTTTCCGCGAGCAGGTCCATGACGCGGTCAAGCCAGTCAAAAGTATATTTGCCTTCTTCAGGTTCGAGCGCGGTCCAGGAAAAAATTCCTACGGAGAACGAATTGATTCCGGCAAGGCGGGCCAGGCGGAAGTCTTCTTTCCAGATTTCGTCTTTCCACTTGAGCCATTGATCGGGGTTGTAATCTCCCCCGTGAATAAAATGGGGGAACTTCGCGACAATGGGCGGGCTCTTTTTTACTGTCTTCATCAAGGTCTCCTTTTTATTTTATAAAAAAATAATTTAACGGTTTGCCTCCGTTTAACGGTTTGCCTCCGTTTATCGGTTTGCGTCCGTTCATTCAGGTTTAGTTGTTAAGGCCTGCGAGTTCAGCATGAATAAGACCTGTTACCTCATCAACTATTTTTTCCAGCGGCACCAGGCGGTTGGTTTTTTCTTTGCGGTGTTTTAATTCGACTTTGGGAACTTTGTCTTCCCCGCCCGCGAGATTCTTGTCACCCACCACTATCCTTAACGGAATGCCGATTAAATCTGCGTCCTTGAATTTTACGCCGGGCCTTTCATCCCGGTCGTCAAGCAGACATTCAACCTTCATCCGTTCAAAAGCAGCGGCAAGGCCGTCCGCTGTTTGTTTTACACTGCCTTCGTATTTTATCGGGACAATTATTACCTGGTACGGGGCGACACTCATGGGCCAAAGTATGCCGTCATCGTCATGATGTTCTTCGATAATGGAAGCCAGGGTGCGGTCAAGGCCAAGGCCGTAACAGCCCATGACCGGTACACAGCTTTTGCCGTCCTCGTCCAGATAAGTCACGTTCATTGGTTTTGAATATTTGGCGCCCAGTTTAAAAATGTGGCCCAGTTCGTTGCCTTTCTTTTCGTAAAGTTTTGCGCCGCACTGCGGACAGAGATCGCCTGCTTTTACGGTCCGGACATCTGCAACCATCCACGCGTTAAAGTCCCTGCCGTAAGCAACATGTTTATAGTGAAGGTCCTTAGCCAGCCCGCCGCAGATCCCGTCGCTTATGGCCGCTGCCGAAGGATCAACGATGAGGGGTACTGTTTCAAGCCCCGCTGGTCCTGCAAATCCGACCGGCGCGTTTGTAATGCGGCAAACATCGGTTTCGTCCGCAAGCGTGACGCCCGCTGCCTTGAGCAGGGCAGTGAGTTTGGTTTCATTAATATCCAGATCTCCGCGTATTGCCACCGCGAAGAAAGCTTCCGGGTAGGCCTGAACGCTGTCCTGGCCCGCTCCCACGGAAGGTTTTCTTTTTTCCAGTCCTGCGCAGCCGGGAGCTTTGCTCAGATCAAGTTCCACATTTATGGCTTTGTAAATAAGGGTCTTGATAAAAGACTTTGCGTCTGTTTTTAAAAAGGCGCAAAGTTCTTCGATTGTTTTTACATTGGGGGTATCGATTTTTTCCTGCTGCGGAATGTTAGCTGCCGCGGCTTTGGCAGCCGCCGCCTTCGCATCCCCGTCGCCGTTAAATTCATAATCCGGTTTGCAGCCGGCTTTTTCTACATTGGCCGCGTAATCGCAGGCTCCGCAAAGCAGCAGAGTATTGTCGCCGATTTCGCTTTCTACCATTATCTCCTCGGAGCCGCTGCCTCCCATCGCGCCTGAATCCGCCTGCACCGGTATTACCGTTAAATCACAGCGTTTAAAAACACGGCGGTAGGCCTTGCCCATTTTGCGGTAGGTTTCATCAAGGCTTGCCTCATTTGTATGGAAAGAATATGCGTCCTTCATGTTGAACTCGCGGCCGCGCATTACGCCGTAACGCGGGCGCACCTCGTCCCGGTATTTTGTATTTATCTGGTAAAGTGATATGGGCAGCTGGCGGTAACTGGACAGTTCTTCCCTGACCAGATATGTAAAAGCTTCTTCCGCGGTCGGCGAGACAACAAAGTCCGCGCCTGTGCGGTTCTTGATCCGCATGAGTGCGTCGCCGTAAGCGTCCCAGCGGCCTGACTCTTTCCAGAGTTCACCCGGCACAATAACGGTCGGCTTGATTTCAAGAGAACCGGTGGCGTCCATTTCTTCGCGGACTATCTGTTCGAGTTTGCGGTAGGAACGGAGTCCCAGCGGCAGGTAAGAAAAAAGGCCGTTGGACAGTTTGCGGATCATCCCCGCGCGGAACATGAGCCGGTGGCTTACGATTACCGCGTCGGCAGGGACCTCGCGCAGGGTCGGGATAAAAGCTTCAGAAATTTTCATAAATGTGATTATACAAAAAAGCTGCGTTTTAGTCAGGATGGATGGAATGATGGACAGCAATTTTACCACTAAAAATTTTACCACGAACAACACTAACAAACACGAACTTTTTCTACGATATTTGATTCATACAAGGTAAATCATGATATATAAGCACAATGACTTGAATTCAAAGTACAAGTTCGTTCGTACCAAAGGTACGCTGTTGGTGAGGTTCGTGGCAAAAATTCTTCCCTTGGTTCATTGCGGTATTGATACCCTTTATTGCTCGGGCAGGTATTTCTTGCGCAGCTCGACTTTGTCGTATTTCCCGACTGTTGTTTTATCAAGCGATGTAACTGCCCTGATCCTTATAAGCGTCGCCTCGCGGGGCAGTATGCCCATGTCGATGTACTTCTTGATGTGTTTCATCAATTCCCGCTCGGAGATGTCGGCGTCAGGTTTCGCGGTTACCAGGGCAAAGGGAACTTCTCCCCAGCTTGGGTGAGGGTAACCGATTACAGCGGCTTCGGCGATCGTGGGATGCAGACATAAAATATCTTCGATTTCCAGCGACGAGATCCATTCGCCGCCTACCTTGATTACGTCTTTTATGCGGTCTGTAATGCGGATGGATCCTGTTGAATCCCGGGTAGCGACGTCCTGGGTATGGAGCCAGCCGCCTTCCCAAAGTTTTTCTGAATTGGATTCATCCTTGAGGTATCCCTGGGTAAACCACGGAGCCCGGATTACTACTTCTCCGGTAGACCTGTCGTCAGAATTGACTTCGCCGTTGGGGCCCATTACTTTGAGATCGACCAGGCCTATGGGCCGGCCGGTGCGGACCAGCAGCGCGGCCCGTTCCTCTATAGGCAGGGCCTGTTCTTTTGTGGTCAGATGCTGAACCGAAATTACCGGGCAGGTCTCTGACATTCCGTAACCGCAGTAAATATCTATGCCCCTGTTTATAGCCGCGATCGCGGTCGCGCGCGGAAGGGCCGATCCGCCGATAATAACCTTCCATTTTGAAAGGTCGTAATTCTTTGAAGTGGGATCGTTGAGGAGCATGTTGACTATGGTTGGGACACAATGGGAGAAGGTGACTTTTTCGCGGTCTATTAACTTCAACAATTGATCCGGAATATACCTTCCCGGGAAAACCTGTTTAACCCCCATCATGGTCGCGACAAAGGGAACTCCCCAGGCATGGACATGGTACATTGGCGTTATCGGCATATAGACGTCTTCGATGTGCATCCGGCTTTTTTGCACCGGCATTGTAAGGGTGCACATCATTCCAAGAGCATGCACAACAATCTGGCGGTGGCTGAAGTATACGCCCTTGGGCAGTCCGGTGGTACCGGTCGAGAAGAATGTCGTGGCCCTGGTATCTTCATCAAAATCCGGAAATTCTTTTAGCGGTTCCGCGCCCGCAAGCAGTTCCTCGTAAGAACCTGTAAACTTGAGACTTGACGCCGGTTTTTGCCCGTCATCGGTAAGAAGGACATAATGGTCAACTGTCGTGATGCGTCCCTTGATCTGTTCGAGAATCGGGACGAAATCAGAATTAACCAGAATTACTTTGTCTTCTGCCTGTGCGATTGTATATACAAGCTGCTCGGGGGAGAGCCTGACATTGAGCATGTGCAGCACCGCTCCGATCATGGGTATCGCGAAATAACACTCCAGGTAACGGTGGGAATCCCAGTCAAAAACAGCCACAGTGTCGCCTTGTTTTACACCCATTTTTATCAGGGCGGAGGCAAGTCTTGCGACTCTTTCGCGCATCTGGCTGTAGGTGATGCGAACCTTGTCTTTATAGACAATTTCCTGATCCGGATTATAGGCAAAGGGGCTAAGCAGCAAATTTTTGATAAGAAGCGGATACTCGTAAGCTGAAGGTGTTTTATGAATTAAAGTGTTCATTGTTTCTCCTTGTGGTTTAGTGCTTTATTATAAAAGCCTGGTTTATTATGACATTAAAATATTTTTTGTCAAGATGTCATTACGAATTAAAAAGGAAAAATTAAAAAAGAGAAAAGTTATGAAGCGAGGGTAGCTAACAGGGAAAATTCAAGAAGCAGTTTATTATTAATGGTTTTGTGGACTTCGTACTTTTTTATTTTTTACTTTCTAATTTTTCCTTTATTATGTAGAACATTTCGTTTTTAAAGATTTTTTTTTCTATTATGCTGAAGTCTGGCGCCAGGGTTTTTTCGAATTGGGTTGAGTAAAATGCTTCCATGCCTTTTTCTTTACCGGACGCGCTTTTTATCGGAAACGATATAATGCTTATGGGGCAGCCCAGGATTTTTACCAGTTCCAGTGGCCGGCCTTTTTTTTGATGCTCCAGCAGCGGCGCCAGTTTTAACATTAATAACACTTCGGCTTCCCGGAATGGTGACTGACACCATATTTGAGCGGCGGCGTCAAAGAGTCCTGTTTGGTAATCAAGACCGGTCATTTTGAAATACTTTTCCAGCAACTGTATGGTTGATTCATTTATATCTAAACCTGTGTATTGCGCCGGCGGCGATGTATAATAGGGCAGGGCAAAGGGATTGAAGCCGCAGCCAAGGTCGATTATACGTTTGCTTCCGGTATACTTGCCGATAAAGGCATAGATCGCGGCAGCCTCAGGCAGCCTTTCCCTTGTTGAAGCGTGCAGTTCCAACAGGCGCGCCGCGAATTCCCTGTCGGTTTTGATATCGCCATTATAATTGTCCAGCAGCGCGGCGGCTTTTTCGTGGACATTTTGCGGCAAGAAAGATTCGTGGATTATATGCAGTTCATTTTTAACGGCTTTTAAAAAATCGTTTTGTTTTTTATTACTGTTAATTTTTTCTGCGCCGTGGAGTTTCTCCGCGCATATTCTTTCGACCACAGCCCTGTTTATGCGGCAATACTTTTTGCTTGCCAGTATCAGGTCAGCGGCTTCATTTACATTCATGACTCAGCCGGAATTAATTGCTGCGGATTTGACTGCTGCGGATTTTTATTATTACGGATTTTTTCCATTAACCTGGTGTAGAAACGCAGGTTGTGCATGGTGCCCAGCCTGTACGCCAGTGAGTCGCCTGTTTTGTACAGGTGGTACAGATATGCTCGGGAATATTTGCCGCAGCAAGGACAGTCACAGGTTGGCGAAACAGGCCGGTCTTCGCGGATGTGTTTTTCGTCAAGGACATAATAATGTTCGTACTTTAATGAATGGTCATCTTTGTGATCATCGAAAACATACAAACGGTTATGCCTTGCTTCCCTTGTAGGTATTACGCAGTCAAAAAGGCTGTAGCCCATTGCCGCACATTTTATTACCCCGTCCGGTTTGCCAAGGCCCATGGCGTATTTGATTTTATCGTCCGGCATCAAATCGGCTGTGTATTGCAGAATATCATCCACGAGCTTGCCGTCCGGGCCGACCGGCCAGCCGCCGAATCCGTAACCGTCAAACCCGATGGCGGTTAGCTCACGGCCGCATAATTCGCGCAGATCCCGGTAACCGCCGCCCTGGATAACCGCAAAGAGCAGGGGGCGATTTTTATCCGGAATTTTTCTGATCGCAAGCTGGTTAAGATATTCTTTTTTACAGCGCTGTGCCCATTTAATTGTCAGTTCAACAGATAATTTGGTAACTTCATAAGTATCTGAAGGATCTGTACAGTAATCCAGGCAGATCATTATATCTGAATTACAGGCAAACTGAAACTGAATGCATTTTTCTGGTGTAAAAATTATTTTATCCGCATTGCCGCCCTGGCCTGACACACCGCCGGGCCTGAAGATAAGCTCGTTTTTGCGGATTTCCCCGTACTTTGAATTTTGGCGTATCAGCGAAAACACCTGGAACCCGCCTGAGTCTGTCAGCACAGGCCTGTCCCAGCCGCAGAAATTATTGATTCCGCCAAAATGCCGCAGCACGCCGGAGCCTGGTTTTGACATCAGGTGCAGGCTGTTCATCACCAGTCCGCTTACCCCGCAATTTTCCAGGTCCCCCGAATCTACGCTGCGGACCGCGCCGTAAGTTCCGTCCGGGAAGAAAGCCGGCAGCGGTACTTCCCCGTGCCTTAAATTTAACTGCAGGCTGTCAATCATCCGGGTTTTCCTGCGCCGGGTTTTCCTGTAAGTCTGAATAATCCCGGCCGCCTGTCTGCTGCATTATTTCCTTAAGCCTCATTGACGCGGCGTAAAATTCTTTTTTGGAAATTTTGTTCCTGTGCGCAGCGGACAGTGCTTTTACGGCGTCCTTTACGGAGCCCCCTTTTTTAACGACATGGTCAACTATCATAGCCTCGCAGGACAATCCGCCGGGGCTTGCGCTGTCAGCTTGGCTTTCGCTCGCTGGGCCTTGGCCCGCCGCGTCCTCACCGGCTGCGATTACCGGTACAGCAGTAAAATCTGCGACAAGGGTATATTCGCCTTTTTCCGCGGACGGATTTGCGTTAAGCTCGTCAAGAATTTCTCCAGCCGATCCGCGGTAGATTCGTTCATACATTTTTGTCAGATCATTGCACAGACATAACCTGGTCTTTGGCAATGTTTCGGCAAAATATCCAAGGGATTTTTTTATGCGCATGGGCGATTCATAAAATACCGCCGTGTCTGCCGCGTTCCCTGTAACTGCAGCTATCAGTTTCTTAAATTCATTTTTGGTTCTTGGTAAAAACCCGTAGAACGCAAATGACCTAAAGCTAAAGCCGCTTACCGACAATGCTGTGATAACAGCCGAAGGACCGCTGATTCCTGTTACCGTGTATCCGGCAGCGGCTGCCGCAGCGGTGATGACATTGCCCGGATCGGAAATGCACGGAGTTCCGGCGTCCGTTACCAGTGCCACGTCTTTGCCTTCCTCCAGCTGCGATAATAAATAATCTACTTTTTCTTTCTCGTTAAATTTATGGTTAGATACGGTCTTGTTCTTTATGCCCAGGATCGAGAGTAATTTTTGTGTACTGCGGGTATCTTCGGCTGCGATAACGCCGGCTTCGCCAAGTATGCGCTTTGCCCTTAGTGTAATATCTTCGGTATTACCTATCGGAGTCGCGGTTACGTATAGAATTCCTTTCAAATATTAACCCTTTTGTTTTCGATCGTTTCCGTATTATTATGGAAGATTGGATGGAAAAAATGAAGGTAGCCGCAATTCGATTTACAAATCGCGGGTGACCGGCAGCCGCGTTATGGGAATAGCCTTAACAGAGATGTTGTTTTTCATTTTTTTTCACTGTAATATGTTAGTTATAATTAACAAATGTAAACTGCGGAGGAAACCATGGATAAGATAAAGATAGCTGTAATCGGCTGCGGCAAGATTGCCAATGACGCCCATTTAAAACCTCTTTCGGCCATGCCCGATGTGGAAATAAAATACGCTGTTGACTTAATCAAAGAACGGGCCGAGGCTGCCTGTAAAAACTTCGGAGCCAAACAGGCGCTGGTCGATTATAAGATTGCTCTCGCCGATCGCGAAGTGGATGCGGTTTATGTGCTTACACCCAATTTCTCCCATTATACAATAACGATGGACGCGCTGCGTGCGGGCAAGCATGTCTTCTGCGAAAAACCGATTACTGTCAGCTATCCGCTTTCAAAAGAAATGGCCGATGAGTCAAAAAAGCAGAACAAGGTACTGAACATCGGGGTCTGCAACAGATACCATAAATCGGTTGAATTAATACGGGAATATGTTCAGCAGGGCAGACTCGGCGATCTTTACCACATCTACTGTTCCTTCCGCAATTACAGAAGCATACCCGGACTTGGCGGCGCTTTTACTTCAAAAGAAAAATCCGGCGGCGGTGTGCTTATAGACTGGGGCATTCATTTCCTGGATTTGATCCTGTACATAACGGGAGCAAAAATCCGCACCGTTACCGCCAATACCTACAACAAACTTGGTACAGACATTAAATCCTATGTATTTAAAGACATGTGGGCCGGTCCTCCTGTTCCGGACGGAGTCTGCGATGTGGACGACATGGTTACGGGTTTTATCCGGACCAACGGCGCAAGCATCAGTTTTAACGGCGCCTGGGCACAGAACATCGATCAGAACGAAATGTTCATTGACTTTATGGGCGACAAAGGCGGTATAAGGTTAATTTACGGCAAGGATTTTACTTTTTATACAACTTCCGACGGAGTGCTGCAGGCGGTCAAACCGGATTATAAAATTCCAAATATGTATGAACGCGAGGACCTGCGCTTTATGGAGGCGATTAGGAGCGGGCTCAAAACCAGAAGCCACATAGACAATGTACTGGAAAGCGCCCGTCTGCTTGATGCGATTTACGAATCTGCGGGTAAACAGGCAGAAATAAAATTGGCATAAAGAGCAGGTACAAACAATGACATTAAAAGACCTTCAGCCCGGAGAGAGCGGAAAAATCGTGACAGTCGGCGGAGAAAAGGTTTTGAGACGGCGGCTCCTGGAAATGGGCATTACACCCGGAACTACAGTAACCGTAAAAAAGACCGCGCCGATGGGCGACCCTATAGAGCTGCTGCTGCGCGGTTACAGTTTAACAATACGGCTTGACGACGCCGGTGAAATTACTATTCAGGAGTTATAAAATTTATGATCTTCGCCCTTGTAGGAAATCCGAATTGCGGCAAGACGACCCTATTCAATCAATTAACAGGATCAAACCAGCATGTTGGTAATTTTCCCGGTGTTACCGTTGAGCAAAAAACCGGTCAGATAATAGGTTCCCGTGACGCTTCTGTAGTGGATCTGCCCGGCATATATTCACTTTCTCCGTACTCAAGCGAAGAAATAATAACCCGGAATTTTTTGCTTGTTCACAAACCCAACGGTATTATCAACATAATCGACGCGACCAATATTGAGCGCAGCCTTTACCTGACAATGCAGCTTATTGAACTTCAGATACCAATGATCCTTGCCCTTAATATGATGGATGAGGTGCAGGCAAATAACGGCAGTGTTAACATTAATCATATAAAAGAAATTTTGGGAATTCCTGCTGTTCCGATTTCCGCGGCCAATAAGGAGGGGTTGGTTGATCTGATGGATCAGGCTATCGAAGTTGTCCGAAGCAACAGGAAGCCTTTAAAAATCGATTTTTGCACAGGCGCTGTTCACCGCGCGATCCACGCGATTTCCCACCTTATCGAAGATCACGCGCAGAGGCAGGGCCTCCCCGTCCGCTTTGCCGCGACCAAACTTGTCGAGGGTGATGAGCCTGTGCTCGAGTCCCTGATGCTGACCGAAAACGAAATTGAATCGATTGAGCATGTTGTAATAGAAATGGAAGCCGAACTCAATACCGATCGCGAGGCTGCTCTTGTTGATATGCGCTACCAGTTTATCGAAGACCTGTGCGGCAAGGCCGTTAAAAAAATCGGCGAGACAAGCGAATATAAACGCAGCGCGAGACTGGATTCGATCCTTACCCACCGTATTCTGGCGTTCCCGGCTTTTATCTGTATAATGTTCCTTGTATTTTGGCTTACCTTTGGAGTTATCGGCAACAACCTTAGCCGCCTGCTTACGCTTGGGCTGGAATGGCTTAAAGATATTGTTGACGCCGGTCTGACCGCTTACGGGTTAAACCCCATTGTACATTCACTTATAACCCACGGGATAATAACAGGAGTCGGCGCAGTACTAAGTTTTGTCCCGATTGTACTTACGCTGTTTTTCTTTTTATCGATACTGGAAGATTCCGGGTACATGTCGCGGATCGCTTTTGTAATGGATAAGCCGCTGCGCAAGATAGGCCTGTCCGGCCGCAGTTTTGTACCGATGCTTATGGGGTTCGGCTGTACAGTTCCGGCGGTAATGGCGGCGCGTACATTGTCAAGCGAGCGCGATAAAAAAATGACAATACTGCTGACTCCGTTTATGAGCTGCAGCGCCAAGCTTCCCATTTACGCATTATTTACCGCGGCCTTCTTTGCCAGGAACCAGGCCTTTATAATGATCGCCCTTTATTTGATGGGAATTATTTTTGGCATTGGTTCCGGTTTATTAATGAAACACACGATTTTTAAAGGAGCGCCTGTTCCGTTTGTCATGGAACTGCCCAACTACCGTTTCCCGTCCTGGAAATCCGTATTGCTGCTGATGTGGGAAAAAGCCAAAGATTTTATCCGCCGCGCTTTTACCATAATATTTACCGCGACTATTATTATCTGGTTTTTACAGTCTTTTGATATCCGTCTCAATCACGTTGTCTCAGGCTCCGACAGTTTGCTTGCCCGTATAGGTTATTTAATCAGCGGAATATTCAGGCCGCTGGGATTTGCGGATTGGCGCATTTCAACCGCGCTTATAACCGGTTTTACCGCAAAAGAAGCGGTAATAAGTACGCTGGCAGTTCTTACAGATGCTGGCATTACAGAGCTGCGCGGCACTCTCCATACCCTGTTTACACCTTTGAGCGCTTTTAGTTTTCTTGTATTTACTTTGCTCTATACGCCCTGCATTGCCGCTGTTGCCACAATCAAGCGGGAGTTTGGCAGCATCAAGGGCACCCTGTTTGTAATTCTGTACCAGACCGGTTTTGCCTGGCTGGCGGCGTTCTGTGTTTACAGGATCGGGCTGGCTTTATTGGGGTAAGACGAAGAGATGCAAAATTTATATTTTATTTATTCCCAATATAAACATAATATTGTTTTCAATTTCTTCCATAATTTTTTTGTCAATTTTTGATATTTTTTTAATAAGTCTTGCACGATCAATTGCCTTGATCTGAGATAAAACAATAACAGAATCTTTATTTAGTTTTGATTCATTAATCCACCCACCATAATTCACCACGTGTCATTTTTTGTTAAGTTCCTTAAGGATTCAAGTCCAATTTCCAGATCCTTGTCAAATTCATCTTGGTCAATTTTCGAATATACCTCATTTAATTTTTGTGTAATCATTTCTCCATTATGCTTCGATATATATTCTTCAAGAGCAATTCCATATAGCCGGCTGCGGGGAATTCCCATATTTCGAGCTGTTTTTTCTGCTTTCTCATATAAAGTATTTGAAATTGAAATTGCTGTTTTCATATAAAAAGTATAACATTAGTATAATTTTTTTTCAATACAAAATGAATTTTACCTGATCTACCATCTTTTCCTGATTCGCAGAGAATTTAATACTATTGTATCACAAGAGCCCATATTTAGATTATAATTAATAATAAGGAGTAAAAATTATGAAATTTATCCATGTAACTTTACACGTCAAAGATTTGGAAAAATCCCTGGGCTTCTATCATAACGTTTTGGAACTTCCCATAGTCCGGCGGAATCCCGGCCCCAATGGTCCGGTCTTTTTGGGCAAAGATGGTGAACCTCTGGTTGAACTTATCGGCGGCAATGAGAAACCGGTTTTCTCGGGCTTTTCTGTTGGGTTCGCGGTAGAATCTCTGGAAAAAGCCACAAAAAAAATGGAAGACGCAGGTTACAAAAAACTCAGGGGGCCGATAACTCCCAATCCGCAGAACCCGTCGCTCAAGTTTTCATACTTCCCCGATCCTGACGGCGTTGAGATTCAACTGATGGAGTCCAAATAATACTTGGGCGGGCGCCGCCATGAGCGGGCGCCCGAAACTCATGGGTGACTGTCATCGAATTTTCGTAGTGGCGCTCAAATATTACCAGTTTTTATAAATCTGTAAACCAAGATACCTTTCCATAGGTTCATAATCTCTGTCACTATGCAACAGGGGTAACTCATTTTCTATACAGAATGTCCCTATTATTATATCAGCAGTTTTTCGTATTGTGATACCTTGTTTCCGCAATAAACGAAAATTCACAGCTGATTTTAAAGCGATCTCCTTTCCCAGCATATCAAAATATATTAGGCTGTTCATTATTTTTTTAGCTGCCTCAAAGTCACTGTCATTGCGAAATCCCTGCAGGAATTCCGTAATCAATAAATCTCCTGTAATAACCTGGTTATGAAGTAACTCGTAATCAAGGGCATCGGTATGCGGAGTTTCAAGACCATGAATATAATCAATCCAGACTGTAGTATCTACAACGACCATTTTGCCGCTCTCAACTCGTCAAGGTTGCCTTCCCAATGCAATTTACCACGATATCTTCTTGCATTGCTCTGCACGTTTTGTATCGTAAAAAGACGCAGTGCGTTCTCAACAAGCTGACGTTCAGTTTGACCATTTGCGATTTGCATGGCCCTATCAAGTACGTCGGTATCAATAGTAACTGATGTTTCCATGAATAATAATATAGCTCAAACCTATCTATTTGTCACGCGCCTTGACAGGTTATACATGATGTATTAACAAAGGCTCGCAGATAGGTAAAAGTAATTATTAAATTGAACTTATCGGCGGCAATGAGAAACTGGTTTTCTCGGGCTTTTCTGTTGGGTTTGCGGTAGAATCTTTGGAAAAAGCCACAAAAAAAATGGAAGACGCCGGGTACATGAAATTGAGGGGGCCGATAACTCCGAATCCTAATAACCCATCGCTCAAGTTTTCGTACTTCCCCGATCCTGACGGCGTTGAAATACAGTTGATGGAGTCCAGATAAAACCTGGGGGTATCTGGAGTTAAATTACTGGTTTTAACATAGACAAACCGCCGGGTGTGCGATATATTACTTTTAGTTGTTTAGTTGTTTTTTTATAAAAAATAAAAAAACAAGCAGGCAAAGATTAAAAATCAAAAATAAAATCAGGACCAAAAATGAAGTGTTTTAGATTCAGAATTCCGGCTGTTCTGGCATTTCTTTTGCTGCCGGTTTTTGTTTTTGCCCAGCAAACCATCAATCCGCAATCTCAAAATTCGCCGCCAGCCGATACCCCGCAAAAATTCGCTTTGGTAATCGGTAACGGGACTTACAGCGGCGGGCTGCCCCAGCTTGCCAACCCAGTAAACGACGCCAATGATGTAGCGGCGGCCCTGGAATCCCTGGGGTTTACTGTGGAGAAAGTGCTGAACGGTACATTGCAGCAAATGGAAGATGCCACCCTCAGGCTTAAGGATTATCTTGGCGCGGCCGCTGACACCTACGGATTCTTTTTTTATGCAGGCCACGGCGTACAGTCCGGAGGCGATAATTACTTGATTCCGGTTAACGCGGACATCCCTACGGAAAGTTACCTGCGCACCCGGGCGGTTTCAGTTCAGACTTTGCTGGACGATCTTAATGACGCGCGGAACGGGCTTAATGTGGTAGTCCTTGACGCCTGCCGGGACAACCCGTTTGGCTGGAACCGCAGTACAACCCGGGGGCTGACAATAATCAGCCGCCAGCCAGCCGACAGTATT
>Ga0123357_10005278_pt1 | contig 15419 bp, 6 predicted proteins | sample TergutEmb28metaG_FD_89873 | JGI IMG/M metagenome (GOLD analysis project Ga0123357, IMG submission 89873) | Embiratermes neotenicus P4 segment gut microbial communities from Petit-Saut dam, French Guiana - Emb289 P4 | ecosystem: Host-associated > Arthropoda: Insects > Digestive system > Gut ... | reverse complement strand
TTTGCATTTGCGCAATTTACGTTCATCAGAATAATTTGAAAACAACGTATATTAGTTTTGATGTTTTGCTGACCGTGCATCTCACTATATTTTCCACGGGACGGCCACCTATAGGTGTGATGATACCAGAGGCTGTATAATGCAATTTTGACCTCCTGATCATGAGCACATGGTGCTCGAAACATGTAGAGGCATGAAATACACTTATTGTAAGACAAAAATTTTGTGCATCAAGTTGGTTAATTACTGGGATAAAAAACGTATACTAGGTTAAAAATTTCTTCACACATTTATTAATGTTTGTGTCATCTCCGTTGGTGATTTAAATAAACATGTAAACCGTCTTTCACTTTCATACTACAATTATATTTTGCGTATTTGATATTTTTATAGCAGTCTCTACCTTCCCGCAGCTATATTATTATTATTATTATTATTATTATTATTATTAATTATTACGGGTGTTAGAATTAACTAACTAGCTAACTGCTGGGGGAGTCCTTGGGAAGCTATAGGTCTTCAGCTAATAAAAAATTCTTGGTATTTTATTATAGTCAAAAGTTTAATACTGTGTTTAAAACAGAAGGTCCTATTATTATTATAGAATTTCTCACTTCTCAGCTTTGGCTAGGAAATATTCACCTTTCCTGGGATGTATTAATCAATAAATTTACGCTCGGTGGTCTTATTTTTAGCCTTATTTTGTGCCAAGAATTACAGATTTTTGCAGTTTATATATGTATTCGGGTGCAAGTTAAGTCTTGTTAGAATATATGATATTGATTTTGGAATTACTCCCGTAGATGATACGAAGTATTACTATCGGGATCACTTGCGCTTCCTTTTGCTTCCACATTGCACAAATTTCATTGGCCAGTTCTTGTTACTTGTTTTGTTTATCGGTTATTATTATTATTATTATTATTATTATTATTATTGTGTTTATCTTACTGGCCAGTGTGTGCATTATGCATTCTGACAACATGAACATATTAACTTGTACATGTACGCGTTGTAATATTGAGTGACGCGTTCCTTGTTTTCCGTAAATTTTGATCTGTACTCGATTCATGCGATAATTTAAATTCTGAAATTCTTCTAATGTTCTTCCGTTGACACTTTTCATTACGTACGGCCTTATTTTCTCCTCATTACTGTTGCCGTTCATCTCCTAGGTCCACACATTCTCCAGACAAATTTGTACTGCAATGCCGTCAGTACATGTTCTTCTTACCTTCTGGTGAGACACCAAGATGCAAACTCGCATAAAATACCTACAGTCTGTGCAATTCTTCCAGTAGATGTTCTTCCTCAGTGGCGAGGTTCTTCCTACAGTATATGTCCTTCCTTTGCTAAATGTTCTTTGCTTCTGGTGAGAAACCAAGGTTCAGACTCAAACAAAATACCTCCGTTATATGTTCTTCCTTCAGGATATGTTCTTGACTCCCGGTGAGACAGCAAGATTCAGACTCACATATAAAATACCTTCGGTGTATGTTATTCCTACAGTATATGACCTTCTTTGCTAAATGTTCTTTGCTTCTGTTGAGAAACCAAGGTTCAGACTCAAACAAAATACCTTCCTTATATGTTCTTCCTTCAGGATACGTTCTTGACTCCCGGTGAGACAGCAAGATTCAGATTCACACACAAAATACCTTCGGTGTATGTTATTCCTACAGTACATGGTCTTCTTTCGCTAAATGTACTTTGTTTCTGGTGACAAACCAAGATTCAGACTCACACAAAATACCTTCGTTATATGTTTTTCCTTCATAATATGTTCTTGACTCCCGGTGAGACAGCAAGATTCAGACTCACATAAATTAACAGGTAACAACGTTCATATTTGTTATACGTTTCTAAGACACCCTGTGCCTGACATCCAGGACACTCTAAGTGCACTGACTGGCAACAACATGAGATTTCTGCAGGCCTACTTATCTCAATATCAGCGTGAATATAAATTTAAGTAGATGCATAAATCTTGTTTATATTTCTGTTCGCAGACAAGACATAACAATTAGCAATAAATATTGATTTCAATGTCTAGGATATTCACTACTCAGCGCTTTATTGCTAAGAATAAGCAGTGCCGTTATTTTGCCGACCACAGCACTCGCACTGACAAATGACTGTGCCATTGTCTTCAAAAGGTCGGAAAGCAATACTTCAAAAGATCAGTAGGCTAATTTATTGCATCCAAACATAGACATAAGCTCACTGTCCAGGCTGTAAACTTTGGTTTTGGATTTTCAGTTCAAAAGTTGTTATATATTTTTAAGATCACATGGTCTGTCTGTAGCAAGAAGAAAAGATGCGTTTCAAATGAAGCAACTTTTGCAAAAGAAAGTAACAGAACAGTTGGAAATGATGCTGCAGAAACGAATCCCAGAAGCTGCTCTATCAGTACATGTGTGTAACCCGAAGTACAGATACCAGGGGCGTCCACCAAAAAGATGGAAAACTATTGTTGGAAAAGGGACAAACTACCAACTGATCTATTATACTTGCACGTTGGTAATGGTGAAGAATTTTGTACTCAAAAAAGCGTTCTGCATCACAGGTTGACACAATATCAATTTAAGGAATAGAAAAGACTTCTTTGCGTTACATTCACGTGACTGCATGGTCCATTCACCCGTCAGGACCTAGGTTATGTAAGGTTTCATGTTTTATAACGGTGGAGAAATACTATGTGGTCTTCTTGGTTATGACACCGTGTAGTCTGGTACGTGGGTACCATTTATATTCTAAAGATTGGGACAGCACATTCCTCCGAAACGTCGTACGCACCTACCCGATTACACAGTGCCTTAACTTAGGACACTACAAATGACCCAGTATCTCTTCGACGTTTCTTCTTGGTGGTCCCATAGAGACACTCCTCCATCTTCTTTACCTAGTTACAGCGCACGTATGATGAGTGACTGAAGATGAGCGTGCCGCTGGATGCTTGGGTGCTCACCTCTGAACAGTACGATCTGTCTTTTGTTTGATTCCGTGGCTGGTACGAAGATAAGTCTTCCTGATTATGTTTGCTGCAAGGAAGATACTGCTTTCTAGCATGCTAATCCTTGCGTATCTTACCATTAAGTGCAGAAATGTCTACACAAACTGGAAAGATGGAGCTAAATTTTTTCTTGAACTCAATAATTTGTAGTGATCAGTCGTTTGTCGACAGTGTTAGTGCTAATTCACTATCGTGAGTTCTCTTATTTTATGATTCTTACCCAACTAACTACTATAGTGTTATATGGTCAGTTAATGGCTGTGACCTAGGTACAAAAAGGATCAGCTCTCTTCTTTTGATTGAAGCGGCAGGAACGTGAAAATGCCGACGTCAAGAATGCATGGAGTATTACCTCCACTACTCCATGTATTACCTCCACTACTCCATGTATCGCAATGATTCTAATTATGGAAATAAGATATGTTGTTAAACAAGTACCATGTTCTGTGTACGTTAATGGAGGTATAGCTCCATGAATGCTTAACCTCGTCATCAGTCAGCGAATGCACAATGACGCAGAGCCTTTGGTACCGTGTGAAATTGGAGGTTCCCACAGCAGTACTGATGAAGTTTCAATTCTTCTGGATGTTACAACGTGCCAATTGGTAAATACGGACTTTCTAAGGATTAGAGTACCATAATCTTCAGGGTAAGTTAATCTGAACCCTTAGACTACTTTACCTTGAAGTATCCCGCAAGAGTGGATTTTAGCCTTGCGTACCCAATAAATAGGGGTCTGGGAGCTCGCCCGGATATACTGACGAAAACAAGAATCCCTGCCCCAACTGGGAACCAAACCCCTGTCATCCACTCAATAGTCTAGTTGCTATAAGGGTTATTACAGCAAATAAATAAGTAAAAAGAGTAATTCAGCAACAAAAGACAAAGATGATGTACCAGACTCAACAAGACGAAACAAGTTAACATTTCAAAACGAAATTTATGAGAAGATAGCCACATTGCAATATTAAACGCCAGAAGGCTAAAAAGTATTTTATTTATTTCAGAAAAACGTGTTCGGGTCTACATAATTTCGTCCTATCCATTTAAAATCCATTTTAATAGTATCCTTTTACCTATGCCTACGTCTTCCAAGCAGACTCTTTGCTTCAGGTTTCTCCACAAAGGCACTGTATGTGTTTCTCTTAACCTCACTCTTGCCACACGAGTCACCAAGCTCATCATCCTTGATTTGATCAGCCGAATATTATCCGGCGTGGAGTACAAATCATGAAGCTCTTCATAATGCAGTTTTTCTACATGTGATAAGATCACAGATTTAAAAAACGTAACAGGTGCAACGAAGGACATGGTAGGGCTTTATGCCACAGTTTGTAAGGCTTTACACCACAGTTTGTAAGGCTTTACACCACAGTTTGTAAGGCTTTATGCCACAGTTTGTAAGGCTATACGCCACAGTTTGTAAGGCTTTATGCCACAGTTTGTAAGGCTTTACGCCACAGTTTGTAAGGCTTTACGCCACGGTTTGTAAGGCTTTATGCCACGGTTTGTAAGGCTTTATTCCACAGTTTGTAAGGCTTTATGCCACAGTTTGTAAGGCTTTACGCCACAGTTTGTAAGGCTTTACGCCACAGTTTGTAAGGCTTTACGCCACGGTTTGTAAGGCTTTATGCCACGGTTTGTAAGGCTTTATGCCACAGTTTGTAAGGCTTTATGCCAAAGTTTGTAAGGCTTTACGCCACAGTTTGTAAGGCTTTATGCCACAGTTTGTAAGGCTTTATGCCACGGTTTGTAAGGCTTTATGCCACGGTTTGTAAGGCTTTATGCCACAGTTTGTAAGGCTTTATGCCACAGTTTGTAAGGCTTTACGCCACAGTTTGTAAGGCTTTACGCCACAGTTTGTAAGGCTTTATGCCACAGTTTGTAAGGCTTTACGCCACGGTTTGTAAGGCTTTACGCCACGGTTTGTAAGGCTTTATGCCACGGTTTGTAAGGCCTTATGCCACGGTTTGTAAGGCTTTATGCCACAGTTTGTAAGGCTTTACGCCACGGTTTGTAAGGCTTTACACCACGGTTTGTAAGGCTTTACGCCACGGTTTGTAAGGCTTTACGCCACGGTTTGTAAGGCTTTACGCCACAGTTTGTAAGGCTTTATGCCACAGTTTGTAAGGCTTTACGCCACAGTTTGTAAGGCTTTACGCCACAGTTTGTAAGGCTTTACGCCACAGTTTGTAAGGCTTTACGCCACAGTTTGTAAGGCTTTATGCCAGAGTTTGTAAGGCTTTATGCCACAGTTTCCCAGCATAAAACAAAGACTATCATAAACATTTCGCAGATATTTCGTTTCCTGCCAAAATTTAAACCAACGAAGCACAAGCACTAAGGAAGATTCTTATCACAGCGTATTTTCAACCGTTAATATGTCAGAAAACCAAAGAAGTTCCTTCGTCTTCAAAAGCAAGACTGCAACTCTCATAAATATTTAAGGAATATTCGTCTAATGATTTCCAACAGTATGCACCATATATACTACATGATCCTAAAAGTCTCACATAGTCATTCCACATTCCGATGTTTCGGTGGTGTATATTGTGCTTACTGCTGGAAATCTTTAAACTAGTAACTTAATAACATGAATGGTGTAAATAAGAGGCTGGAGTTAAGGAAGACTCTGGATCACAGTACGTCGTCCCATCTACTTCCCCCTAAATACAGTTGGTTTTCTGGGCCTGAATATTTGACTAATCTTTAGGGTATAGCCTTAAGAAGACATGAAGAACAGTGTCTTCTGAGATGTGGGTACATGCGGCGTGGTAAAAATTTATCAGTCTTTCGCGGAACCTATTGCCTGAAGATAAGATGCAGTCGATTTGTCCGAAATGTTGATAAATTAATACAGCAAGGTACACGGCGTCATATTCAAGCAGACAACAATTTTCATAACCACCGCCGGCAGTATCTCAAGTTATGGTCGTCATACAAAACACAAACCGAACCTTCTTGGCTGGTGACATCCAAAAGTTGCGGCGTACAGCAAAAGCGCCTCAAGTCTCCGAATGTAGGTTAATGTTCTACTAAGCCCCCACTCTGCTGGCTGTCGGTGCACTTCCCCTCCACACTTCCCACCACTAAGCACGCCAGCAACTCTGGGGTATCCTACCACAAGAGCCAACAACCATTCGACCCATTGAGGGCCCTATGTTCCCTCCACAAAATGTTCTCCACCACTACCCCCAAAAAAGGATTCGTCTTGTGTTGCATGCAGAAGCTTATATTTTGAGGATACTGTACCAAGGATTGCTGCGACCTGTTGTTGCTCTTCGTATTACTACCACCACCACAACTACCACTTTTACAAAGCTTTCTTTTCCACCTCCTACAGGGAGATGGTGGCGGTAGTAGAGGAGAGGGAGGAAGCTTAGCTCAAGACACCAATATTGTTGGTCTGATGTCGAGGTTTAGTTGTGTGATTGACCCACTAGCGGGCGACAAGGGGGCAGTGGCCGCTTCTTGGTGAGAGTCTGTTATGTGCACCGGATGTGTAGGAGTGCTACGTGTGGTCAAACTTTTCTGGGGCGTAGCACGTATCACTGTGGACAGCTGTGAAATCACCACCCCTTCTGTCAAAGAAGACGATCGGATAAAATTCTGAAATAACTGCGTGAACTTTACTGACATTTGAAAGACAGAGCGAAGTAAACTTCTTTTTACGTTTACAGTGGACAGTGACTTAAGTGTTCGCCTTGGATACAAACAATTAGATTATTTCATACAGTTCCATTTTGAGTAATTAATTAGGTGACTGCCAGAACATTGTTACTTTCTGCTTCCGCATGTGCCTTATGTGTGTTGAAATTACAGTGAATTCTGTGGATGAGCGTAGGCGAATTAAGAGTGACTTACCATTCATCTTTCAAGAAAACCAGTTCGAATAAATAGTGCCAAACTTTGAGTGAATTTTAAAAGCGCAAATGTTTGTCCAACTTTAACGTGAACGACCCAAGTGAAGACCTCAGTTGTGCCTCAGTGTTTTAAGCTGAACGGTGTTCAGATTTGTGGCCGAATGCATTCGTTCTTTGAAATATCAGGAACTAAGTTAAGAATCGTTGTGGTATGCCTGTTTCTAGTGAGTCACATAACAAGGTAACACTGCAGCGAGACGAAAAGACCTATTTGACAAATAACTTGGTGATTCAGCGTCCTTGAATCGGGATATTTTGATCGTCTTTTTCGTACCTGGCAATAAACATAGACACCGCTCCCTACTTACACACATAAAAAGCAAAGCTTCATATAAACGAAACCAAAAATAAGCTTGTGGTCACGTCAAATATGTTGCGTGTGAAATATTGTTATATGTGATGGATTCTACCTAAAGGTCAACTACTGACCCGTTATCTGCTACAGCAGGTGTTCTGTTTTAAAATATAATAATAAAAGTTGTTATTTGGACCAAGGAGTTTTGAACAATCTGCCCGTCTTTGGAACATCCTGTAATGTGGTCATTTGCTGAAGATCCAGACGCATGGAAGCTTACTTCTGGCTGTTTTTCCACGTCTTCAGTGCTAATCGGTGCCTCAGCAGGATCCAACACCGTATCAAAGGATTAATTGAAGAAAACGACTTCCCTCAAGAATATCAAGTACCGTGAGTTATTTCGCAAATGTCCCCCTTCACCAACACATAGCATCACAGAAATAAGGCAATTTCTACCTTCACCTAAAACACTGTCATGGCTAATATCGGTTTCCTTCTCAAACCAAATTCGGACCCTATTCGTCACACGTCAGTTACTTGCTTCTAAAAAAAAAGTCTTCCATATATTTGGATCGCGCAAATCCTAAAATAAACTTCAGATATGGGAGGGACGCTGAAGTGTTCAGGTGCTACCAGTCGTCTTCAGTGGCAACCAGGTAAATAATAAAGACGTGTTGTATATTTTACTCGCAGTGCGTGTTTTGTATGTGTCAGGTTCTGATATGTAATTGACCCTGCATTTATTAATCACACAGTACATGTCACTGAACACTAACCTAAACTTTTGTGTTAATGTACAGTAAATACACCTATGGATCTGAGGCACCAAATTTTGTAGTTAATGTAACAAACTTCATCCACCACAATCTATTCTCCTAGATTTACCAGTAGAAGGAACATAATTAAAGAAAGGAGACGCTGGGACACAAAAATTAAATTAAATTTTAAACTGTCATTAGCGTAAACTTCTGAAGTAAATATGAATAGCAAAATAGCAGTTTTGTAAGCATTCACAACAGTAGTGTTTTCAAGTTATTCTTGCATTGTTATTGGCCTAAGTCCTTGAAGTCAGTCAGTCAGTACCTAGAACATATATTAATAATGTCGTAAATTGCAACTATCTGTTCAGAGCGAAGATTTACTGTTGAAAGACACGAATATTTTAGAAGCACACAGAAGCATTATTTAAATCAATAAAGCAAGAAATCCTCCTTTCTAAGAAAAACGTAGGATATCTCGTTAACTGGGGTGTTCAGACCTTGAAATTTCACATACAAAACACGTATACGAAAATAGACATCAAGTGCGTGGTCGGACTTCACCTTTCCTGTCATTACAATCACACATTCTAATTTAATACCAAACTGTGTCTTCGAGAGCCTTTACGCTGTGTTGGGATCTTCCGGTGCTTATACTGAAATCTATTTAGATTAATTAAGTTTGTCAAATCGGTTCCAAAGGCTTATTCTACCCAATCCGTACTACGTCCATAAATACTTACCATTTATTTCCTACCTTACGGCCTTGGGAAGAGCTTATAAGATGTTAAGTTAATGTTTCAAACACTTATTGGAGAAATCTGGTAAACAATGGAGCAAAGAAAATACGATAGTCACGAAGGGTTTAAATTTGCAGAGAAGATAAATAAAAGATCATGTCCCGAGGTCGTGTAACCATACCCACTTTTAAAGTTATCATCTTTCTCTAAGCAAGCATATGTCAACCCTACTCCCGTTGATTCTTGTGCGATCTTCAAACATCCTTGAAGCATATCATATTCTGTGCTGCTTACTATATTCTGCTAATGCAGGCTGATGTTACTGCATGCTCTACACAATACATCGTAAATACATAGATTTTTTTATAGTAATGGAAATATCATGACAGAAATTATTTTTGGTGCGTTCGTAAAGAAAATTACAGCCATGTTGCCATCAGCGTCGACAGTTTTCCCGCCTCGCTCCCTCAGCGTGACCTCACGAACTGATGAAAAACTGAAAGTCCTTCTCTGAAATTTGATTTTGAAGATTTTTACTAAAGTTCGTCGAAATTTTCCAATTCAGCTTAAAAGTGGGCAAATATAAGGCCATTAATTTGCGTTAACACTTATCGCCATTACTGGCACACTTCGTGCTTAACCCGGTAACTAAATATTTGTTACAGAAAAAAATATTTCGGCAACAAAATTTTACAGACGAATGAAAAACAATTTATTCCGGTAAGTTTTCCCACCGATCTTATATTTGCGGGTATATTTAAAGATAAGCGAGCGAACGCGCCAAAAGTTCGAAGCCAACAGTATATTTCCTAACTTGTTAGCACACTGACCTATTCTCTGGAGTACCATGTTCAGACCCAGTGCTATTACAATAAACTGCACTAAAACTGTGTATCTATTATACAACACATTTTAACAAATTTTAACGCATGGACCCCCTGCACGTTAGACTGACTTACAATGTATCAACTTCGCAAAAAGCCTAAACATAATGGGGCCTTATCTTCTCTTAACTAAAATAGTCTATTAAAGGAGATTTGAGGCTTGCCCGCGAAGTAGATGAAAACTGCGCTCTTCTGTGTTAATAAAGCATCGAGCAGTGGTAACTTCTTACCGACGTTTCGGCACAACCTTTCGGTCCCATTGTTTGTCCCAAAACGTCGGTAAGAAACTGCCGCTACTCGCTGCGTAATATCGCAGAAGAACGCATTTCTGATACGTCTGTTAGTTCACTGCAGAAAACAGAAGCTGAACAAGTATTATTCATCTTCAAAATTGCGTTTATTTGGATGAAAGCACCCTATTTTGTCACAGAAAAATACGGTATCCCCACGAATAGATAGGTCTTGGAGCCAACAAACGAGATCGCTTTATGCATTAAGATGTTGTGAGATGCGTAGCGACGAAAGGTCTGCAGACCCAGATCGCTGTATGCATTTATATGTACATTGCTAGCAACCACCAGATGGACCAATGGAAACGGAGATACGGCAGGATATTTTTATACCTGAAACCGCTTTAGTTTTGCCCTTCCACATATTAACCCTGTAAGGTCTATGTTTAACGTTATTTATATTGGCAGAACCAGTAGTAAGGAGCTTAGTGTAGTAATACATACAGTCAAACACAACTATATTACCTCTATTATTACTATGAGGGTTCTAACAACGACATGTTTCGGCCCTACATGTGGGCCATCTTCAGATTGTAATTAGACTAGATCAGTTATACTATAATGCGTGGAGCATTACAGTATAACTGATCTAGTCAGACTGTAATTAGACTAGATCAGTTATACTATAATGCGTGGAGCATTATAGTATAACTGATCTAGTCTAATTACAATCTGAAGATGGCCCACATGTAGGGCCGAAACATGTCGTTGTTAGAACCCCCATAGTAATAATAGAGGTAATATAGTTGTGTTTGACTGTATGTATTACTACACTAAGCTCCTTACTATTGTATAAAACACAACGGGGATGACGCACATCAGAATTGGCAGAACCAGTTCGTACGGAGAAAACATACTTCTCTTGAGTTACACAAACCAGTTGGTAATTGACGTAGAGGCAAATAATCGCCGTTTGTTCTTGAAACCCTACAAAACACATACATGTTGCTGTCAGCAGAAAGCAAAATTTTTTAAATATTTATCTAGGCGATACGTAAGGCATTCAGCAGGCTTTCAAAGGTTTCATACACAACATACATGATTGCCTGCCCAGATTTCAATCTAGGCAGTCAAGCATGTATGTTACATACTTGTGGAATCAAGTACAATCGACAGGATTCTTGTAATCACGGTGTGATTTTATTTGGTTATAAAGCAGCTTATTCTCCCAGAAGGATTAGATTATTAAGGCAATTACTTCGAAATATTATTATGAAAATTGAAGTGACTGCAAAATATCAACATCATGATGTTTCCTTCAGTAACTTCATTGTTAAAAATTCTACCACAATTTTCAGTGTCCCTTCGAAGCACATGCGTGTTTGAAATGTTCCTAATTATAGTAGCCTAAGGATTTCTCAAAGGCGAGAAACAGTTAAACTAAATGTTTGAAAAGACATTTTGAATTTTTAAAATGTGCTTATTTCTAGAAACATGTAGGAGGCAAACAGTTAACAGAACGAAATGCAACACAGAAATTCAGGGAGACATCAGAAACTGTGGGGTGTCGTCAGCTATTATATCAACACAAATTAACAAACAAAAAGACTCGTTTCGTTTAAAACTCTCACAAAATATCGTACAGCTTTACATTCTCAAATTTAGTTTCAATAACCGAAAATATTCTCTAAATAATAAATAAAATTAAAGATAATTTTAATCGCAAAATGAATAATGTACGGTGACAGCAACACATATATTTTCAATGACGAGAAGAGCTGTGATCTTATATATCTGTCGGTAGCAAATACAGTAGGCTCTAGGGGACTGAATTATAAATCACATAACAGAACACTAATAAACGTAAGATCTATATCTATAAACCGAACCATGTTTTACTCACATTGCGAGCGAGTTTGCCGTTCATCAGTCTTGTTTCACGTACTACCTGAAAGACAGAAAATATATCATTATCACTAATTTACTCACCCTGTCTTATCATGCTAGCTTTTCCTCACACACTTCCACTACCTTATCATCGATTAATCTTCTACATTATTTTACACCGTGTGTAATGAAATTAGCTAAAACGAGCCTAACTGTGAAGCTGATTGCCCCTCACCGTCTAGGATCGGAGTAGACAATGTCGAGTATCAGTGCACTTCGCTGTTTGGGAGCTCAGAATTAAGGTAAAGCAATTTTCAACCTTTACAAAGAACGGCCGCTCATATTTCTCATATTTTTAGCCGCTTTCGCATAGTTGCTAAAAGCGCCTTTTATCTTCGTCCTGTCCGTCCGTCCAACCGTCTCTCTTACGCACGCACCAGCTTGCCTCACTCACTGGACGGTGTTTTGTGACATTTTATATTGGAGAGTTCTATTAAACTGTCGTGAAAACCCAAATTTTGTTAAAATCAGACAGAAATATTTTTGGGTGGATGGGAGAAAAATATTGAAATATATCTTAAAGATGTAGGATGTGAAGTTATAGACTGTTCTGGAATGGCTGCGAAGTGGTTTTATGACGGGCACTGTGAATACCCCTCGAGAAGCAGAGGTGTTAACGGCGTATCAAAATCGATGGACTTAGGCAGTATATGGAATTATATGGCTTGTAAGATTTCGAAATCTTTCAAGTTCAGAAACAATTGCAGACCCAATTTTCGAACTGTGGTCTACACTTGACTGTGTCCGTTTGGTGCACCGATCTTTGCTGACGTGTGCCGCGAGAGTACGTATGTAGGCCAGCGAGGCAGTCAAGCAAGCAGCTAGCCCTATAGTACGTGGCAAGAATCTTGACGTGTTTCACATTTTCTAGGAGCCGTAGTTGTAGACGGCAGGATAATTTTAAAATGGATCGTGAGAAAGTATTTTAAAATATGTGGAGCGCATTCGTCCAGTTTTTGTCCCTTCTATGCCAAGATCTTCCAACTGATCTCTTCGTTTTGATTTCGAAACAAGCTTTTTTTCAATTCTAATATACGTCATACAACCTCCCACACCCAAAGTCTCATTCGTCGTGGTTCTACAAGTCCTCAAATATAAGGTATCTGTAAAGTTGTTTCACTTATCGAGTTCTGTAATCAGAAGACGCTCATACGAACATCACTGATTGTGGATCACCTTATAGGCCGATGTGTGTTATTTTGTGGCTCGAAGTCGCCGTACCAGCTCCCAAGGATATATAAATTTGAACACTTCAGATAAAGTTAGTTTGCATTTCTATATGAACGTGCATTTTATGTAATTCAATGTCCCTGTTCAATGTCGAAAAATATGGAAAAAAAAACTAGTATATTATGCAGCAAAGAAACCGTTTACCCACTGACTGAATTGCTAGTTCTGCTTGTCGCACAGGTACATTTTTCATTTCCAAATTATACGTGTAGAAAATCTGAACACTTTTTATTCGACATCTTTGGAAGAACGTGCTGAATAATTATGACATTCCTAAATACATAGTGACTTAGAAGAATGTGTATGAAAAGTGTGGAGCTTAAATTACGTACTCTTAATCACTTCAGAGTCGTTTTAATATTATCATTCTGCCTAAACTCAGTTGTCTCAACCGTTCTCTGTATTCAGCTTTGCTGGATAAAAATTCTGCACGTATTATCTTCCTATGCATATTATTCGTTTTTGGCTCTTTATTATTTATTTATAATTCGCATTCAAAATTATCCTTTATCTTTTAATTGATTCCACCTACAGAAACTTTGTGGCAACGATCAGACGTGTTAATCTATAAATGGATATCCACAGCCAATTACATTCATCGTGTTCAGCGAATTAAATAATGATAATAATAATAATAATAATAATAATCCCTGACCTCTTGGAAATGTAGAATTATATGGGCTATAAAACAGATGATCTGGAAAGGGCTAAAAAGCATGCATTACGGACCGTTGCAAGGCATTATCCCATCATAAAAGGGAAACTGGGAAGAGCCAAATAAAAATTGCAGTCTCTTCAATTACAGCCTCACATTAAATCTAGAAACTTGCATTTCTAAAACAGAAATCAGATATACTATCCTTCAATCCTTTCACGTTTCATTCACATGTAGCCTGCAACAACAGAAGTCAATACTTTCTTTTTAACGTCATAAGCCAGCACAATTCAAACAAAGGAACCCAAACAGCTCAGTAGGTACAGTGACTAAACTAGGAACTGGACGACGGACAAGTCGTGGTGTCCGGTAGGAATGAAGAGATTTTTGTTCTTCAAAGTGTGTAGACTAATTATACGGCCCACACAAGCTCCTAATTATACGGCTCACACAAACTCCTAACCAGTCTATACTAGGAGCTCTTTCTTCGAGGGTAAAGCGGCCGTGTCGTGAAGAGGTACACCAGGAGGTTATGACAAGCGGTGTGTCCGCCACGAATCACATTCATCTCTCAACCGCTGAATAGTTGAGAGACTGTTTTGAGAGTCGTGCGAGCCACACCGGTTTACGAGCAACGCGCTACGAACCTGCTCTACTTCCGTCGACCTACAAACCAAACACTACCGGATGATGTTCAGAGGCCTGGGAAGACAGAAGAATAATTTCCGTTGGGTCATGAACCTGACAACGCAGTGATGTATCATTGGACTACAGTAGCCCATACTCATGTCACATATTCCTTACGAACGTCATCAAATAAGTAACTGCAGTACCTTAAAATGAAACAGAACGATCATAGCATTTTAGCTACCTGAAGCGTTAGAGATGCTGCTTTGTTTCTTTAAGCATCTGGACAAGAAAAGCTCTTCTTAATATACTTTCAGTCCCCAAAACGAAAGCAATAGGCGTACGAGACAAACTTGCAGGAATCAGCTTTGCCGTTTTACTATAAAGTAACTGGCTGTCACAAAACTTTTTCAGTGTTATGTCATTACAATCCACTTCAATTCTGTACTTTACAGTTTCCTGTCCCCAGTACTAACAACATGGGTCACGCCCAAAACTGTGACCTATTATTAATTACAATTTTTTAGGAGACCCTGAATAATATGTGCAATAGTACACAATTCTGAAGGGATAACAGCGCAATAAAGTCCACAACTTACATCTTATTTTAATGTTATCCACTTCTCTACAGCTGGGTCCCACAAGTGTTACCTTGCAAGATTCTACACTTCCGTCACAGCGTAGCTGAGGTCTTCGCTCTTCTGGGACGTTACTTAGCTTTGGTTGGTAGTTTGTTACCAACAGACTATACACCTAAGTGACATCATAGTTCTAACGTTTAAACAAAAATTTGGTACGCATGTCTTATTTGCGTTGTACGTGCTACAAGTCAATCTGTTCTTCATTAATAATTAACTTCATTTTGAATTGTGGCACCCGCTCTCAAATTTTTCAGTCGTGTCACATTTTCGAAACATTTACAACTGCTAGCATTCTCTGTGGTCTAGTGGTCAGAGTTTCTGGCTACAGATACAGAGGTCCCGGGTTCGATCCACGGCGCTGCCAGATTTTCTGAGTAGTAGTGGGTCTGGAACGGGGTCCACTCAGCCTCGTGAGGTCAAACTGAGGAGCTACTTGAATAAAAAAAGTAGCGGCTCCAGGTTCAGAAAACAGAGAT
>Ga0123357_10005277_pt1 | contig 15421 bp, 10 predicted proteins | sample TergutEmb28metaG_FD_89873 | JGI IMG/M metagenome (GOLD analysis project Ga0123357, IMG submission 89873) | Embiratermes neotenicus P4 segment gut microbial communities from Petit-Saut dam, French Guiana - Emb289 P4 | ecosystem: Host-associated > Arthropoda: Insects > Digestive system > Gut ... | reverse complement strand
GGCAAACCGATAAATATCAGTATTGTGATAATGTATCAAATAGAAGGAAGGAAACCAAATGCCAGGGGCAAAGGGAGGGTGGGAGGGTGTGGCTATAGAACAATCCTATGTATGGAGTCCGTCCAAACATCACTGTCAAAACACTGGCACTCCGTGAATTTAAACGCAGATATCAGACTGTGCTTGCATCTAAGGAATCTTAGACGAATGCCTGAAAACTGGCTTCCTTATCGTGATATTTTACTTGTATATGAAATGCCTAAAGTGACCCGTGAGCCCCACGGCATCAGCGTTTTTTGTCGTACTTTAAGAGCCCAAAGGAACGGTTGCGCATTGATATGGAGCATTACGTCGTGCGTTACCTTCTTAACTGTCCGTATGTGGCGTGCGACATTCGACTGCCTGACGTCACGAGGGTTCCGCGTGTGCCCGGGCACTTTGTGTTGTCTCAAAAATTTGTATTTTAAAGTAGAGTTTAGTTCTTAATTTAAAAAGATTTCAGTTTAGTTTGAGTTTCTTGAGTTTGTTTGGCGTAAAACATAATGTGCTTTTTGGCATGCGTTCAGTAAAGATTCGTCTTTCAAAACTTAAAAAATGAAATTCACAGGGTTCACGCCCTAATTAATGTGCTGCGCATTGGTGTGCCTGCCATTCTGCATTGTCCTTTGAGTTGGTGTGTAAGTCGGTCTGTCGCCTGCTGGAGAACACGTTGAAGGTGTCTCAGAATACGATGAAGATGCCTCAGAACACTTTGAAGGGGCCTCAGAACACGTTGAAGGTGCCTCAGAACACGTTAAAGGTACATCATAACACGTTGATGGTGCCTCAGAGCACGTTGAAGGTGTCTCAGAACACGATAAAGGTACCTCAGAACACGTTGAAGGTGCCTCAGAACACGTTAAAAGTACCTCAGAACACGTTGAAGGTGTCTTAGAACACGATGAAGTTGTCTCAAAACGCACTGAAGGTGTCTCAGAACACGTTAAAGGTGTCTCAGAACACGCTGAAGGTGCCTCAGAACACGTTGAAGGTGCCTCAGAACACGTTAAAGGTGCCTCAGAACACGCTGAAGGTGCCTCAGAACACGTTAAAGTTACCTCAGAACACGTTAAAAGTGTCTCAGAACACGTTGAAGATGCCTCAGAACATGTTGAAGTTGCCTCAGAACACGTTAAAAGTATCTCAGAATACGAAGGTGCCTCAGAACACGTTGAAGGTGTCTCAGAACACGTTGAAGGTGTCTCAGAACATGTTGAAGGTGTCTCAGAACACGTTGAAGGTGTCTCAGAACACGCTGAAGGTGCATCAGAACACGTCGATGGTGCCTCAGAACACGTTTCAAAGGAAACAATTTTGTCCTAAAACGAAGAAAGTGACGGTACGTCACAGAAAACTGCATAATATGAAGTTTCATGCTGTATACTTTTAGGCACATATTGTTTTAATGGCGATCAAACCAAGGCATGTAGACCGCACGTTAATAGCAATTGACTTGCTTCAGATGGCTGGTAGCCGGGCTGTTATCCCGGAGACCTGGGTTCTATCCCGACAAGTCTATGTCAAATATGTGGTGCACACAGTAGCGCTGAGACAGATTTTCTCCTAGAAATTTGTTGCTGATGTCAGTATCTTGCCAGCAGGGCTTCGCCCTCATTCCAACATGCCATTAACACAATATGAATATAGCAAGTGATATCGTCTTTAAATAACACAAAAACTAAAGAGTTTCAAGAAAATGCTAGAGATAAGACACGCTGTCACAACTGTAGCCAGAAAATCCAAAAGAAACACACCTAATGTTGATGGAACGATAATATTAAAACTGCTGTTAAATGTGGCTAAAGCCTTTCAATGGCTGGTTCTTGTAAACGCGGGAATAAATCATCGCTTCTCCATAAAAGACGAGGAATTTCATGACTAGATAAGTGACTGCTCGCGACTAAGACTTCGCTCAAAGGAGTTAGTATGCGAATGGAGAGGGGAGAACTAAGTTGCCGAGCTGCGTCCAGTTGCGTGCTATTTACTGCCTTTCCTGTGTCTGTCTGTACGGTCTGCGAAGAAGCGAAGCGGGGGAAGGGGGGTTTGCCTTTACGATGTCTGTCTGTCGTTCTCTGCTTTACATAACTCAACAATACGCTCAGTCCAGTTCCTCCCTCCTACCTTCAACCGCTGGACCCAACAACAGATCCATTGTTTTACCGGAAATAAAGACGAGTACAATAGTAGCCGTAGAAAACAATGCGTCCTACTGACGTCATGATGTGACGTGACGTGTCAGCGACTGGCGTGCGTGTCCTCGTAATGGACATCGATGGTTCGAAAACTTCATAGCTGTTATGCTTGCTTTCGAGAAATGAAAGATTACGAAGTGACAGTGTTTCCTGTTCCGGTATCGCTACAATGACACAGATCACGATGATGATAATGATGACCATAGAGAAGAAACAAGGATAAACACAAAAAGGATTGACGGGATTTTTGTGGACAGAATTAGAAATGAACTCCCGTGTAATGAAATAACATATTCAATATTTTCGAATAATTTGTGGGTAAAAGTAGAATGGGGGATTTAGTGAGAAGAAAGAGAAAGCAACAAGACAGGCGATGTACGTATAACATAACACAGAGGCGCGTTCGCGTAACCATTGTTGAAGTGGAAAAGCAATAAGTATTGCATATTCTGAGTGTTTGTGTAGCCTTAGGTATCCAGCATGCGAAGGTCATGTACAGTATTGCATGGTCATGTGTAACCTGTCCGGCTGTACCATATTTTTCAACATTGCCTCTTAAACGGCAGGATTTTCGGGAAAAGTTACAGAACATAAAATGTGTGTTTTGATTTTCTCTGCAACTGTTGTCTGAAACATTTCTCATTCTAAGAAGAACTGAGTGAGATATGATTAAAAAACTTATATTTGTCTTCATGTAAAGTACTCATTGTTCTTGTCAGATTTTAATGAAATTTTCTCGACAGATTTCTATACAAAAAAAAACTCATGTATAAAATTTAATGAGAATCTGTCCAGTGGGAGCTGAGCTGTTGCGTCCAGACGGACGGACAGACATTACGAAGCTAATGGTCGCTCTTCGAATTTTTGCGAACACGGCTGAAAATCTTAGATTGAAATATCTTTGGATGCCTTCAGTTACGTTTTGCAAGTATGATATTGAAAACGTGAACTAGTTTGCGTCTTGACAGAATTTTAACACCGAAATTTCAGTAGTTTTTATCAGACGCAATTTGCAACGAACATTTTAAATGTTTTAAAATTTTGATCCTCCCTACCTTTCTGATGAACAGGGTTTAGAAAAGATTAGACAGCAACAACAACAATATGTGTTTTTGTTTGTACAACTAATCAGTTTGTTTCTCCATATACGAAATGGAATAAAAGGGACAAAAATATAAGTTGATTTAAAATTATAATTTAAAGCATCTAAGTGACCGTTGAAGTGTCAATATATTTTTCGCAGTGAAATAAGCCTTCAATGAAACTTGTAATATTAACCAATAAAAATCGTACATAACAGCCGATGTAGCTCAGTCAGTATAGTGTCTAAACTACGAGTCACACGACGAAATATGTTTCAATTTACGTCAGGGATAAGAGATTTTATATTCTTCTAGTCACGCAAACAAGCTGTGGGGTTCACTCCTATTCAGTGGGCACTGCATTAATGCTGTGCGCGATACAGCGGTCATCAGTTTAAGTTCCCACCGAATTCTATCTAATGTCGAGGTTAGGAATGTATGGAAATACCTACACTCCCTATTATGCCGACTTGTGGTGACACCTTTACCTTTACCTTTTTAACTATGTGCTCTGTAGGATTCTTTGTTTAACAATTGTTTATCCTAATTACTAAATTCGCCCGTTTATGCTGTTTAGATAGCCTTACTTTAACTGAAAAAAATCAGAGGGCTAAAGCCAGAGGCAATAGTCGTGTATTATTCAAATTCCAATGAACATCGTTTCTTTTATGTTCAGCCCCACCGGATACATGAGACTACAGTGACGTCAGCAGGTCCAGTACAAGGCAGTGGGTAGATGGTAGGTCTGGCGCTTTGAAATCAGAGATATTAGCAGCTGTGACTGCGGCATACCGGTGGATTATAAATGACTTTAAACTGTGTGGCGAATGAAATAATTACAGCTATCGGTAAGAATGCCAAATATAAAAATTCGCGTTGCTTAATTATATGTCAAGAAATTTAGTTCGCACTTTCATTTTCAACTTTGAAGAGAAAACAAAACAGGAAATGTACGTGTAAAGTTTCATTAATTACTTTTTTTTTATTTTCGCCTTGATTACCCAGCATGCAAATCTCAGGTGTGTGACACCTTCCTATGTTTAGTCCTCCACACTCTTCTTCGGTCCTTCTGCTCTGGTTTATTGCTAGTACTTGCTCGTAAACAGCAAGATATTAACCTAAAAGGACGTAACTTATTTTTGTCCGAATTTAAATAAAATGTAATTTGGTCGAAAAATTTTTTTAACAGTACCCAATATAAATTTCACAAAAATCCTTTCATTTGGGGTTAGTTATTCTATTTGGGCAGACAGTACAACAGATGGACGGACGGATGGACTTGACGAAACCGGTCGCTTCTCGCGATATCTTGCAAATTAATTCAAAATCATTCTACGACTCTACATCAAATACAGATATACATTTATACCCTCTGGTAACCGGACCTGCTGCATGTCATTAAAGTGTCCTGCAGTGTCCTTATGTTTCTTGACGGAAATACACCTCTATGTGTTGTAATGTCACAGAAATGTTTAGCTTAAAGTGTGGAACTTTAATTCAAAATGTATGATCTTTTGATTAGAAATATATTCCAAATTACAGTATATTAAGCCTTAACCCGCTAACGTGGAAAATATGGTGAGCTCCTAATAATGCCAGCAGATGGCAGATGTGATTTAACTCGGCGTTTCAAGGGTTAGAAGGGCATAGATTCTCGATATTTGTAGTTAAAGCGTCCAAATATTTCGTGTATGATGTAGGGATTAGGTGAACCTTAATTGCCATAAGCACGTCATATCAACATAAATTTATATCGCATCATTCAGCTATATGACACTAAACCAAAGCCTTATCAGTCAGTCCCAATCAGTCACTGTTGTCAGTCAGATGTCTGTCATATTCGTACGAACAGTTTGTGCCATGCATTAGTCTGCGAATAGCCTGTGAGATTAAAAATGTTCCAGACTTTCTATAAAGTCTATTATACGAAATACGGTTTTTGTAACTACGCCAATATGCCTAATATCGCGGAAGTGTACTGAAGTAAAATATAGTGATGCCACGTCCTTATAAATATCGGGGTAGGTTTCGATAATTAGTTAGCACTTATTTGTTACAAACTGTAATACTGTTGTGTAGCTGATACACATTAATTTTTTTGTTCTTTTCTTTCTTTTCTCTTCCGGATTGTTGTATGTACTGTATGTAAGTCATAAGCTTAATTGCATCATGCTTAGTTCTCGCCTTTCGTGTAACTCATACTCTTTGTTTATACTTCCATTTCTTAGTAAGCTCACCAGGCATGGGATGAATATAGTTTCCTTCTATTTCTTTTTGTTTATATGTGGTCGCGCTAAGTATTCATCGCTCGAGCAATGTGTGGATTGACGCATGTAACAGTAGCTGCCTAGTGCTCCAGTTGCAGTCTCTTGTGTGTCTCGAACGGTGACTGAGCAGCAGAGAATGAAGCTGGATGATCAGTGAGTGTTAACGGTAATGAATAGCCCCGCTGGAGAGAATTGTCACCAATACAGTTCAGTTGTAACTGCCATTATTCCCTAATTACGCACAATAAAACTCCAGTACACTCTACTTGGGGATTATTGAGAGTGTGTGTGGCCTGTCCGGCTCCCCGTCTTAACCTGAGTTCCGAGCTCCGTCCCTCTGGGAACAACATCCACGATACGTTCCCCATCGGGTCCGCGCAGGATACAACAATACGTTTAGAGTGACGGTACGAAAATATGTGATTACACTGCCGGTGCTGGTTGGTACATCTGATCGCGATGCCAGTTGTGAACTGGCTGCTGTGACGGTTTGGGGCGCATTCAGAAGTGTAGCTATACCCAACATCGGGTAATATCTCAGGCAAGCCACCACTTTTTGTTGTGAACATTGTAGTGTCTGAAAATTAGAGTTTTTCAAATTTTCACCGGTGAAATCGTGCATTTACCCAAAAATTGGAAAACCTGAACTTCTTAAACTTCTCAAATTTCACTTTAGTTATACCTGCTGTTACATTCACTTCACAATTCAGAACTTTTGACTTTACACTTGAAAGCAGACAGAACTCAAGTTTGACAATTTTAATGGACGATTTAAAGTAGATGAGGCTACTAAAACTCTGACCTTAAAACCTGCGTGACCTTTTCTCTGTCTTTCACTGAGCGAATTTAGCGAAGTTTTAGTTAATTGTAAACAGTGAGGATTAATGATTTTCCTCTAAGAAAGATTGGTCCATCAAAGAGGAAAGAACATTTTCTTTCACTTAACAATCAGAACCTGAAGACATATTTGTCAGAAATTTCGTTGGCGGAAGGCGTTGAATTCACACACGTCTGGTTATTAGATTACCGTACTTCTAGTGCAGAGGGCATCATAGATGGCAGACTCAAACTGATGGGTTTGTTCCATAATAAGGAAACTTCTTTTGTTGTGTTCTGCAGCAAATTGGTCTTCCTAAACACAGACTCCCTTGCTCCTGAACACTATTCTGTTCCTCACACTTCAACAGTATGTAAAGTATTTGGACGATTAAAGACTGAACTGTTAATAGTACGATGCTGAATCAATCGCAGCTTTATCACCTTGGCACGCACCGACATTGACATTCTGCAGGACGGTCATCAATACACTTCTGGACTGGTACCTTGAAATTTGCGGGGCTGTGAAAGAGCTAAAAGATGCGTACAAGAAAGCTGGGGTTGTAAGGTCAGTGTTTTGAAAAGTCGGTCCCGACTACACTTGCCGCTGGAACACCTACAGACTGACTTCTGCAGTGCGTAGACAATATATGCTCCTGCACAGGTAACTGTAACTGATTCACGTTGCTTCACCAGGGAGCAAACCCAACCCACACTATCTGAATTCCTTCAGCAAAATACATCAACCTTCGTCGGAAATTGTTTAATGCTGATACGCACACTTGTACCACCCAATTCTGGTGGATGGCGGCTATAGCGGGTGGCGCTATATCGAGGGTTCCCAATGTTGAAACAATAAGGAATTTCTGCTGAAAGACTTTTATGGTCGCTGAGTGATGGTGGCACTATATCGGGGCTGACGTTACATCATGCCCTATTATTAAGGCACTGTAATATTTTCTTGGCATGTTTTGATAGACTATGTCTGGTTTTTGGTCTAAATAGAAATTCCAAGCTTTTTAAAGCCGCTATGTTTAGGAAACTGCTTTGTTCTTAGCGTCACTGAAATGAGATATTTCTCTGTACCTAGTCAGTAGGTGCTGCAGATATTCTGAACCAATGACCATAGGGCTCTGACCATGTTGATTCATGTGATGACAGAAATACTGTCAACATTAAAGACATTAATGTCGTTTTCTGTCGAATGCAGAAGATGACATTCTAACCACGCAACTTACTGGCAGTGTCACGCAAGCAATAATTTTGGTCAATTTTCTACTAAACGTAAACAATTCAAAGAATTTTCATCCATAAAAACTTTACCAAATCTTAAATAGCCATAAAAAATATGACTCAAAATATCAGTGTTAATGGTCTATACAGTGTTCAACAACTTTCATAAAAAAGCAGCCATAATGAAAGCATTTCCTTGTAGTCGTGCAGGTGAGGAAATATAAAGCAATCCGTAGGGGAATCGCAACATGGAAACACTCTCCCGTCCCAGCAGGCGCTGTACCCGCGGGACACTTAGCGTTTCGCTCAGAAATACGTTTCTATTTCCACTCCTGGCTAATTCAAATAATTTCAGTAGGGAACTCCGTTCCAATTTAAAATCAACTTGAGCAATAATATACAGACACCCAAAAACACGTTTCCCTTTGCAGTATATTTATTGTTGCGCTTTTTTGATCACTTGATTTATCGGAGACACGAAGGGAATGTGCAAATACATAAACAGGGGGTGACAAAACAATGTATACGCATTTTAAGAGATGTTATCTATGTATTACTTTTCGTAATAAGTAGTAGTTCACCGTAATCAGAAGTGTCTAGACGCTGATAGTAACCACTTTGAGCACCTCTTGCAATTGCAGAAGTCAAACTTGCCTTGTATGCATATTTTGTTATCGGTATAAATTGAGTATTACAATTTTAATTCAATTTTTTCCTTTCTTAAAATGTGTATACGTTTTTGGCACCTCTCTCTCTCTCTCTCTCTCTCCCTATATATATATTTGTGTGTGTGTGTGTGTGTGTGTGTGTGTGTAGAACGGTTTAGGTTTTTCGGCATTTTAGTACAAATGTTTTGTGAAGGAATAAAGAACAAGTTAAATTCCTCTTACCTCTCTTTCCAGAAACTCTGATATCTGTGTTTGCTACTTCAAAACATGAATACCAAAATAGATTCACAATTTTTCCTGTTGTTTATCTCGTATCTGAAGCACAATCTGTCACACCAACGAAAAACGTAGGCTGTGGGGTTTCGATAAGGGGTGCTGAGGTAGACTCTGGGGCTTGTGTGGTAGGAACTGACAGTAAACTGGGGCCATCGTTTGATGAACAGCTCTACTCGTTATATATATTGGGGTAAACAAATAAAGAAGAATGAAATGGGCAGGGTATGTGGCACGAACGAAAGGAAGAGAAGTTCATATGGAATTTTGGTGAGAAAACGTGAAGAAAAGAGACCACTTGGAAGACCTACGTGTAGACTGGATGATGATGATGATGATGATGACAATAATAATAATAATAATAATAATAAAGTTAAAGCAGTCCCATTACAGGCCTGGAGTGGCCCAGAGGGTTCCAGAAAGTTAAGGTTCCCATATTTCATGACAACGGCACAGGATGGTGGTAAGGTTGTCAGCCTTACGCACCTGCCGCCTTTACTCCAGGAAATACTCCTGGTACTCATTTCTGTTAGAGGCTGTGTCGACCCCAGGGCCATAGTGCGATCAGAAGGATTTTATGTCAATGACAAATTCCAGTGACACCAGCTGGGATTGAACCAGCGACCTTCCGATTTGTAGCACAGCACCTTAACCATTGTGCTACCGCGGTCCCCATAATAATAATAATAATAATTATTATTATTATTATAAAATCTTCAATAAATACGAAGGGAGGACGTGCAGTGGATTAATTTGCCGGCATTAAGATAAATGGCCTGCTATTGCAATAAGGCAAAGAACCGATGTGCTCCATAAAATGTGAGGAATTTCTTGACTGGCTGAGAAACGAATGGCTTTCCAAGAATTAATCTGTTCAACAGAGTTAGTTAATTAGTTAGTTAGTCACATCCTGGGAATATATTTTAAATTTTATGGAACAAGCTGTAAACCTATTCGTCTGAAACTATGCACATGCAAAATTTTAAACAGAAGGTGAATCGTGTGGACTTTGTGGCGTGCAAGACGTTGTGAAGAGAATACAGGTAGCAGGATCAGCTGAAGTACTGTAGTAATCCAGGGAACTAAACTGTGTTTTAGTTGAGAGGACCAAATATTACACAACTCCAAAAATAATTCCATTTTTAGGTGCGTTCGCAAAATTGCGCAAAATGCTGTTAACTACGTCCTGTCTGTCTGTCCGCATGGAGCAACTCGGCTCCCAGTAGAAGGACTTTCATAAAAATTTTGAATATTTTTCGAAAACCTGTTAAGAAAATCCAGGTTTCAGTAATATCTGGCAAAGAAAAACGGGTACTTGATATGAATACCAATTTACATTTATGATAACATCACGCTGAATTCTTCTCAAAATAAGAGCTGTTTCAGACAAATTTGTAGAGTAATTCAAAACACAAATTTTACCTCCAATAGTATTTTTTCCGAAAATCGCGCCCTCTGCGAGATGACGTGGAAAATTATTGCAGAGTCGGACAGGCCACAGATAAAAATATGGCGCTCGTGCATTGCGTGCTGGGTACCTAAGGCTTCAAACACACACTCATAATATGTAGGCCTAATGCCTACTACTTTCCCACTACAACAACGGCAGTATGTCAGCACCTCATTGTTAAGTTAAACCTACACTGCCTGTCTTGTTTATTTTGCAATTTTATTGAAGAAAACATGTACGACTTTTGTATGCATACTTTTAGAAAACATGTGAGCATTTTCACAAAACGATGTGTCTAAGTTGTCCCACTGCTGCTCGATCGCTTCCTGTCCCGGACATATAACTGACGTTGATGATAGCAAAGGTATTGTGGTTCAGTTGTCGACAGCGGTAACAGATTTTAATCTCATTCACAGTCTCCAGACCGTTGCTGGGCCCACGCAGCCCCGCGTATTGGGCCCTTAACCCTGGATTCACGCTGACAACTGCCATTTATGTTCTTCTGGTGTGCCCAGAGACGCACGTACCTTCACTTCTTCTTTGAAAAATCTTCAGTCTTTGCGTCAGGAGCAATACAGTATCGGTCGTCCCTTATTCTCCACACACGCACGCACGCACGCACGCGCACACACACAGTGAACGCTCTGTGCCTTTATTTTTACTGCCCAGCCCTCTGTCCTCCATGGTGACAGACTAATGGAACACATCAGGCGTCACTGCGGTCGTAAGAAACAAGACGTTGGGTTTCAATCAAGGTTGTGATTAGTTTTTAATTAAACAGGATCTCGTTGCTGCGTGTTTGCTGTGTGGTCCGGTGGGTATCGCCCTACAGCACAGGCTCGTTCAGCCACGTTCCGGCTACGGTTGTATGCGGTTGTACATCACGTCGTGAAGAAGTATGGGAAATTGGACGTAGGCTCCACGCTTTGTTAACCTCAGAAATAGGCAGAGATGAGTGATCGGCTGCATGTTTCGGCCGCTTTGACTACTGGAAAGAGCTGCCAGAATAGTGGCGTAGAGAGATAAGTTGGGAAATGTACGCAGGCCTAACACTTCTGACACTTTAGATTTGATATTATTCATGCATTTGAAAGTTACAAAGAACTTCCAGAAAACACATAAATGGGAGTACTTTAAAAGTGCCTTTTGACATTGTGCGCAGTAGGTGTGTACTGTGACATTTGTCCTTACTTAGCAACAGCTTTATAATTGTTCAAGAATTTTTGTCTGTTCCCGCGGTTGGTGTGTTTTCTGCATAACCTAACAACGAAATATTTTGTACTTAGTATCTTTGATATATCTTAAAAGCACAGATTTCTTTTATATTTCTTCCCGAATTCAAAGAGCAGCTGAATTTGTCATCAAACGTTCTTATATATCACCAGTACGAAATTTTACGAAAATCCATGGTGAAATGCGAATTGTTCTATGCGGAGAGAACGGCGATCGAACGGACAGTCTTGACGAAGACAACAGCCGTTTCTCGCTATGTGCTCTTCCATCGACCCCGAAAAAACTATTTTCCCTGGTGGCAATCGAACCCCGAACAATGCGCAGTTTTTATTAATATTAACCAATTCTTTCGAGCAAATCCTGTTTAACGACAACATATTCCAACAATCGCTGAAGTAGTAAAAAATTTCCGCGAACTTTATACTACCCAGATATTCGTAACTGTTTTCACACCAAAAAAGACCACTTTTCCTTATTCTAATCCAGAATAATTTATTACACGTCTCTCATATTGTTTCTTTAAGGTGGATTCCGATATTGTTTCCAAACCTGTGCCTCCAGGTGCATCCTATATTTTATTTTGTCCAGCCGAAGTTTGGTATGCACTTCTTTTCTCTACCATTTGTGCCTCATTTCCGCCCATCTCATTCTCCGAATTTGCTTGCCATAACAATACCGACAAATATTTCATATTGTGTGTTTATATCCATAGTAGGTCATAGTTGAGAAGAATTTAAGCAACTTCGTTTTACTACTCTTAATTTTGCAATTTCCGTAGGACTGTCAGGCTTTATGTTTACCATTTAACTCTGCTGCCTGTTGTCATTCAGTTCCACGATTAATTTATAGAATTAAAACTCGTATTAGTTTTGCTGGTGTGTAGGTTACAGCCCTGGACAAGTGTCCACACTCACTTTTTGTTCTATTCTTATTCTTTTTACTCTTTATTGTTATGTGCCTTCGTTATTTTTATTCGCAGATAGAAATCTTCACTCTTATTTTAAATTAATAGAAGAATCCTTAATTTTGACCATTATACAACTTAAATACGTGTCTGTATTTTTTTCATATTAACAAATACTATTTTTGCATGAAGACAGCCTTATTATTAACGTTAATACAAAGGAACCCATGATCCATCAAACAAGTAGCAAATGAATTAATAAATCGAGGAGCAACATTTAATTTTCAAAACTGTTTCAGTCAATGAAAATGATGGCTCAGATATACGCGTTTTGAAAATTTACCGAACTCTTTGACGTCTTATATAATAGACAATTGAAGACAGTTCTATCAGAAGTTTATGTTTGGCCCCGTGTCGTGTTTCCTTCCCACATTTCCCACACTCACGCTCTTGCTTAAACTTAAACCACATTTATTCTGCATATTACAGTTTTCTTTCTCCAGTTTTTTTACCCCACATAATCACGTTAGGTCCCTTTACAACCACAACTCCTTTATTCCCCTCACCCCAAGAAAATTGTTTCAATTGACTGCAGTTAAAAGTACTTTTCTAAAAACATCACAAGCCACATACAGCACACCCACAAAATATCCCCCTTTCATCTGCTCATAATTACTTTGCACATTAAAAGTCACACAGCTGAGAGGACAAAGAATCATGGCGCATAGGTTCAGGGGCTAACGATGACAATCTCACCCCTCCTACACACCAGCTCATGATATGCCTGTAATAAGGGAAGGAACAAACTAGACACACCTCAATTAAGGTACAGCACACACACACACACACACACACACCGAATCATATAAAGGGAAAAAAATAAACACAGAAATGTTTAGAAGGAAAGAACGTGATAAAGCTGTGGCATTAATGGCAGTTTCAAAAGTAGCTGCTAAGTTTCACAATATATTTTATATTCCAGAACCATTTCCCATTATAGTGTTCGCGTTCTGAGCTGTGAGTGAATGAAAAAGCAGATAAAATAGACGCGGAATTGTTGTGGTACGAAGCAGGAGATAAGGACCCGTGGGATGTGGTAGGAGATGCGGGAAGTAAATGGAGCTGGAAGAAGTGAAGAGAAAATAACTTGGCTTGACATAAGTAGAGATTTAAAGCGAACATTAAAATGGCCAATGGAGTCCTACAGACGAAGGCTGTTTGCCGACGTTTCGGCGTTATCTTAATCACAAACGACTATCCACTCGCTCACTGCAGTCCACAGATCATGCAACTGGCTTATGAACCGTAATGAACATGGTCTTTCGCTTGAGGTGCGCATCCGTTGTTGCTTCCTTGTTCAAATGATATTTGTTGGATTCTGTGTAAAAACTGTTAGTTCCCAATTCGAATGGAGTACATGGTTAAACTGTTGGATCATAATGCGAATGTATTGCATCGATGCTGCTAGTTTCTGGTTGGAATAGTTTGTTTCTATTGAGAAGGAAATTCACGTACCATTGTTGGTTCCTAGCTCAGATTGTGTATATTTTGTTCTGTAGTTAGATTAGAGTAAATGTATCCGCCGTCTATTCGTAGTTCGAATGCAATACACATGTCCAGTATTAGTTTGTATGTCTAAGGGTTTAGTAAGGCAGTTTGCACAGTAATCAATTCCGCACTCAAGGAGAAATGAAGGTTAAGTAAGAACAATCTTCTGACATTTGACGTTCCCACGACGGTGCTTATAAAGGGCACTTCGATATGCAAATTTCAAGTTACATAAAATCGGTGTCAATAAAGATATATGTTCAGACGAGTCAGTGTCACACAGTGTCACATTAGTGCCGGTGTCTGTTAGAACGTTCGTATCTGGAGAGCTGGGGAGTCGTGTGAAGTGTGTGAGTGCGTGAGTGACACACGTGAATCGCACGTGCTCTGTGTACCTCCGTGTGGCAGTGCGGTGTGTCCTGAAACACTGGAGGTTAGTGAGGGTACTGAAAGCGAGAACAAAGTTGTGGCTGCTTTCCGACAGGTTGGAACTTTGCGTAATTGTAGGCTTCCGCAATGAAGTACATGAGAACTGCGCTCTTCTGGGTTGTTACACAGTGTGTAGTGGTAATTCCATACCGATATGCTGTCCCGAAATGTCGGTAAGGAGTTACGACTGCGCGCTGCTTAATAGGCCAGAAGAACGCAGGTCTCATTTCAGTCAAAAGCACAAATCTGATCCGAATATTAGCGGCCTGGTAGAAGTGGAGCTGTAAGACCTTCAGACAGTCCACTTCTTGCACCATTGCCTTCTTCATGTTGGGATAGTCTAAGTACAAGTACTGTCTGTGATGTGAATTGTGTCACATGGGACAGAGAATTTAGGCTGATGAACCACTGATAACTCTGGACATGATTTTCCATACTTGTGAAGAAATCAAATACCGTTTGGTTATCTGAAAGGCATAATAAATTGTAAAAGATATCTGAGTGTTCCTCTAGAGATATAAAAACTTCTATTTAGTTCATATTTCACAGTTTACTGCATCTTGGATACAGGACGTTCTTTCTTAAGGAATTCTAACCCCATAATAAAACACCCACTGTCTGATTGATAAGCCAAGACGGTATCTTCTCCACTTTTCCTACTAGAGTATCCAAACTTGTGCAAAACTCCGCTTCTGCAATCTTCACCAACATTCGCCTTCAGTGTGACGGCAGACGGCCTGTAGTCTGGATTTATTTCAAGGAAAAAGGAATTACATAAATGCCAGTGCATGTTTGTCCTGGTAGAACCTTAAATTCTACATACAGTGTTAGACTTTGGTAAATCTTCGTATAGACAACATGATGTAGGGTGAAGCCTAACCTTTCCACAAACACAGCTTTGGTGCTGTAAGTGTTTTGCCGCTTAATGTAATGTCCTGGAGTGCTGCACGAATACAGAGCTGGTAACAGTAAATGTTTTTTTTTATTATTGTCTGTGTTAGCAAATAACCAGCTGGATTTGGCAGTAAATGGCTATTTTAAGCTTTATTTGTATACTGAAGATTTATTCAATACTTCAACACAAAAATAAATTTTTATGGCGACGTGCTATAAACCTAATCTCATATTCCGATTCAATAATATTTTTAAGTTTCAAAGTTAAACATTTAACAAAGGAGCGAAGTTTTAGGTTATTTTGTAGCTCATGTACGTAAATTTTTGTTTCGGCAGACTGGCATTGTGAAATTCTTCTTTGCTATTAGACACTTAAAGCCCATTGTGTTTGCT